>Ga0310694_10004762_pt1 | contig 13058 bp, 10 predicted proteins | sample 174DNAGHGhighgp2_FD_203884 | JGI IMG/M metagenome (GOLD analysis project Ga0310694, IMG submission 203884) | Sheep rumen microbial communities from Palmerston North, Manawatu-Wanganui, New Zealand - 1742 DNA GHGhigh gp2 (v2) (version 2) | ecosystem: Host-associated > Mammals > Digestive system...
TGCCCGCCCTTAACCAAATATCACTTAAACAGTTGTTTGAAAGGTGTAGGAATAGGTGTCTCAAACTCCATCGGCTCGTTGGTCATAGGATGCGTGAAACACAGCAACCAGGCATGCAGGCACAGACGGTGCAGGGGATCATCGCCATTACCATACTTCGTATCACCACATACAGGATATCCCATGTCGGCAGCATGTACACGTATCTGGTTCTTACGTCCCGTCTCCAACTTAAACTCCACCAACGAGTGATCGGTAGTGCGGTCAAGAACGTGGAAATGGGTGATAGCCAGTTTGCCACCATTATCGAAAGGCGATGAATAGGTGATGTAAGCCTTGTTGTCCTTCAGCCAGTTTTCGATGGTGCCTTCATCCTGCTCCATCTCACCACTGAGCACCGCCACATAACGGCGGTCATACACAATCTCATGCCAGTGGTGCTCCAGTATCTGCTCTGTCTCCATGTCCTTGGCATAAACCATCAGTCCGCTGGTGTCGCGGTCCAACCGGTGTACCACATGGGCCGTACACTTCTGACGCGACTTCTTGAAATAGTCATCAAGCACCGCCTTGACATTCAGCGAAGCGTGTCCAGCAGCCATCGAAAGGATGCCTACCTGCTTCTCAATGACGATGAGCCAGCGGTCCTCATAGACAATCCTCACGTAGCGGCTCTTGAACATTTGCTGGTTGCGCTTGGTCTTGCTGACAGCCACCTTCATGCCGGGTTCCAAGGGGAAGTCAAACTGACTCACGGTCTTGCCATTGACCTTGATACCCCTACCCTGTAGCGTCGCCTTGATCTTTGTGCGACTCTCTTTCACGTTCTCCAGTAACCACTCCAGTAGCGGCTTTTTCTCGTTCACCACGAAATGGTCATATTCCCCTTCGCGGTTATATCCTGTATTCATTCTCATATTTCAGTACAAATCATTTTGTCATCATCTTAATCTTTGCCGGCTTCATACCTGGAGCCGAGGCACTCAGCACCACAGGTCCTGCCTTGCGGTCGGCACGCAGGATGACGGTACACGTGCCGTTATAGAGACTGCGTTCGTTGCCCACAGTCATCTCGTCGGAGGTAATATCGCCATTGATGACGCCGACAATCTTAGCATTACCCTCCACACTGAAGGTCACCTTCTCGGCGCAAGTCCTCACCTGACGACCTTTCTTATCGACAGCCGTTACACGCACGTGCTGCAGGTCCATGCCATCGGCCTGCCATGTATCGGTAGATGGTTTGTCGGGCTCGGCTATGAGCTTCACAGGCTCGCCGGTAGTCTCCACCTGATGACGAGCCACCACCTTGCCGTCCTTGTAAGCCACAGCTTCCAACTTACCGGGCTGGTAGTCAATTTTTCCCCAGCGTATCTGGTTGCGCATCTTGGCATTGCCAACATCGTTATTCTTTCGTCCCAGACTCTTGCCGTTCAAAAGTAGTTCCACCTCATCGGCATTCGTATAGATAATAACATCAACCTTCGAGCCTTCAGGACGATTCCATATCTCAGTCATGCGGTCATTGGCCATCTTCACACCGTTCCACATCTCACCATTCTCACTCTCCAGGAAGGCTATGTGTACCACTGGCTCTTCAGCCTTGAAGAACGAGCGCATATAGTAGGCCTTAGGCTTGGGTTCCAAGTCAATATAAAAGACACCCTGGGCCCATCCCTTAGCGGGCCAACCCATACTCTCACCTAGATAGTCGATGGCACCCCAATAGGCAAGACCTATCACCTTGTCGAGGTCCATCTCGAAGTAGTTCTGACCCATGGCCTGTGTCGAGGCCTCACTCTGGTAGAACGTCATCCAGGGGAAGCGGCGGCCGTCGCCAGGGAAGTACATATACCTGTAGTTATATGCCTGCACGTCGGTGATCATCGCCAGATCACAAGGCAGTGAGTCTGTTTCCCAGTTGCGGTAGCGGGGGTGCATGGCTACGGTCACATTGCGGGTGGTGTCATAGCGTTCCAAAAGTGTCTTCTGCAGTTTATACATCGTCACGCCGAAGTCGTTGTAAGGCTGGTTAGGGTCTTGTTGCAGCTCGTTGCCCAGACTCCACATCACCACCGATGGTGAATTGCGGTCGCGCTTCACCCATTCGGGTACATCATGTTGCCACAGCTGTTCAAAGGTTACACGTCCGCCCGTATGCTGACGTGTCCACTTGTCGTACAACTCATCGACCACCAGGATACCGTTCTTGTCGCACAGCTCAATAAACTCGCGACTATAGGGGTTGTGCGAGGTGCGAATATGGTTGATGCCCCACTCTTTCATCAGCTGTATGCGCTTCTCAATGGCACGCGGATAGGCAGCAGCGCCAAGAGCACCCAACGAGTGGTGGTTGGCATAGCCTTTCAAGAGTACCTTCTTGCCATTGAGTTTTAGACCATAGTCGGGGCCTATCTCGATGGTGCGGATGCCGAAATGCTCAGTCACCTCGTCGGCCACCGTACCGTTCTTTCTCAGTAGCGTGACGACAGCAGTATAGAGTTGGGGGGTATCGAGGTCCCACACCTGCGGATTCTCAATCTCTATCTCAGGCAGACGGGCCTCTTGAGTGCGCGATGCCGTGATACGTTTCACAACTGTTGTCTGCTCGTATACCTGCTTACCATTGGGGTCAAGGATGGTCACCCTGAGACTGACCTCTTTGTCACGCGACTTATTCGTCAGCTCGGCTTGTAACGACACATAACGGTTATCGCGGGTGGTGATATATAATGGATGACGCTCAAAGTACAGGTCTTTAGACATGGTCACCAACCTGACACTACGGAACAGACCGCCGCCCGTGTACCAACGTGAGTTGTTAGGTTCGCGCGTATCGGCAAGGACGGCAATAATGTTGTCCTGACCAAAGCGCAACTTATCTGTAATGTCGATCTCGAAACCTACATAGCCATAGTCCGTGCCACCGATCCTGGTGCCGTTCAGATAGACGTCGCCCGTGTACATGATGCCGTCGAACTGCAACAGCAACCGACGACCCTTCAACGAGTCAGCAGGCACGAGGTGATAGCGGTACCAGCCCTTGCCCATCTCCTTGAAGCCTCGACTACTGAGGCGGCTCTTGATATTAGCAGCCGCATCGCTGTTGTCGGCCTTCTCATCAGCTGCAGGTGCCACCCACGGCTGCTCTATCTGGAAGTCGTGAGGCACATCGACAGTTCGCCAACTACTGTCGTCGAGCGATACAGAGGCTCCACCAGTGAGGTCTCCAGCAAAGAAACGCCAGCCGTAGTTCAAGTTCATCACCATTCGTGTCTGAGCCGTCAGCATCATCGCTGTCAGGCATAATGTCAGTAGTGTCGTTAGTCTTTTCATTGTTTAGAATTGTTTTATGGCTACAAAGGTAGTGCAAACAGAGCGAAAAACAAAAGAAATCGCAGTTTTTTTCTGATTTTCATTTTTATTTTGTACCTTTGCAGCCGAAAAAGACATAGGGCCGCATTGGTTCGATCGGGATACTCATCAAATAACGTTGAAACTCGGGATGTCTTCTCTTGTCAATGGCGGGCCATTAACCAAGCTTTCATACGAATGCCGATGGATTACAACGACGGAGAGCGCCCATAACTTGTGATAAAGGAGTTTTCATCACATCACCGTGCGGCCCTTTTTCCAAATTGATAATTGACAATTGATAATTTATAATTAATGTTCTCGGGAATTATTGAGGAGTTTGCTACCGTCATAGCAATCAAGAAAGATAGGGAAAACATTGACTTCACACTCTCCTGCTCGTTTGTGAACGAACTGAGCATTGACCAAAGTGTGGCCCACAATGGTGTGTGCCTGACGGTGGTAGCCATTGAGGATGGCAACTACGTGGTGACAGCCATGAAGGAGACACTGGAGCGGTCGAACCTGGGACTGCTGAAGGTTGGCGACAAGGTGAACGTGGAGCGTTCGATGCTGATGAACGGACGTCTGGACGGTCATATCGTGCAAGGTCATGTAGATGAAACAGCCAGATGTATTGCCAAGGAGGATGCAGACGGCAGCACGTACTTCACCTTCGAATACAAGGAAGACCGCGAGATGGCCCTTCGCGGCTATTTCACAGTAGATAAGGGTTCGGTGACGGTGAACGGCGTGTCGCTCACTGTATGCCGTCCCACAAAGAACACCTTCCAGGTAGCCATTATCCCCTACACCATGGAGCACACCAACTTTCAGGATATAGAGGTGGGCACGGTGGTGAACCTGGAGTTCGACATCATCGGCAAGTATATTGCCCGTCTTCAGGAACTCAAATAAAGACAAATAGAAATTCATAATAAGATGATAACAGTAACCAATTTAGCAATACAATTTGGAAAGAAGGTTCTCTACAAGGATGTGAACCTGAAGTTTACCAGTGGAAACATTTATGGCATCATCGGTGCCAACGGTGCCGGTAAGTCAACGCTGCTACGTGCCATCAGCGGCGAACTGGAGCCTAATAAGGGAACGGTGGAGATGCTGCCAGGCGAACGCATGAGCGTGCTGGAGCAGGACCACTTCAAATACGACGAGTTCTCGGTGATGGACACCGTGCTGATGGGTCACCAGCCTCTGTGGCAGAACATGAAGGAGCGAGAAGCCCTGTATGCCAAGCCCGAGATGACAGAGGAAGACGGTGTGCGTGCTGCCGAACTGGAGATGGCTTTCGCCGAGATGAACGGATGGGAGGCTGAAAGCGAGGCTGCCCAGTTATTGCAGAATCTGGGCATCAAGGAGGATGTGCACTACTCGCAGATGGCAGATATCTCGAATAATGAAAAGGTACGCGTGATGCTGGCCAAAGCCCTGTTCGGACACCCCGACAACCTGTTGCTCGACGAGCCTACCAATGACCTCGACCTCGACACCGTACAATGGCTGGAGGAATACCTGAGTTCGCTGGAGCAGTGTGTGCTCGTGGTCTCTCACGACCGTCACTTCCTCGATGCTGTCTCTACGCAGACCGTCGATATAGACTTCGGTAAGGTAACACTCTTCTCTGGTAACTACTCGTTCTGGTACGAGTCTAGTCAGCTGGCTTTGCGTCAGGCTCAGAACCAGAAGATGAAAGCCGAGGAGAAGCGCAAGCAGCTGGAGGAATTCATCCGTCGCTTCTCTGCCAACGTGGCAAAATCAAAGCAAACCACTTCTCGAAAGAAGATGCTTGAAAAGCTTAATGTTGAGGAGATTACACCATCAACACGCAAGTACCCTGGCATCATCTTCCAGATGGAGCGCGAGCCTGGTACACAGATCCTCGAGGTCGAGGGACTAAAGGCTGTCGATGCCGACGGCACCGTTCTCTTCGATAATGTGAACTTTACTATCGAGAAGGGTCAGAAGACCGTATTCCTGTCTCACAACCCCAAGGCAATGACTGCCCTCTTCGAGATTATCAACGGCAACCGCGAGGCTCAAGCAGGTACTTATAAATGGGGTGTCACCATCACCACAGCCTACCTGCCTTTGGACAATACCGAGTTCTTCCAGAGCGAGATGAACCTTGTGGACTGGCTTTCACAGTGGGGCCCAGGCAACGAGGTGACCATGAAGTCATTCTTGGGTCGCATGCTCTTCAAGGAAGAGGACGTGCTGAAGCATGTCAACGTACTTTCAGGTGGCGAGAAGATGCGTTGTATGATTGCCCGCATGCAGTTGAAGAATGCCAACTGTCTGATTCTTGACACACCCACCAACCACCTCGACCTGGAGTCTATTCAGGCCTTCAACAACAACCTGATTCAGTTCAAGGGTAACATCCTCTTTGCATCTCACGACCATGAGTTTATCAACACCGTTGCCGACCGTATCATAGAGTTGACGCCAAAGGGTACCATCGACAAGCTGATGACCTACGATGACTACATCTACGATGAGCAGATCAAGGAGCAGAAAGCCAAGATGTACGAATAGAAGCAATACATAATCCGAATCGCTCAAACGGTTCGGATTTTTCACGGCACGCTTTTTGCATTCATTCAGTAAAACGCAACAATTATGGAAGAAAAGAATATCAATATTGAAGATGAGAAGGTGACGACTGACGAAATGGCAGTCGAAACACCTGCTGACGAACTGTCAGATACAAATAGCCAAGAAGCCCCAGAAGCCTCAGAGGCCTCAGAAGGCTCAGAAGCCGCAGAGGCTCCATCAGACCTTGATCAGCTGAAAGCCGAGGTCGAGTCGCTGAAGACACAGATGCTTTATAAGACTGCCGAGTTCGACAACTATCGCAAACGCACCCTCAAGGAGCGTGCCGAGTTAATTCTGAACGGTGGCGAGAAAACTATCACGGCCCTGTTGCCTGTCATTGACGACATGGAGCGTGCCATTGCCAACGGCGAGAAGACCGACGACCCACAGGTACTTCGCGAGGGCATGACACTCATCTACCAGAAGTTGATGAAGGTACTTGAGACGCAGGGCGTCAGTAAGATTGAGACCGAGGATGCCGACTTCGACACCAACCTGCACGAGGCTATCGCACTGGTGCCAGGTATGGGTGACGACAAGAAAGGTAAGGTCATCGACTGCATGGCTACAGGCTATAAACTGAACGACAAAGTAATCCGCTACGCGAAAGTGGCAGTAGGACAGTAGGTCACAATGGGCAATTGACAATTCACAATTGATAATTACATGGCACAGAAAAGAGACTATTACGAGGTACTTGGAGTCAGCAAGACTGCCTCTGAAGACGAGATAAAGAAGGCCTATCGAAAGATAGCCATCAAATACCACCCTGACCGTAACCCGGGCGACAAAGAGGCCGAGGAGAAGTTCAAGGAGGCTGCTGAGGCATACAATGTGCTGCACGACCCCCAGAAGCGTCAGCAGTACGACCAGTTCGGCTTTGACGGTCCGATGGGTGGTGCCGGTGGCTTCGGTGGCTTTGGTGGTGCGTCAATGAACATGGACGACATCTTCTCGATGTTCGGCGACGTATTCGGAGGTCACGGCTTCGGTGGTTTTGGAGGCTTTGGAGGTCACAGCAGTGGTGGTGGTCGCGCCCAGCATCGTGGCAACGACCTGCGTCTGAAGGTGCGTCTGTCGCTACAGGAAGTGAGTGAAGGCGTCACCAAGAAGTTCAAGGTTCGTAAGGATGTGACCTGTCAGCACTGTCACGGCACTGGTGCCGAGGGCGGCAGCGCGTCGGAGACCTGTCCGCAGTGTCATGGTTCGGGCTACGTCATCCGTACCACACAGAGTCTGTTTGGCATGATGCAGACACAGACGGTGTGTCCTACCTGTCAGGGCGACGGCAAGGTTATCAAGAATAAATGTCGCGAATGCGGTGGTACCGGTGTGGTGAAAGGAGAAGAGGTGGTTGAGATTAAGATACCCGCAGGTGTTGCCGAGGGTATGGTGGTCAACGTGCCTGGCAAGGGTAATGCCGGACAGCGCAACGGTGTGGCTGGTGATATACAGGTATATATAGAAGAGGAGCCCAACAGCACCTTTGTCCGCGATGGCAACGACCTCATCTATAACCTCCTACTCGATTTCCCAACGGCAGCCCTTGGAGGCGAGGTTGAAATACCGACCATCGAAGGAAAGGCCGTAAGAGTGAAGATAGACAATGGCACCCAGCCAGGCAAGACTATGCGTCTGCGTGGAAAAGGCCTTCCCGCTGTCCAGGGTTATGGGAACGGACGTGGCGACCTATTGGTCAACATCAGCGTTTATGTACCCAAGACTCTGTCGGCCGATGAACGCAAAGCTTTGGAAGCATTCAAGAATAGCGACAACTTCAAGGGCGACAACATGACCAAGGAGTCTATCTTCAAGAAGTTCAAGAACTACTTCGCATAATCAACGATGGATTATCAGGATACATGTGACTATCTGTTCCGTCAGACCCCAAGCTTTGAGAAGTCGGGCAAGACGGGATTCAACGAAGGGTTGGCTAACACGCTGACCCTTGATAATTATTATGGGCACCCCCACCGTTCGTTCAAGACCATACACGTAGCAGGAACCAACGGCAAAGGATCGGTGTCACACACCTTAGCTGCCCATCTTCAGGATGCCGGCTACAAGGTCGGACTCTACACCTCACCCCATCTCGTTGACTTCCGTGAGCGCATCCGTGTGAACGGCAAGATGATTCCTGAACAGTACGTCATCAACTTCGTTGAGGACTTTATCAGATGGAACTCACACCTCTCCCCTTCATTTTTCGAGTTGACTACTGCATTGGCCTTTAAGTATTTCAAGGACCAGCAGGTAGATATCGCTGTCATCGAGGTAGGACTGGGCGGACGACTTGACTGTACCAACATCATCACGCCAATGCTGTCAGTCATCACCAACATCTCATTAGACCACACAGACATGCTGGGCGACACACTGGCAAAGATTGCCGGCGAGAAGGCTGGTATTATTAAAGAAGGTGTGCCAGTCGTCATCGGTGAGACCACACCAGAAACCAAACCCGTCTTCGAGGCAAAAGCCAGAGAACAGCATGCGCCCATCACCTTTGCCGACGAGACAACGCTGGTAGAAATGAAAGACGGGCACTACACGACAGTTGACGGCATCACGTTCGAAGGCGACCTGAAAGGCATCTATCAGCTGAAGAACACCAACACCGTGCTGCACGCCCTGAACCAGATGCTGGCCCTTGGTATATTAAAAGAGGTGAACTACGACGTGTTCAACCATGTGGCAGAAAACACAGGTCTGATGGCTCGCTGGCAGAAGATGGGCGACCAACCGCTGGTGGTTTGCGACACCGGTCACAACGTTGGAGGATGGGAATACCTGAGCCGACAAATTGTCTCGGTAACATGTCAGAAGCGCCACATCGTGTTCGGTATGGTGAGCGACAAAGATGTGAACACGGTGATGACAATGCTGCCAAAAGACGCAAAATACTATTTTACGCAGGCTCCCACCCACAGAGCCATTCCTGCCGACCATTTGGTGGAGAAAGGCAAGACTTTGGGACTTACGGGAGATGCCTATCCCACTGTTGCAGAAGCGGTTAATGCCGCGCTCCATGCTGCCACCCCCAGCGATTTCGTGTTCATCGGAGGCAGCACCTATGTGGTGGCCGAATACCTAAAAACAACGATTTAGTTATCTTTAACACCATTTTTTTGCCGATATGCTTGCACATGTCGGCTTTTTTTTGTTACTTTGCATCTTAGATTCAGTAACTAAAACTATTCGTTATGGCAAACATTACAGAAAATGCGAATCTTTGTGGTTTGAAACGCGAAGATTTTCAAACCACTATCAACGGTAAAAAAACAGACCTTTACATTTTGCGCAACCGCAAAGGTTACGAAGTAGCAATCTCCAACTACGGTGGTGCCATCTGTGCCATCATGGTGCCCGACAAGAACGGCAACGTTGGCAATGTCATCCAGGGCCATGCTAACATCAAGCAGCTGACAAGCGGCAACGAGCCCTACCTGTCAACGCTGATCGGTCGCTGGGGCAACCGCATCTGCAAGGGCCAGTTCACGCTGAACGGCAAGGAGTATCAGCTCTTCATCAACAACGGTCCCAACCACCTTCACGGAGGTGCCATCGGTTTCAACGCCAAGGTATGGGATGCCCGCCAGATGGGTCCCCGCTCGCTGGCATTGCACCGCATCTCCAGCTATGGTGAGGAAGGCTTCACCGGTGAGCTCGATGTCACGGTAGAGTTTACCTTCACCGACCAGAACGAGTTGGTCATCGAGTATCTGGCTACCACCAACAAGAAGACCATTGTCAACCTGACACACCACGCCTTCTTCTCACTGGCAGGCACAGCCGATCCCACCCCAACAATTGAGGACCAGATCTGCGAGATTAATGCTGACTTCTACCTGCCTACCGACGCCACCGCTATTCCTACGGGTGAGATTCTGAAGGTTGAAGGCACGCCTTTCGACTTCCGCAAGCCCAAGCCCTTCGGCGACGGTATCGACGCTGATAATGAGCAGATTAAGTTTGGCAACGGCTACGACCACAACTACGTGCTGAACAAGAAGGAAGAGGGTGAGCTCTCATTTGCTGCCAAGGTGACCGAGCCCAAGAGCGGACGTACCCTCGAGGTCTTCACTACCGAGCCTGGTATGCAGCTCTACTCTGGCAACTACCTCAACGGCTACAAGGGTGCCAACGGTTGCACCTTCCCCCGTCGCAGCGCAGTATGCTTCGAGGCCCAGCACTTCCCCGACTCTCCAAATCGTCCTTACTTCCCCAGCGTTGTGCTGAATCCCGGACAGCGCTACAAGCAGAAGACGATTTATAAGTTTGGCGTCGTCGAATAATTGAATTGATATTTGAGATTCGAGGTTTGAGATCTGTCTTATTGACGCTTTCAACCCTTGAATCTCAAATCATTATTACCATAACTTAAAACAAAAGAAAATATGTCACAACAAAAACCGAACTATCTGTTCCCGCTAATCATCATGTTCATTGTGTGCTTCCTGATAGGATTCGTCACAACCATGAACAATTCAATGATTGAATTCTGCAAAGAAGCCTTTAAACTTTCTGACACACAAGGTCAGCTGGTTAACACATTTTTCTATGGCGCCTATGCTTTCTCCATACCGTTCGCCATGATGATGAACAAGATTGGCTACAAGTCAACACTGGTACTTGGTCTGGCCGTTGTAGGTTTCGGCTTCATTGCTAATAATCTAGGTGTTACGGCTGCTCTCACCAAAGAGACCAGCACCATCTATATCGTGTTCCTTTGCTGCATGAGCCTTGTTGCATTAGGCGTCGTGATGCTGCAGAACGTAGCCAACCCCTATGTGATGGTTCTTGGAAAGAAAGAGAGTGGTGCCTTCCGCATGACACTGTCGCAGGCCCTCAACTCTGTAGCTACCACCGTGGCTCCAATGTTCATCACCTACGTCATCATCGCCGGCAAACCCAAGTTGCCCGAGAACGTGCCTGGACCATTCCTCATGCTGGGTATCTTCACACTGGTCATCGCAGCAATTCTGTTCTTCATTAAGCTGCCCGATCCCGACCAGGAAAAGAAGAATGCCACAACAGCTGGAGATGCTTACGACATGAGCCAGTACAAGTCGAGTGTGTTCAAGTATCCGCACGTTTGGCTTGGTGCTTTGGCTATCTTCATGTATATGGGTATCGAGATTGGTATTCCTTCTATGCTTCCCGCTTATTGGAAGGCAGACCCGTCACTTCCTGGTTCGGCTACCGACTTCCTGTGGATGTACTGGGGTGGTATGATGGTTGGACGTTTCGTTGGCTCGGCTATCCTGGCTAAGTTCAATGCCCGTATTCTCCTTTCATGCTGTCTGACCCTTGGTGCTGCCTGCGTAGGACTCTCCTTCTTGCTCTCAGGTATGGCTTCAGTCTATGCTATGCTGGCAGCCGGTCTGTTCCACTCAGTCATGTGGCCTCTCATCTTCAACCTCGGTCTGCAGGAGCTTGGTCCTCACACCAAGAACGCTTCTGGTCTGATCAATATGGGCGTTCTGGGTGGTGCTACGCTGCCGCTTATCATGGGTACTGTTGTTGACAATCCCGCCCTCGGTGTTGGCGTTGCCATCATGATGATGTTCGTCTATTATGCCTACGTATTCTGGTTCTGTAACTGGGGTAGCAAGATAGGTCTCAAGAAGATTTGAACTGTTTGAAGAAATATATTATCACACATTAATTATTTATTACTAAACCTTAAAAGATTATGGATATTGAATTTGTAAGAAGTCGCTTCATCAAGCATTTTGATGGTAAAACCGGTAATGTGTATGCATCACCCGGCCGTATTAACCTGATTGGTGAGCACACCGACTATAATGGTGGTTTCGTATTCCCAGGCGCAGTAGATAAAGGTATCATCGCCGAGATGCGCGCCAACGGTACCGAAGACACGGTGATGGCCTATGCCATCGACCTGAAGGACCGCGTGGACTTCCACCTCGACGACCCCGCAGGCCCCAAGGCTTCATGGGCACGCTACATCTATGGTATCGCCAAGGAGTTCCAGAAGCTGGGAGTTCCCGTGAAGGGCTTCAACATCGCCTTTGCCGGCGACGTACCCCTCGGTGCTGGTATGTCATCATCAGCCGCTATGGAGAGCTGTTTCGCCTGCGGTCTCAACGACATCTTCGGAGAGAACAAGGTGAGCCAGTGGGATATGGTGCTGGCTGGTCAGGCTACTGAGCACAACTACTGCGGCGTCAACTGCGGCATCATGGACCAGTTTGCTTCTGTCTTCGGAAAGGCTGGCTGTCTGATGCGCCTCGACTGTCGCAGCCGCGAGTTCGAGTACTTCCCCTTCAAACCCGATGGCTATCGTCTGGTGCTGCTCAACAGTAAGGTGAAGCACGAGCTGGCAGGTTCGCCCTACAACGATCGTCGCAACTCTTGCGAGAACGTGGTAAAGGCCATTGCCAAGAAGCACCCCGAGGGTAAGTTCGAGACCCTGCGCGACTGCACATGGGAGCAGCTCGACGAGGTTCGTGCCGAAGTAGGCGAAGAGGACTACACCCGCGCTCACTTCGTGCTGGGCGAGAAGGACCGTGTGCTCGCTGTCTGCGATGCCCTGCTGGCTGGCGACTACGAGACCGTAGGTCAGAAGATGTACGAGACCCACTATGGCCTCTCTAAGGAGTACGAGGTCAGCTGCGAGGAGCTCGACTACCTGAACGACCTGGCCAAGGAGAACGGCGTCACCGGTTCGCGTATCATGGGTGGCGGCTTCGGCGGATGCACCATCAACCTTGTGCGTGCCGACCTCTACAACAAGTTCATTGCCGATGCCAAGAAGAAGTTCGCTGCCAAGTATGGCCACGAGCCCGAGGTCATCGACGTAGTCATCGGCGACGGCTCACGCAAACTCTGCTAATATGTTTCAAATAGATCGTACTTATATTGACCGTGTGGCCCTGGACTCTCTCCAGGGCCGCATTTGGGATATCCGTCAGGACCACAAGGATGACCCCACCCTGCCCCGCATCGAGAACTACGGCATCAAGGAGGATGACTTCGAGAAGTACCTCGACAAGAAGCAGAACTTCCTCAACTTCAAGGACTCTTGGAAGAGGCGTCGCATGCTCATCCTCGTCACCGCCCTC
>Ga0310694_10004764_pt1 | contig 13056 bp, 10 predicted proteins | sample 174DNAGHGhighgp2_FD_203884 | JGI IMG/M metagenome (GOLD analysis project Ga0310694, IMG submission 203884) | Sheep rumen microbial communities from Palmerston North, Manawatu-Wanganui, New Zealand - 1742 DNA GHGhigh gp2 (v2) (version 2) | ecosystem: Host-associated > Mammals > Digestive system...
ATCTTTGCAAAAAATTTAATAGGAAAAAGAGAAAAAACATGAGATTCACAGGCTCTATAGACGCAAAGACGGACGAAAAGGGACGTGTTTTTGTACCCAGCGTCTTCCGTAAAGTCCTCCAGAAAGAAGGGGAGGAAGGGTTCGTGTTGCGTCGCGACCTCTTCGAGCCTTGCCTTGTGCTCTATCCCAGGAGCGTGTGGGACGCTCGTGTCGATGCCATCCGGGCACGCACCAATCCCTTCGATCGCAATCAGCAACGAGGTCTGCGACTGTTCACGGCCGATGCCGAGAACATCACCTTGGACAGCAGCGGACGAATGCTTATTCCCCGGCGCTTCTTGGAGCACGCCGGCATAAAGAGCGACGTGCGCTTCAACGGTATGGACGACACCATCGAGATATGGAGCAAGCAGGCAGCCGAGAATCTCCTCAGCAACCCCGAGGAAGTGGGGAACATCCTGGAGGAGATGATGAAGGACCCTGCTCCATTAAATGAGAAGTAAAGAAGAATTAGTTCTCCCTACAGGGGGTTAGGGGGCTCTATAATAATAAATAATGTACGCGAAGAGTGAGGAATATCATGTGCCGGTGCTGCTCGAAGAGGCAGTGGGCGGGCTGGACGTCAAGCCTGGAGGCGTGTATGTGGACCTCACATTCGGTGGCGGAGGCCATAGCAGGGAGATACTCCGAAGGCTGAAAGGCACTGGGCATCTCTACTGCTTCGACCAAGACCTGGACGCTTTGGCGAGGGCAAACGAGCTGGAGGACGAGGGCATCCGTGCATCAAAAGCGCGCCTTGATGCTACGGCATGCAGGAATTTCACCTTCATCCGCAGCAACTTCCGCTTCCTGAAGAACTGGATGCTCTATTATGGGCAGGACGGAGTGGATGGCATCTTGGCTGACTTGGGCGTAAGCAGCCACCATCTCGACGAGGAAAGTCGAGGCTTCAGCTTCCGTTTCGACGCTCCGCTCGACATGAGGATGAACCAGAAGTCAAGCCTCACAGCGAGGAAGATTATCGAGGAGTACAGCGAGGAACAGCTTGCAGGCATCCTCTACCTCTATGGCGAACTGAAGAACAGCCGCCGCATCGCCGCCGCCATCGTGGGGGCACGCCAGCAGAAGCCCATCGTCACCACGACGGAACTGGTGGAAGTCCTGAAGCCGCTGATGGGTTACGACCGCGAGAAAAAGGACTTGGCACGTGTCTTCCAGGCACTCCGCATAGAGGTGAACGGCGAGATGCTTGCCTTGAGACAAATGCTTGCAGCCGCCACCGAAATGCTCCGTGAGGGCGGACGCTTGAGCATCCTCACCTACCATTCCCTTGAAGACCGCATGGTGAAGAACATCATCAAGGCGGGCAACATAGAGGGAAAGGTGGAGACAGACATCTTCGGACGCAGCAATGCCCCGCTCGAACCGGTCAACCGAGGCGTAATCACTCCTGGAGAGGCAGAACAGGACAGCAACCCCCGCAGCCGTTCCGCAAAGCTCCGGGTGGCGGTGAAGAGGATTAGGGATTAGGGATTAGGGATTAGAGTTTAGAATAAGATGGCAGAGAAAGATTTGGACAGCTTTGAAGAGTTGCAGGAAGCTCAGGTAGTGGACTTGTCTGATGAGGCTGATGAGCTTGATGAGCAGGACGAGGCACAGGTCGTTCCAGAGGAAACGGATGCCCCGGAAGAGGCTCTCGACCCGGAGGAAACGTCAGAGGTTCCGGAAACTCCTGAAGAAGCGGAGCCTGTCAGCAGCAAGGAGAAGCTGATGCGCTCGCTTGTCGGCGACGATGACGAAGAGGACGAACTGACCATCGCCAATGTCCGTCAGCTGCTCGACGCTGCCCCCCGCTGGTTCCTCAGCCAGTGGAAGATGCTCCTCCTCGTCCTGGCAGGCATCTTCCTCTACGTCACCAACGGCTACCAGGCACAGATGGAGCTGATGAAGGAAGCGGAGCTTGAGGACAGCCTGAAGGACATGCGCTATCGAACCATTACCCGCGTCAGCGAACTCACACAGCTTTGCCGACAGAGCCAGCTTGAGGAGAGGCTCCGCCAACAGGGCGACACCACGCTGCTTCCCAGCAAGGTCGCGCCGTTTATTATCAAAGTGAAGGAATAAGATTAAGGATTAAAGATTAAGGATTAAGGATTATGAAAGGCAATAAAGATAAGGCTCCAAGACGATATATCGTTATCTTCGTCCTGATGTTCCTCTCCGGGTTGTATGTCCTGGGCAAGGCCATCTATACGATGCTGCCGCCGGAAAGCGACTATTGGAAGGAAGTGGGACGCAACAGCAAGACGGAAAAGATTCCTGCCACCCGTGGCAATATCCTTTCCTGCGACCATCAGGTGCTCTCCGGAACGATACCCAAGTATGCTCTTTACATGGACTTCGCCGTGTCGGACCCCGATTCGGTCAGCAAGGCAAAGACCATTGCGTTTCGCGATTCAGCATTCCGTGTTGACCTCGACAGCATTGCCGAGGGCTTGGCAAACATCTTTCCTGACCGCGACGCGCAGTGGTTCCGCGAGCGCCTGCTTAAAGGAAAAAATCGCGGCAAGTACTCATGGCGCATCTACCCCAAGCTGGCCACCTATGTCCAGTACCGCGCTTGCAAGGAACTGCCGTTCCTCCGTGAAAGCAAGTACCGTAGCGGCTTCCATGGGGACGAGATGCTGCTTCGCCTCAAGCCTTACGGCGGGTTGGCGAGCCGCACCATAGGCGAGCTTTACAACGACACGAGCGGCCGGGCAAAGTGCGGGCTTGAGTTGAGCTTTGATAGCATTCTGCGCGGCAAGCCCGGTGTACAGCATTCCGTTGTGGTGCGCAACCAGAAGGTTCCCATTGTTGACGTGCAGGCGGAGAACGGCCACGACCTGCTCACCACCATCGACATCAACATACAGGACTTTGCCGACCGCACCCTTCGCAGCAAGCTGAAGGAGGATGGAGTGAACGGCGAGATCGGCGTAGCTGTTGTGATGGAGGTCAAGACGGGCGACGTGAAGGCCATCGTCAACCTCACCCGTGGCGCGGACGGCGAGTATTATGAGATGAAGAACAATGCCGTGAGCGACCTTTGGGAGCCCGGCTCCACCTTCAAGACGGCCAGCATCATGGTGGCCCTCGAGGATGGGAAGATAGATTTGAACAAGACAGTGGATTGCGCCCCGGGCATCGTCAACATGCACGGCCGTAAGATGAAGGACCATAACTGGCATCGCGGCGGCTATGGCGTGCTCAAGGTGGAGGACATCCTCGGGCAGAGCAGCAACATCGGGGTGAGCACGATTATCGATGAGGCGTACGGGAGCAATCCTGCCGCCTTTGTCGATGGCTTGGCTCGCGAGGGTGTGGGCATTCCCCTCAACCTCCCCTTTGTGGGCAAGGGCGAGCCTGTCGTGCCGCATCCGAGCAGCAAGAACCGCTACTGGAGCAAGCCCGACCTGCCTTGGATGAGCATCGGTTATGTCACGATGCTGCCGCCCATCAGCACACTCACCTTCTACAATGCCATTGCCAACAATGGAAGAATGGTGAAGCCGCGCTTCGTGACGGCGGAACTGAAGGACGGCATGGTCGTCAGGGACTTTCCGGTGGAGGTCATCAAAGAGCGTATCTGCAAGCCTTCCACCTTGAGGGACATTCAGTACTGCCTTGAGCACGTCGTCAGCGGCGGTCTTGGCAGGAAGGCGGGCAACGGCGGCAGGCTCTTCAAGGTGAGCGGCAAGACAGGTACGGCACAGTTCAGCGAGAACGGCTCATACGCCAGCCGCAAGTACATGGTGAGCTTCTGCGGTTACTTCCCCAGCGACGATCCCAAGTACAGCTGCATCGTCTGCATCAAGAAGCAGGGTCTTCCTGCATCCGGCGGCGGCCAGTGCGGCCCTGTGTTCCGCGAGATATCGGAGTACGTCATGTCGCGCGACTCGATGCGGAGTGCTGATATGGCAGCCGACACGAACTCCGTCTTTGTTCCCGAAGTGACCAGGGGCGACAGCCGTCGTGCAGAGGCCATCGTCAGTGACATGGGCTTGACGAAGAAGCAGATAAGCGTTTCCGAGGCAGATGCCGTGTCTCTTGACAAGGTTCCCGACGTGACGGGCATGGGTGTGAAGGATGCCGTCTATGCCTTGCAGCAGCGAGGCCTGCGTGTCCGCATCAATGGCTGTGGGCAGATTACCAGCCAGGACATCGCCGCCGGCACGCCTGCCACCACCAGAAAAACAATCACATTGACAGCCGTACCTAAACAATTATAGGATTTCCCAGGGGCTCATAGGCTTTCCCAGGCAATCCTAATAAAACCCAAAAAAGAAAAGACAATGAATCTCCGACAGCTGATACAGAACTGCAAGCCGCAAAGGGTGGTTGGCAGCACAGACAGAGAAGTGACGGGCATCGAGATAGACAGCCGTCGCATCAAGGCGGGCAACGTCTTCGTCGCCATGCGCGGCACACAGGTGGACGGTCATACCTTCATCGGCAAAGCCATTGAGCTGGGTGCCACGGTGGTTGTCTGCGAGCAGTTGCCCGAAGAGGCCAGAGAGGACGTCACCTATCTTCTGTATCCCGACACGGAGGATGTGGTGGGCATCCTTGCGACGCATTTCTTCGGCAACCCCACCGAGCGGATGCACCTCATCGGTGTCACCGGCACAAACGGCAAGACGACCATTGCCACGGTGCTCTACAATATCTTCCGCCAGCTTGGCTACAAGTGCGGCCTTTGCAGTACGGTATGCAACTACATCGACGGCGAGCCTGTTCCCACGGAGGTGACGACGCCCGACCCCATCACGCTGAACCGTCTGCTCGGGCAGATGGCGGACGAGGGCTGTGCCTACGCCTTCATGGAGGTGAGCAGCCACAGCGTGAGCCAGAAGCGCATCGGCGGACTCACCTTCACAGGCGGCATCTTCACGAACCTCACACGCGACCACCTCGACTACCATGGCACGTTCGAGAACTACCGCGACGCCAAGAAGGGCTTCTTCGATGCCCTGCCGGCCGATGCCTTTGCCGTCATCAATGCCGACGACCGCAACGGCATGGTGATGGTGCAGAACTGCAAGGCGACGGTCAAGACCTATTCGCTCCATTCGGCAGCCGACTTCAAGGCACGCATCATGGAGGAGAGCTTCGAGGGCATGGACTTGGAGATTGACGGCCGAGAGGTGAGCGTGCAGTTTGTAGGGCGTTTCAACGTCAGCAACCTGCTTGCCGTCTATGGCGCGGCGGTCATGTTGGGCGTCGAGCCGCAGCAGGCACTCGTCCTGCTCAGTGCGCAGAAGCCCGTCAACGGCCGCTTCGAGGCCATCCGCTCAAGGGAGGGCGTGACGGCCATCGTGGATTATGCCCACACGCCCGACGCCCTCGTCAACGTCCTCACCACCATCAACGAGGTCTTGCAAGGCAAGGGCAAGTGCTGGACGGTGTGCGGTGCAGGCGGCAACCGCGACAAGGGAAAGCGTCCGCTCATGGCCCAGGAGGCCGTCAGGAACAGCGACCGCGTCATCATCACGAGCGACAATCCCCGCAACGAGGAGCCGCAAGAGATCATCAACGATATGCTGGCAGGCCTCGATGCAAGTCAGAGGAAGGGCGTCATCAGCATCGTTGACCGCAGGGAAGCCATCCGCACCGCCTGCACGATGGCCAAGCCAGGCGACGTGATACTCGTTGCCGGCAAGGGACACGAGGATTACCAGATCATCAAGGGCGTCAAGCACCACTTCGACGACCACGAAGTCATACGCGAAGCCTTTGGCTTGGTATAAGCTCCCGGCGGGGGGCATGAAAACGCACCACGGTGTGCCTGAAATCGCGGCACGGTGCGTTGGCCATCGCGGCACGGTATGTTTGCCATCGCGGCACGGTGCGTTTTCAGACACACCACGCAGGCTTCAGAAACAGACAACAGAAAACGACATAACCCAACATAAGGACATCTACACAAAATGCTATACTATCTGTTCAGATATTTAGGCGAATCCGGAGTGGCGGGGGCCAATCTCTGGCACTACATCACTTTCCGCTCGGTACTCACGCTGGTGCTGAGCCTCCTCATCTCCATGTGGTTCGGCCAGTACTTCGTGAAGTGGATGAAGAAGCACCACGTCAGCGAGGAACAAAGAGACGCGAGCATCGACCCCTACGGCGTGGAGAAGAAGGGCGTGCCTACCATGGGCGGCATCATCATCATCGTGGCAACCCTCGTCCCCTGCCTGCTGCTGGGACGTCTGCGCAACATCTACATGCTCCTCATGCTCTTCACCACGGTATGGCTCGGAGCATTGGGCTTTGCCGACGACTACTTGAAGATGAAAAAGACGAAGGACGGCCTCCGACCCATCTACAAGCTCCTCGGACAGGCAGTGCTCGGCTTGGTTGTCGGCTTGACACTCTGGCTGAGCCCCGATGCCGTTATCAACGAGAACGTCAAGGACGAGCGGCAGGGCATCGAACAGGTCGTGACGCACCGCAGCGAAGTGGTGAAGAGCACCATCACCACCATCCCCTTCGTCAAGAACAACAACCTCAACTATGCCGACTTCTTCCGCTTCCTCGGCAAGTACCGCACGGCGGCAGGATGGATATTCTTCGTCCTCGTCACCACCTTCATTGTGATGGCGGTCAGCAACGGCTCGAACCTGAACGACGGAATGGACGGCCTCTGTGCCGGCAATGCGGCCATCATGTGCATTGCCCTTGGCATCCTGGCATACGTCAGCAGCCACATCCACATGGCTGCCTACCTCAATATCATGTTCATCCCAGGCTCGGAGGAACTCGTCATCTTCATCTGTGCCTTTGTGGGCGCACTCATCGGCTTCCTCTGGTACAATGCCTATCCCGCCCAGGTGTTCATGGGCGACACGGGCAGCCTTGCCATCGGCGGCATCATCGGCGTGACGGCCATCATCATACACAAGGAACTGCTCCTGCCACTGCTGTGCTTCGTCTTCTTTGTGGAGAGCTTGAGCGTGCTCCTGCAAACCAACTATGCCAAGATGGGCAACCGTCGCGGGGAGAAGTGGCGTGTCGTAAAGCGTGCGCCGCTGCACGACACCTTCCGGGTTGCGCCGGGGCAGCTGCCCTCCAACTTCAAGGTGCTCATCAACTGGCCGAAGGGCTGCTGGCTGGAGTCAAAGATAACCGTCCGCTTCTGGATAGTGACCATCATCATGTCGGCCCTCGCCATCGCAACATTGAAAATAAGGTAACAGCCCCTTCTAACTCCCCCAAAGGGGGAGAAAATGGTAAATGGAACTCCGCGCATTAAAAGCGCGCCTTGTTTCTAAAGAATACAAGAAATGGTTAAATGGTAAATGAAAAGATGAAAAGAATAGTGATACTTGGTGCCGCCGAGAGCGGAGTGGGAGCCGCTGCACTGGCAAAGGTGAAGGGCTTCGACGTCTTTGTCAGCGACATGGGCAGGATAAAGGAGAACTACAAGCAGACGCTCCGCGAATACGGCGTGCCTTGGGAGGAAGGAAAGCATACGGAAGAACTCATCCTCAATGCCGTCGAGGTCGTGAAAAGTCCGGGCATACCAGAGGATGCGCCTATGGTGCAGAAGGTCAGGAACGCAGGCATCCCCGTCATCAGCGAGATAGAGTTTGCCGGACGATACACCGACGCCAAGATGATATGCATCACCGGCTCCAACGGCAAAACGACAACCACGAGCCTTATCTACCACATCTTCCGAAAGGCAGGCTACAATGCTGGCCTGGCTGGCAATATAGGACGCAGCCTGGCCTTGCAGATAGCAGAAGGAAAGACATTCGACTACTACATCATCGAACTGAGCAGCTTCCAGCTTGACAACATGTATGACTTCCGCGCAAATATCGCCATCCTGCTCAACATAACGCCCGACCACCTGGACCGCTACGACAACGATATGCAGAAATATACCGACGCCAAGATGCGCATCGTGCAGAACCAGACGGAGGAGGACGCTTTCATCTACTGGAACGACGACCCCATCATCTGCCGCGAACTGAGGAAGTACGGCATCAAGGCAAAGATGTGTCCCTTCAGCATACTCAAGAAGGACGGCATGATCGGCTATATCGCCGACGGGCAGTACGTCATAGAGTACCCCACGCCCTTCAACATGGAGCAGGAGAGCCTGAGCCTTCGTGGCAAGCACAACATGTACAACAGCCTTGCGGCAGGCATCGCGGCCCGCATCAGCGGTATAGACGACGCCTCGCTGCGGCAGAGCCTGAGCGACTTCGAAGGCGTCGAGCACCGTCTGCAAAAGGTGGCACGAGTGGCGGGGGTGCAGTACATCAACGACTCGAAAGCCACCAACGTCGATGCCTGCTGGTATGCCCTGGAAAGCATGACCACGCCGACCATCCTCATCATTGGCGGAAAGGACAAGGGCAACGACTACAATGCCATCAAGGAACTGGTGCAGAAGAAGTGCGCAGGCCTCGTCTATCTCGGGGCAGACAATACGAAACTGCACGAATTCTTCGATGGAATGGGCATTCCTGTAGCCGACACCAACAATATGAAAGATTGTGTTGAGGCCTGCCACCGCATGGCAAAGCCCGGCTATACAGTGCTCTTGAGTCCCTGTTGCGCAAGTTTCGACCTCTTCAAGAACATGGAGGATCGTGGCGAACAGTTCTGCCAGCAAGTGAGGAAACTATGAAATCCTAGGCTATCCTAGGTTATCCTAGGCTTTCCTAGGCACTCCTAGAAATAATAAAGCAATGACAATGAATATAAGCAACCTAAAGAACAAGAACCTGATACACGGCGACCTGGGTGTCTGGGCTGTGTTCCTCATCCTTTGCGCCATATCGCTGATTGAGGTGTACAGCGCCAGCTCGCGCATGACATTTGGCTCCGACGCATACTGGCACCCGATTATGCAGCACGCATCCTTCGTGCTGATGGGCGTCTTCATCGCCTGGCTCGTGCATTTCATCCCTTGCAACTACTTCAAGCTGTTCTGCACGATAGGCATGTTCGTGTCGTTCCTGCTGCTGATAGCCGTGCATGTCATCGGCCAGAAGACGAATGATGCCGGCCGTTGGATATCGCTTGGCTTCATCCGCTTCCAGCCGAGCGAGATTGCCAAGCTGAGTCTTGTGGGCTTCAGTTGCTTCATCCTCGCCTCGCTTCGCGACGAGAAAGGGGCAAGCATGACGGGTCTGAAGATTGTTGCCCTTGCCACTTTCATCACGATTCTCCTTATCTTCACGGAGAATGCCTCCACTGCCCTCATCATCGCAGTAGTGGTCTTCGGCATTTGCTTCTATGCCCAGATACGCAAGAGGATACTTATAGGAGCACTTTGCATAGGCGCCATTGGCATGGGCAGCGTGTTTGTCATTGCCCATTCCATACCAGAGAAGACACTCACCGAGTGGAAAGCGTCGGAAGGCTTCCTGCATCGTGTGCCGACATGGGTGCATCGCATCACCGACAAGCAGGAGCGTCCGGAAAATCCCCGCAAGTACAAGACGCAGGACAATCCGCAGAAGGCATACGCCAAGGTTGCCATCGCCACAAGCAACATTGTGGGAAAAGGCCCGGGAAACAGCAGGCAGAGGGACTTCATCCCACAGGCTTTCTCCGATTTCATCTATGCCATCATCATAGAGGAGCTGGGTCTGTTGGGAGCCGTTGCGGTGCTTGCCCTCTACCTCATACTGATGTTCCGCTCAATGCGCATCGCGCAGAAATGCAAGGCGCTGTTCCCCTCGTATCTGGTTATGGGGCTTGCATTGATGATAGTGGTGCAGGCAATGATGAACATGGCTGTGGCTGTGGGAGCCTTCCCTGTGACGGGACAACCCCTGCCGCTCGTCAGCCGAGGCGGCACAAGCCTCTTCATCACCAGTACCTACATAGGAATGATACTGAGTGTGAGCCATACGGCAAAGCGAAAGCCTGAGTACGAAACCAAACAGATAGCAGAAACCCTATAGTTACAATAGTCCCTATAGGCACAATATATTTATAATGTATATGGACGAACTGAGAGTCATAATAAGCGGCGGCGGCACGGGAGGCCACATCTTCCCCGCCGTGAGCATTGCCAATGCGCTGCGCGAGATCAATCCCGACGTGAAGATCCTCTTCGTGGGGGCAGAGGGGAGAATGGAGATGCAACGGGTGCCGGCTGCCGGATACGAGATAATCGGGCTGCCGGTACGCGGTTTGCTCCGTCCCCTATGGAAGCCCGGCAACATCAGCATACTGATGGATTTCCTGAAGAGCAAGCGCATGGTGAAGCAGACGCTGCGCGACTTCAAGCCTCACGTCGCAGTAGGCGTGGGAGGCTATGCAAGCTCGGCAACACTCGACGCTGCCTACGAACTGGGCATCCCCTGTCTCATTCAGGAGCAGAACAGCTTCGCGGGCCTCACCAACAAGCGTCTGGCAAAGAAGGCAAGCAAGATATGTGTGGCTTACGAAGGCATGGAACGCTTCTTCCCCAAGGACCGCATCCTGCTCACGGGCAACCCCGTAAGGCAGAGCCTCCTGAATGAATCCCTGACGAAGCAGGAGTGCGCCGATGCCTTTGGCATGAGCGCCACAAAGCCCACCATCCTTATCGTAGGAGGGAGCCTCGGCGCGAAGACCATCAACGAGAGCGTCATCAGGAACCTCTCCCGCATTGCCGCCTCGTCGGCGCAGTTCATCTGGCAGACAGGAAGCTACTACAGGAATGAGATAGAAAAGACGCTCGACGTGAAGGGCAAGCCCACGAACCTCATCGTCACGGACTTCATCGGCCGCATGGATCAGGCATATTTCCTGGCGGACCTCGTCATCAGCCGTGCCGGGGCAAGCAGCATCAGCGAACTCTGCCTGCTGGGCAAGCCAAGCATCCTCGTGCCAAGCCCCAATGTGGCAGAGGACCATCAGACGCACAACGCGATGGCTCTCGTGAGGAAGCAGGCGGCGCTAATCGTCCGCGATGCCGACGCACCCGAACAACTCATTTCGCTTGCCTTGGAGACCGTCGCCGATACGGACAAGCTTCAGCAGCTCGGCAGGAATGCCGCCGCGATGGCTTTGCGCGACTCGGCACACGTCATTGCCGAAGAGGTCATTAAGCTTGCGCAGGCAAGCCGTTGAAGGACAGGAGTCATAATATCGATATAACGATATAACGTAATAACGAAAAAGATGAAAACAAAGGCCGTATATTTCGTAGGCATTGGTGGCATTGGCATGAGTGCCATTGCGCGATACTTCTTGAGTCGTGGCGTTGTTGTCGCAGGCTACGACAAGACGCCGAGCGACCTCACAGAGCAGCTTGCTAAAGAGGGTGCGTCGGTTCATTATGAGGACAATGTGGACCTCATTCCTGCCTCGTGCCGCGACAAGGCCAGTACGCTTGTCGTCTATACGCCCGCCATCCATCCGTCGGAGCATTCGGAGCTGAAATACTTCTGCGAGCAAGGCTTCGAGGTGCAGAAGCGTGCCCAAGTGCTTGGTACCCTGACGCGAACCCTCAAGGGGCTCTGTGTGGCTGGCACGCACGGCAAGACGACGACGTCGAGCATGGCGGCGCATCTGCTCCATCAGAGCCATGTGGATTGCAACGCCTTCCTCGGCGGCATCACGAAGAACTACGGTACGAACTACATCCTGAGCAGCAAGAGTCCCTTCGTGGTCATTGAGGCGGACGAGTTCGACCGCTCCTTCCACCATCTCTCCCCCTTTGCCAGCGTCATCACAGCCACCGATGCCGACCACCTCGACATCTACGGCACAGAGGAGGCCTATTTGGAGAGTTTCAGCAAGTACAGCAGCCTGATACTCCCCGGCGGCTTCCTCATCATGCACACAGGACTGAAGATGAAGCCCGAGGTGCAGGCGGGCGTCACCATATACACATACAGCCGCGAGGCAGGCGACTTTCATGCTGAGAACGTGCGCATCGGCGACGGACGCATCACCTTCGACCTCGTCTCGCCATTCGGCAATGTCCCCGGCATCGAGCTCGGCGTGCCTGTCTCCGTGAACATTGAGAACGGCATCGCTGCTATGGCGCTGGCACAGATAGCGGGCGTAACGGCGGACGAGATACGCCAAGGCATGGCTTCGTTCAGAGGCGTTGACCGTCGATTCGACTTCCACGTCAAGACCGACCGCATGGCCTACCTGAGCGACTATGCCCATCATCCGCAAGAGATACGCCGCTGCCTTGAGAGCTTGCGGGAGCTTTACCAGGGCCGTCGCATCAAAGCGATTTTCCAGCCGCACCTCTACACCCGTACACGCGACTTCTACCGCGACTTTGCCGATGCTCTTTCGCTGCTCGACGATGTCTGCATCGTGGACATCTATCCTGCACGCGAGCAGCCCATCCCAGGCGTAACGAGCAAGCTCATCTACGACAACCTCCGGCCGGGCGTCAAGCGGCAGATGTGCAGCAAGGACGGAATACTCGATGTGGTGCGGCAAGGCGGCTTCGATGTCCTCGTCACGCTCGGCGCGGGCGACATTGAGAACTATGTCCAACAGATAACCGAAATACTTCAACCCAAAACATGAAGACAGCATTCAAGATATTCCTGCTGCTGGCAGTCGTTGGCTACCTTGTGTTCGCCATCTGGAAGTTCGCCGGCAAGGCAGAGGACAGGACCTGCGAGGGTGTGAGCGTTGAGATTGTTGACAGCATCCCCGACGGCTTCATCACCGAGGAGTACATCTGTTCCATCCTGACACGGAACAAAATCTCTCCCGAGGGCATGAAGATAAGCGAGATCAACCTTGAGCAGATAGAGAAGCTGATACTCGGTGAGACACACATCGAAAGCGCCTCCTGCTTCTATAACGCGTCGGGCAGGCTCTGCATCAAGGTCGTGCCGCAGCGGCCAGTGCTGCACGTCATCAGCCAGAGCGGCGAGGACTACTACCTCTCCAGCACGGGCTTGACAATGCCTACAGCCTCGTTCAACGTCAATCTGTGCGTCGCCACGGGCAACGTCACGAAGCAGTTCGCCTCGAAGCACCTCCTGGAGCTTGCCAAGTTCATCCACGACGACCCCTTCTGGAGCG
>Ga0310694_10004765_pt1 | contig 13056 bp, 17 predicted proteins | sample 174DNAGHGhighgp2_FD_203884 | JGI IMG/M metagenome (GOLD analysis project Ga0310694, IMG submission 203884) | Sheep rumen microbial communities from Palmerston North, Manawatu-Wanganui, New Zealand - 1742 DNA GHGhigh gp2 (v2) (version 2) | ecosystem: Host-associated > Mammals > Digestive system...
CTTTCAGAGAATGCGCAGACAGTACTCACCTTCCTACAGGAGCATGATGGTGAGGAGCTTACCCACAAGGATATCGCGGAGGCTGTTAATCTATCACCCCGTTCTGTAACTGGTACCGTTACCGGCCTTCAGAAAAAGGGCTTCGCTGAGCGCGTAGAGACTGATGATCCAAAGGTTAAGTATATTAAGGCAACTCCTGCTGGTCTTGCTCTTGATGTAACTGCTGAGCTTGCCGAGTAATTTATTTTTAGGAGATAAAAGGATTTAGCGGGGTGTAATGCCCCGCTTCTTTTTTAATGAAAGGAGTTAATTTGGCTTCTTTTAAAACGCTTTTAGTAGAAGGTTTTCGTCCGGCAATCTATGGCGCAAGACATCCTTTAAAATCATATGATAAAATGGATTCTTATATTGATGAAACTGAAATAACTATCGGTGATAATGATTATAATTTAATGAAAAGACTTTGCAGCGCTGGAGATCCTTCACATTACAAATTTATTAGAATGATTCAAGTATGGGTTGACATTCGTGCCCCAAGATTCTGGTGGTCTGAATTTGATACCTATAAAATCTCTACAGTTGCTAATAGTCAAAGCACAATGCATCGTCTTATGAAAGACGGAATCTCTAAAGATGATTTAGATTATGAATGGGGTTTTGATCAATATCTAGATGATGAAATGATAGGTACTATTAATACTATTAATACTATTATTGACATTTATCACCATGAAGATCTTACCCAAGAGGAAAAAGAAAAATACTTTATTGCGGCGAAAGCATTTTTACCAGAATGTTATATGCAGACCCGCACAGTAAATTTAAATTATCAAGTTTTAAGAAATATGTACAATCAACGAAAGAACCATCGTTTGCCGCAATGGAATACTGATTTTGTTAATTGGGTTAAATCTCTTCCTCTTGGAAAAGAGTTAATCATGAATGAATGGGAATAAGATTATAGTGAGAAAACACGATAAGCCTTGGCGCTTTGGATCTATTGAAGAAACAGGTATGTGTCATTTTTGTAACAAAGAAACTAAATGGCATTATGTTCTTGCGAAAGTTAATTATCAAGGTGTTGTACCTTGTTGTGAATGCGAAGAGTGTGGTGAAAGAATTCCTTGTTTTACTTTCGATAGATATAAACAAACTGGTGAAGTAATAATTGCGATTTGACAAAAATAAAAATATATATTATAATATAATTGAAAATTAAAATAAAAAGAGAAAGAGGAATTTTATGAAGCAAATGGTAAATGAAATTAATCTACAAGGATATGTTTTTTCAATTGGTGGCCGAGACGGTTCTCTATATCATGGACATACTAGCGCAGAGTCTAAGCGTCCTAATACGGATTACATTAGTGGAACTCTAAACATTGCTACAGATGAGGATTGTACTAATATTGTTCCAGCTCGTTTTAATTTTGTGACAGAGTTCTTTAGCAAGTCAGGAAAAGAGAACTCTTCATGGGGTGTTCTTAATGATATTGAAAATAATGATTTAACTGTATCTTCTAAAGGCAAGGATGGAGCATACAAGATCCGCATTACTGCGTCTGCTTCTTCTAATCCTTTTGTTGGTCAAGATGGAAATCTAGTTGATCGTCCTTCTATTGATGTTAATTTTGCTCATCCTTCGGCAAATGGTTTTAATGAAAAGCAGCGTAACACTTTTAAGTTTGATATGGTAATGGTTAATTATATCGAGCGAGAGGTTGAAGATGGAGATAATTATGGTCAGATCAATGGATATGTATTTAATACATTCCGTCGTGAAGCGACTCCTGTAGTTCTTGTTATTCGCAATCAAAATGGTATGAATTATTTTGAAGGACTTGGTGCGTCAACTGGTAATCCTATCGGTATTCATGTTTGGGGACGAATCGTATCTACAACCATTCGTCACGAGCATCAGATCGAGTCAGCATGGGGAGAGCCTACGATTGAGTATACCACTACAACAACTCGTGAGTGGCTTATTGATGGTTCTTCGCCTGAAACACTTCCGTTTGGTGACGAAAGTTTCATTACAGAAGATGAGCTTATTGAATGCCTTAACAATCATGAGAATATAGTAGCCGCAGCAAAAGAGCGTGCGGAGCAGCGAAATAATAATTCTTCAAAATCTGCTTTTGCAGCAGCTCCTGATCTTCCAGCAACTTCTACTCCGAAGAAAACTTTTGGAAGTAGCGACGATTTTGCATTTTAGTTTAAGATAAAGTGTAAAATAGAAAGGAGTTTGTATGGCTATTGATATTTTTAACATCCAGCCACATGAAGTTTCAAGAGACCTGTGCGGATATACGGTTCTTCTGTACGGTCAACCGAAAACGGGAAAGACTACTATTGCGTCTAAATTTCCGGATGCTCTATTGTGTGCCTTTGAAACCGGCTATTTAGCGATACCAGGGGTTCGTGCCCAGCCCGTTAATCGCTGGTCTGAATTTAAACAAATTCTCAAACAGTTAGATTCTGAACAGGGGCATGCCACCTTTAAAAATATCATTGTGGACACTGTAGACATCGCATACGATCTCTGTGAAAAATATATTTGTTCATCCAATGGTGTTACTTCCGTAGGAGATCTTGCTTATGGCAAAGGGTACAATCTTGCGAAGAAGGAATTTGATGAAGCCCTTCGGAAAATTCCTCAAATGGGATATGGTCTAGTGATGATCAGCCACGCGCAAGATAAAACTTTTAAGGATGAGAATGGAGAAGAGTACAACCAGATAGTTCCAACTCTGGCAAATCAGCCAAGACTTGTTGTTGATAGGATGAGTGATATTATTCTTTACGCGCATCCAACAGAGGATGAAGAAGGTAATACTCATACAATCGGTTATATGCGTGGGACTCCTAGATTTGTAGCAGGTTCTAGATTTAAATATACTCCTGATTGGATTGAATTTAATTATCAAAATCTAGTAGATGCTATCGGCGATGCTATTGATAAACAAGCCGAAGAAACAGATGGAAAATATGTAACATCAAAACCAACTACTGCGCACATAGTAGACAAAGGCCCTGATTTTGATGAGTTAATGAGTCAATTCAAAACTCTTGTTGGTAAAATTCAAGAAGTAACAGGTTCTGCTTTTGCTTTGAACTGGGCTCCTCGGATTACGGAAATCATTGAACGTCATCTTGGTAAGGGTAAAAAGGTAAATGATATGTCTCGTGATCAAGTTGAACAGCTTGTTCTTATCGTTGATGATTTAACAGAAGCAGTTGGCAATGGACTATAATGATATTACTCGTCCCTCACATTATTGTGAGGGGCGTTCTTTTGAACCAATAGAAGTAATTAATGATTGGAATTTAGATTTTGATTTAGGGAATGTTGTAAAATATATATCTAGAGCTGGCCGCAAAGATAGTAAACTTAAAGATTTGAAGAAAGCATTATTTTATTTAAATCATGCGGTTAAAAAAGAATCAAAAAAAGTTACAGTCGCAGAAGATGCGGCTTTTGGAAAGAAAACTATGCAAAAGATTAAAGAAGAACTTAAAAATAGTGGTCATTACGATAGTTATCAATGCGGGCCTAAAGATATATCTTCTGTTGAAAGTGACTATTGGCATGATAACTAATTATAGAATGAATATTAGCGGCGAATTAGCTCAAGCTAAATATTGTAAATCATTAGAAGAACTTGAAGATTTTTGTAAAGAACATAATTTCTATTGCAATAGAGCTGCTACTTATCCAAACGATTTTCCAACTGTAGAAGGTTACATGGACGATGGAGATGTAGAAATATCTTTTAGAGTTGAATCAAGATATTAATGTATAAGTGGCGTTTACAGAACTCCCGTAGTTGAGCCAGGCCTGGGTTAGGGACTGTGAACATGTATTAGTAAGGAGGGGACTAATATGATACAAGATGTTTTAAAAAAATTTCCTACTGAATATTCTAAAGATTTTAAAAATAAAATTAAAGACATCCTTATAGATTATGGCTTTGAAGAAGTTAATTTTATTGAAAAAGATGATTGGTCTATTACTATTGTTGCTTCATGTGAATATAATAATATAGGAAAAATTGTTTTATATATTAATTCATAGGAGAAAAATGTATACTTATAGAGGACTTATTACTAATGTAGTTGATGGAGATACCTATGATGTAGATATAGATTTAGGTTTCCATATTCATATACATGAAAGAATTAGAATATTAGATTTGGATACTCCTGAATGTAAAGGAGAAGAAAAAGAACTTGGATTGATTTGTAAAAGATATGCGGAAAAAGAATTTTTAAATCAAAACGTTATAATCAAATCTCACCAAGAAATCCAAGAGCCAAAGACAGATAGTTTTGGTAGATGGTTATGTCGTGTATGGCGAGACGATAATAAACATGGTATTGAAGATACTTTTACTTATCTTGGATGCAATAAGAAAAAACATTATTCAGAAGAAAATGTGCGGAAAATCGAACTTTAATAAACCAGTCCTTCGGGGCTGGTTTTTTTATATCTTGACATTCTTTCCAAGATATGATATAATATTTATAAAAGAAAAATATATTTTAAATGAAAGAAGGGTAAATGGCACCACCTGTAAAATGTTTATATTGCGGGCAACAGTTTGATAGAGATGAAGTTGAATATGTATCGCCGCAATATCGTCGTTATGCGCATAAAGAATGCGCTGAGTATGCAGATAAAATTCATGCTGCGGCGCAAGAGAAATTAGGTAAATATTATATCAAGGGTAAAGTCAATAAAGATATTCAAAAGTTTTGTCTTGAAGATGGTTTTGATATGAGGAATCTTTGGGGAGCTGTTCATTATTGGTTCTATATAAAAAATATTGATAAGGAAATAGATGCTTCTAGATCTGGTGGAGGAATAGGAATCATTCCTTGGATTAAACAAGAATATTTTGAACACGAAGCTGCGCAAAGAAGAAATAAACAACTTAATGTTGGAAAGCATATTAAAGATTTTGTAAATCAAGATACAAGAGAAGTAGATTTTGATTTACCTCCAATTAGAAAACCTAGAGGTATGAATTTTTTTAATTTAAAATAAGGAGGTAGGATTGAACGAAAATAGATATGTTGATTCTGAATCATGTGTACAATTAATTGGATGTGTCTTACGAGATCAATCTCTCCTTGATAGCGATGGCGTGTATTTTTATACAGAAGATGATTTTGTATCAGAGTTTCATAAAGTTGTATTTGGCGCAATATATAATCTCTATATAATGGGTACTCAAGATATTCAAATTAAAAATATAGTTAGTTATCTTGAAGATAGACCAGAGAGTAAAGCTATATTTAATCAAAGTAATGGTGTAAAATGGTTAAATGAAGTATTAGATTCCGCAGATGTAGTTAATTTTGATTATTATTATAATAGAGTTAAAAAGATGACTTTATTAAGAGGATATGTTAAAGTAGGATTAGATGTATCTTGGCTCTTGGATATGGATAATATAACTGATTTTGAAAAGAGACAACAACAGTTTAATTATTTTGATAGTCTAACTCTTGAAGAGGTTGCGGAAAAAATAGAGAATAGAATTTTAGATATACGCTCTAGGTATGTAGATAATTCTGTTGATGATGGTGTTCTTTTAAGTGATGGGATGGCAGACTTAATTCACAGTTTAGAGAGAAGGCCCGATGTAGGTTATCCGATGTATGGCAATCTTGTGAATAGTATTACTCGCGGGATGAGATTAGGAAAATTTTACATCCGGTCAGCTGCAACTGGAGTTGGCAAGTCAAGGACTATGATGGCAGACTTCTGTAATGCCGCTTGTCCAAAAATTTGGAGAGATGGGGAATGGAGAGATAATGGTCCCGCTATGCCAAGTATGTTTATTAGTACAGAGCTGGAAATAGATGAATTACAAACTTTGGCAATAGCTTTTCTTGCAGATGTTAATGAATCAAATATTTTAAATAATTCATTGGGTTTTGCTGAACGAGAGCGAGTAGTTGAAGCAATTCAAATTTTTCAAGAAAGTCCCGCATATATTTATGTTGTTCCAGACTTTGGAATAAAAGATATTGAAAATTTAATTAAACGAAATATTAGGACAAGAAAAGTACGTTTTATATTTTATGATTATTTACATTCTTCTATGAAAATAATTAGTGATATTGCTAGAGCATCTAGTGGTATGAAGTTGCGAGAAGATTTAATTCTTTTTTTATTATCTGTTAAACTAAAAGAAATTGCAACAACATTTGGCGTATTTATCATGACGGCGACACAATTGAATCAGGCTTGGAAAACAGACGATATACCGGATCAGAATTTACTTCGCGGATCCAAAGCCATAGCCGATAAAGTGGACGTGGGAATGATTTTATTAGATGTCACTAAAGATGATTTAGAGCGTCTTGACAATGTATTAAATGAACAGAATCAGCGAGTTCCAAACGTTAAAATGTCTATATATAAAAATCGTAGAGGAGAATATTCAAATTGTTTTCTCTGGATGTATGCGGATAAAGCCACCGCAAGATTTGATGGATTATTTTTAACAGATTATAGTTATGAATTAATAGAAATCAATGAATTAAATATTCATACACATGTATAGAAAGGAGGACAGGAGTGGCAACATATGATAAAGAGTCAGTGAAAGATAGAATTGAAATTGAAGATGTATATAATTTATTAGATTTTTTTGGAGCAGAGCCGCAAATGTTCTCTGACTATATAACATCTAAAACAATTTGTCATGGTGGCGATTCACATAAACTTTATTATTATGACAATACAAAATTGTTTAGATGTTTTACTGGAAGTTGCGGAAGCTTTGATATCTTTGAATTAGTTCAAAAAGTAGAAGATATAGAAGATTTAAATAAAGCAATCTTTTTTGTAGTTAATTTTTTTAATCTTCAAAGTGAAATAGATAATTTAGATTATAACGATACTTCTGAAGATTGGAAAATTTTTAATAGATATAATAAAATAAATGAAGTATCTATTAATAAAGATAAAGTATCTTTACCAGAATTAGATAATTTAATTCAATATTATCCTTCTGTTAGATTTCCTTCTTGGGAAAAAGAATATATCCCAAAAGAAATAATGGATTATGTTGGAATTAAATATGATCCAGTAAACGCGGCTATACTAATTCCGCACAGAGATATTGACAATAGATTAATCGGTATCAGACAAAGAACTTTAATCCAAGAGCAAGAACAATTTGGTAAATATAGACCAGCTAAAATTAATGGAAAATTATGTAATCATCCTTTATCATTTAATTTATATGGCTTAAATATATCTAAAGATAATATTAGACGTGCGGGTGTTGCTATAGTATTAGAATCAGAGAAGGCCGCACTTCAAGCTATGAATTATTTAGGAGTAGATGGAACTATAGCAGTAGGAATGTGCGGAAGTAACTTATCAAAATATCAATTTCAGTTGCTATTGGATTGCGGAGCTAAAGAAATTTGCATTGGATTAGATCGAGATTTTAAAGAATCTGGTGATGAAGATTATTATGATGTAATTAAAAAATTAGAAAAGTTATATCAGAAATATTCTACATATGCAAATATTAGTTTTCTTTTTGATAAAGATAATTTATTAGGATACAAACAAAGCCCAACTGATTGCGGGAAAGAAGCCTTTTTTTATTTATGGAGGAATAGAGTGGTATTATAAGGAGAATATTTTGAGACGAATAGCTGTAACTGGTGGACGTAATTTTATGAATTTTTTAATAATTAGGAAAGCCTTTCAAGAAATTAATCTAAACGAAAATGACACCATTGTTCATGGCGGCTGTTCAGGATGTGACCAATTATGTGCAGAAGTTGCAAAAGAATTTAAAGCTAAAACAGAGGAATATCCTGCTGATTGGAATAAATATGGTAAAGCCGCAGGTCCTATTAGAAATGAAAAAATGTTAAAAAGCAATATAGATATGCTTTTAGTTTTTCAAGGTGGAAAAGGAACAAAAAATTGTGTTAAAAAAGCAGAAGAATTACAAATTAAGATTAAAAGATTTGACTAATAAACATAAAAGATATCTAACGTAGAGTGGTATTATAATGGATAAAAAAATTTTAGATTATAGACTTCTACATCATAGGTGTAAATATTGTAAATATTTAACTTACGTTTATAATCCATGCGGATGTGGTTATACGAAATGTATTTTAAAAGATAAAGTAATTTTTTATTCCTTTCGGAATATAAGAGGAATGTTCTGTGATTGGTATGATATTGATGAGAATAAATAGTGAAGAAAAAAGAATAAGAGAAAGTTATCATCTCCAATCTGGAAGGCTCATGGATCATTTTATGGAGGAATTTTTTGCTATTCAAGAATTAGAGGAAGAGCTATACGAAGAAAGAAAAGAATTTGGTAATTGTCTAAAAGAAGGGTTTTGCGGCCGTTCAGATTGGGATAAATGTAATGATAAAGAATGTGGAATGCATATATTAATGAACTAAAGGAGTTAGTAATAGATGAAATATAAATTATATGATGAGAATATTCAAGTTAATAGTGTAGATGATATTCTTAAAAGCAGAGGAATTGACGATGTAGAAAGATGGAAAAATGCTGGTTGGAACGAAATTAATTCACCTTTTGCTTTTGGAAAAGAAAAAATGGAAAAAGCTGTAGACTTTTTAAGAGACGTTTTTAGTTGGCAACCAAGAGAATGGAATAATGATAGACCTTCTGGACAAAAGATTTGTGTGGTTGTCGATTCAGACGTGGATGGTATGACGTCAGCAGCTCTTATTATTAACTATTTATCGGCATTAATGGAATATCATGCTTATACAGATCCACGTGTTAATATAGAATATATTTTACATTCTGGAAAGCAGCATGGACTTCAAGATGTGTACGACAAAATTTCAGATGATATAGATTTAGTTATCGTGCCCGACGCGGCTACAAACGATATAGAAGAGGTTAAAAAATTATCTGAACGTGGAATTAGAGTTCTAATTATGGATCACCATCATAGCGATGAATGGTATGAAGATGACAATGTTGTAATTATTAATAATCAAATTTGTGATTATCCTAATAAAGACTTGTCAGGAGTTGGAGTTACTTGGCAAGTTTGTCGAGCGTATGATGAAATTGTGGGACTGGATGTTGCTAATGATTTTCTTGATTTAGCTGCGGTGGGGTTATGCGGAGATATGATGAATTATACATCTATGGAAACCCATGCGATTGTTAGATTTGGTCTTGAAATTCAAACTTTAAAGAATCCTTTTTTATTTTATATGGCAGAAAAGAATAAATTTTTAATTGATAAAAAAGGTGGGCTTAATTATACTTCTGTTGCTTGGTACATAGTTCCATTAATTAATGCTGTTATTCGCTCTGGAACTATGGAAGAGAAAGATTTAATTTTTAAATCTATGCTTCCAATATATGCTTTTGAAAGAATTGAATCTGGTAAAAGAGGACACAAAGGTGAGTTAGTTCCAAGAGTAGAAGAAGCTGTAAGAATTGCGGGCAACGTTAAAGCTCGACAAACTAAGTTACAAGATAATACTATGGCAGTGCTAGAGAAAAAAATTCAAAACGACAATATGCTAGAGAATAGTGTTTTAATTTTTGAATGTGAGCCTGACGAAGTTGAAAAGAATATTGCGGGGTTGGTTGCTAATAAGCTTATGGCTAAATATCAACGTCCAGTATTTGTTCTAATAAAAAGTAAAACAAAAGATGATAAGGAAGTTTTTTATCGAGGCTCCGCAAGAAACTATGGATTATCTGAAATAGAAGACCTGCGGAAAATATGTAGTGACAGCCAGTATTTTGAATATTGCCAGGGCCATGGAAATGCTTTCGGAGCTTCCATTCCTGAATCTAAAATACAGGATTTTAAAAATTGGTTTAACGAACAATATAAAAATTCTTCTAGAGAACCTATCTATTGGGTTGATTTCATTTGGGAAATAAAAGACGTTGATCCAGATATTATTTTAAAGATTGCAAATTCTATAGATTACTGGGGTCAAAATATTTCTGAACCATTAATTTGTTTAAAAGATATTCCACTATCATTTTGTCAAGTTCAATTACTGTCGCCAGATAAACATCCAACTATTAAAATCCATTTAGATAATGGTGTTGATATTATGAAGTTTGGATCGAGTGAAGAAGAATATATGTCTATGTTAGAAGATAATGCTTTGATTACTTTAATAGGTAAGTGCAATAAAAATGAATGGATGGGGAGAGTAAGCGCTCAAATTATGATAGAAGATTTTGAATTAAGACATGAATGGGTTTTTTAAAACGTTCTGACTTTTAGGAGTAATATGCTTATTAATTGGTATGAAGAAGATTATTATAGATATAGAGTAGATGTAGAAGAATCAGAGATACTTTCTAATGATAAATCTATACAAGGATATGTCTTTAGTAATATTTTTAATAAAAAATTTAATTATCATGATTTAGAAGAAAGAAAAATAATTATTCATGCTTTATCTCAAATACCAATATCTTTAGTTAAATACTCAACTTTTAAAGATTTTGATAAAGATGATATAGAATTATCTAAATCAAATAAGACGTTAAAAATATCTAAACATTTTAATAATCAAGGCTTAGAACCAACATTACCACATTATACTCATGGTCATTATAATTTAATTTATAATTTTGATACTAATAAATACAGTTTTAATATTTTATATTCAGAAGGACTTGGAATTAAAGAGGATGCTTATTGTAATATTCATGCGGTAGGATTTGATACAGAAAAAGAACTGTTTGATTTTGTTAAAAAAGCTAGAAGCTTTGGTATTGATAAGTTTCTTTTAGAAAAAGAAGAGAAAAAAAATCAAAAACATAAATACGTGGCAGATAGAGAAAGAATAAAACAGGATATTTTATTATCTATGCCTTAACCTCGAGAGTTGTCAACTTGACAGCTCTTTTTTTATATGGTATAATATTTATAGAAAGTAAAAATATTATAAAGAAAAAAGGAGTAAAGTTGAAAATAGAAAAACCATATGAGTCAACCAATAGAAACTATGATTTAAATCAAATTCTATCTTTTTATGATCAAAATAGATTGAATTTTGATTTAAGCTGTCAAAGAGGTTTAGTTTGGACTTCTGATCAGCAACAAACTTTAATTGACACTCTTGTAAATGGAGAGGTAATTCCTGAAATAATGGTTAATTATGAAAGAAGCATTTTTTCTGTTATAGATGGAAAACAACGTTTAATGACTATAATTAATTTTATAAAAGGGGACTTACTATGGCGTAAATGTAGGGCAAAAGAAAAATTTTATTCTTTATTTGGTTCTCAAACCAATATTTCTTTTTCTGATTTACCAAAATCTTTTCAAGATGATATTCTTCAAGAAGAAATTAACTTTAAGGTTTTTACTTCTATGACAGACAGAGGCATTCAAACACTTTTCTATAAATTAAATAATGGGAAACCATTAGGGCCATTTCAAAAAGAAATTGCAAAAAATGGATTATTAAGAGTATATTTTTCAAAAACTTTATTAAATCATCCTGCAATTGATTTATTATATTCAGAAAAAAAACAAAACAACGATATCGCCGAAGAACATTTAATTAATTGTTTAGGTTTAATGTTAGCTATGGATTATAAACATGAAATTACACCTATTTCATTGTTACCAAAAGATCTTTTAAAAGGAAATGATTTAGCTTACATTAAAAATCCAAATAATTTAAGTGATGATGAATTAATTAGATGGCGAAATACTTTAAGTAAGAAGTCAAGACAAATTGCTAATATATTAGATTATTTCGTAGATGCTGAAGGAACTTTTTCTGAAGTTACAAGTAGACATCAACTTGTTTTTACAATTGTTTATAGCTATTTTTACGATTTAGATATTGAACAAACATTAGATTTTTATGACTGGATTTCAACTATTAAAACTTTAGATGTTGTTAGTAGTTCAAATTATGCAGCAGTAAATGTCGAACGTTGGTTTAATTATATTAATGACAAATATTTTAAAAATTAAAAAGGAGTGATGGATATTGGGCAGATTTGAATGTCATTCACATAGTATGTATTCAAACATTCGTCTCCTTGATTGTATTAATAAACCGAAAGACTTGATAGACCGTGCTCTTGAAATTGGACTCGCTGGTTTATGTATTACAGATCACGAAAGTTTAGGTGGACACGTCCAGTTTGATAAACTTCGCGATTATGCGAAAGAAAAAAATAAGTCATTTAAAATAGGTCTTGGTAACGAAATATATTTAACAAGCACTAGAGATAAAAATCAGCCTTATTATCATTTTATTTTAATTGCTAAAGATAGCATCGGTCATAAAATGTTGAGAGAATTATCTTCAAACTCATGGATAAATTCATTTTATGATAGGGGAATGGAGCGTGTTCCTACTTTAAAATCTGAATTGGAAAATATCGTTAAAAAATACGGTAAAGGTCATTTAATTGCTAGTTCTGCTTGTCTAGGTAGTGAAACAGACCAAATGATTCTTCAAATGGTAAAATGTGAAACCGTAGGAGATATAGATGGCAAAAGAGAAGCGTATAATAAAATTATTGAATTAATAACTTTTTGCAAAGATTTGTTTGAAAATGATTTTTATTTAGAGGTTCAACCAGCCCAAAGTAAAGACCAGCTTACGGTAAACAATAAAATGCCCGCACTTGCTAAATATTTTAATATTAAAATGATAGTGACTACAGACGCACATTATCTTAAAGCAAGTGATAGATATGTTCACAAAGCTTATTTAAATTCTAAACAAGGTGATAGAGAAACTGATGCGTTTTATTCTGCGGCTTATTTGCAAACAACCGAAGAAGTAAAACAAAATTTACAAGGAACTCCTTTGGATTATGATGAACTTGAAGCAAATACTTTAGAAATTTATAATAAAATAGAAGAATATAGTTTATTTCATAAACAGCAAGTTCCAGAAGTAGAAGTTCCTATTTATCCCATATCGGAAAAAAATCATCATTTTTTTGATGAAAATAAATATCCTACTCTTGATTACTTAATGCATTCACAAAATCCCCAAGAAAGATATTGGAT
>Ga0310694_10004766_pt1 | contig 13055 bp, 14 predicted proteins | sample 174DNAGHGhighgp2_FD_203884 | JGI IMG/M metagenome (GOLD analysis project Ga0310694, IMG submission 203884) | Sheep rumen microbial communities from Palmerston North, Manawatu-Wanganui, New Zealand - 1742 DNA GHGhigh gp2 (v2) (version 2) | ecosystem: Host-associated > Mammals > Digestive system...
TCGCCCGACTCGTTCTCCTGCAGCAGGCCCATGATCTCCTCTTTTAATATGGTGTTGAGCTCGTTGGTGCCCACATACTTGTCGCGGGCCACACGGGCTTGGATGCGGTCGATGATCTTCAAAGTGGTCTCCACACCCACGTCGGAGGTGATGAGGATTTCCTCCAGGTTGTCGAGCACCTCGTCGTCGACAGTCGACTTGCCGATGATGGCTTTGGATATACGGGAGAAGACACTGGTCTTGGTCTTTTCAAGCCCTTTGTCGAGGTCTTCCTTTTGTTCTTTTTTACGGGTTAGAAATGAGAATAGGCCCATGATGTTTCTTTTTTTGACTGCGGGACTTCGAGACTGCGGGACTTCGAGACTTTTGGTCGTCCCGTAGTCGCGTAGTCTCGCAGTCTCGTGTCCGGATTATACAAACACAAAAAAGCTCTCCCATAATGGTTATGGAAAAGCTCTATTGTTCTGCGGTTTACGCAAATTATCTCTTAGCAAGGAACTCCTGCACCTTGTCGGCGGGAACGACGGTCTCCTCGAAATAGTAGGCACCGGTCTTTTCAGAACGCTTCATTCTGATGATCTTGCTATAGGTCTTGTCCAAGCTACGAAGGGTAGCAACAGCTTTCTTTGCCATAACTCTTAATTATTTAATCTCCTTGTGGAGGGTCATCTTTTTCAGAATCGGGTTATACTTCATCAACTCCAGACGATCGGGAGTGTTCTTCTTGTTCTTCATGGTGTAGTATCTCGAAGTGCCGGGCATGCCGCTGGCCTTGTGCTCAGTGCATTCAAGAATGACTTTCACGCGTGCATCTTTCTGTTTCTTTGACATTGCTTATACTCCTTTCAAATTTGGCTGCAAAAGTACAACTTTTTCAAATACCCGCAACCAATTTTTCAAAATTTTATTCTCCTGCGATAACCTTGTTCACAATTTGCAGAATTTCAGCCTCTTGCACAAGAGCAACAGCCTCAATCTCGGCGGCTTCCTTCAAGATTTCGGCCTTGAAAGCTTCGTCTTTCAGCGAAGAAGCGTTGATTTTGACGTTCAAATGGGCACCCATCACGGCCGAACGAGCGCACAAAGCACCCACTCCAGCGTCGGTAACGGAGTTCGGATTGCCGGTCTCAGCCATGGCGCGGACGACCTCGAAAGCCTTGAAGGCGACCTTCATCGTGCGGAACGGCACCTGGGTGGCATACTTGGTGGCTTCTTGGATGGCGGCGCTACGGGCAGCCTTCTCCTCATCGGTCTTCTTCGGCAAGCCGAAGGCATCCATGATCTTATTGAAGGCATTGGTGTCCTCATCAACCAGTTCAAGCAGCTCGTCCTTGATGGCCTGACCCTTGACGGCCCAGTTGGAGAACTCTTCCCAGCGCTCGTCCCAGCCCGGCTTGTGCGACGACAGGTTGGCGACCATCGTGGCCAACGAGGCACCGAGGGCACCCATGTAGGCCGAGATGGAACCACCACCAGGAGCAGGGCTTTCGGAAGCGGTCTCGTTGGCGAATCCCGTGCAGGTCATGTCAACGAGTTTCTTCTGGCTGTGGTCTTCGATGAGGTATTCGATGACCTTTTCCTTCGGGTCGAAGGGCTTCAAGTCATCGAGGCCCATCGACTTGATGGCGATCTTCATGATTTCCTCTTCGCTCACACCGAGGCTACGCTGTTGCTTGGCCAGATAGAACCTACCAGCGTCCATCAGCACCTTCTTGGGAACAAGGCCGACGATTTCGCAGCCGGTGACGCGCACGCCACGGGCAGCGGCCTTGGCACAGACCTCCTCGAAGCAGACATGGACGGGCGACACGCTGATGTTGGTGATGTTCATCGACACCTGGGCGATGCCGTAGTCCTCGATGAACCAACCGATGGCCTTGGTGGCCTTCAGCGTTCCAGGAATCATGATCGGTTTGCCGTTTTCGTCTTTCATCGGCTTGCCGGTCACCTTGCCGCCTTCGCGCATCGGGCGACCCTTTTCACGCACGTCGAAAGCGATGGCGTTGGCACGGCGCGTCGAAGTGGTGTTGAGGTTATAGTTGATGGCCACGAGGAAGTCGCGGGCACCCACTTGGGTGGCACCCGTATGGGCCACATGTTCGTTCCATTCGTTGGGACCGAAGTCGGGCTTCCACTGCTCCGTGCCGAGGCGTGAGGACAAGCTCTCGTACTCACCCGTACGGCAATAAGCGAGATTGCGGCGCTCCTTGATGTAGGCGGCCTCTTCGTAGCAGTAGATCGGGATGTTCAGCTCGTCGCCGAGGCGCTTGCCCAGCTTGTGGGCATACTCGACCACTTCTTCCATGGTGATGTTGCTCACGGGGATGAGGGGGCAAACGTCGGTGGCACCTTGACGCGGGTGGGCACCGTGGTGCTGGCTCATGTCGATGAGTTCGGCGGCTTTCTTCACCACGCGGTAGGCGGCTTCGCACACAGGCTCAGGCTCACCCACGAAAGTGATGACGGTGCGATTGGTGGTCATACCGGGATCCACGTCCAGCAGCTTGACGCCTTCCACTTTCTCGATTTCAGCGGTCACTTGGTCAATGATATTCTTGTCGCGGCCTTCGCTGATATTCGGCACGCATTCGATGAGTTGTTTCATTATTATAGGATTTAATATTTAATTCAAGATTCAGATTTGCTTCTGGCTGCTGGCTATTGGCTTCTGGCTGTCCCAGACCCAGGCCTCATTGCGGGCGCAGACCCGCAATCTCCTGAGGACGGGAGGACCGCCAGTAGCCAGAGGCAAAAAGCCAAGGGCCATTAAGCCGCTGCAAAGGTACGGCTTTTTTCGGCACAAAATGAAAATCAATCTAATTTAAAAGAAACAGGAATCAATTTCCCGTTTTCACACTATCCGGCACAGGCGCCATCACATCGCCCTCAAGCAAGACAGGCTCCTTGACACTATCATTACTAATCGTATCAGCGGCTACAATAGTATCCCTTGGATTCTCCATCATTCCATTTGGCGGCGACACCAATGTGCCACATCCCGCTGCTGTGATGGCGGTTCCAATGGTCATTCCGGCAAAGATGGCCGCCTTGCCCATACGCTGCCGTTTCTCCAATTCGCGCTCCAGATAGCGCACTTCGGCCTCACATTTCGGGCATGTGCCTTTGCAGTCGCCTTGATAGGTGCATTCCGAAACGACCAAGTCAATGTCGTTCTCCGCCGCAATCTGCTTGCGGATTTCCTTTAGGATTTTGCAGGTTTGTTTGCCTTTTGCCATAGCTTTATTCCTTATTTGGATAATTTGAAATTGATGGGCAATGTATATCTCACACGGACGGCCTTCCCTCTTTGCTTGCCTGGGCTCCATTTTGGCATTAGACCTATCACGCGAAGCGCTTCTTCATCACAGCCGTAGCCAATGCCACGAAGCACTTTTGCATCACAAACAGTGCCATCTTTTTCTATATAAAACTCAACGAAGACCTTGCCTTCTATGCCAGCTTCTTTGGCTTCTTGTGGATAGACCACATTGTTTCCAATGAATTCGAACAACTTTTGCTGGCCGCCACGGAACGAAGGCATGGTTTCAACAATACACCCAAAAAGTTCCCCGTCTTCAATCACTTCTTTATGGATAGTGTCCATCCTTAACGTATCGGGTTGCTGAGCCAAAGCCACTTGGCTCGCGCCCAGCAAACCGACAGAAAGGCCTGCCACAACTGCAGCCTTGCCTAAGCGTTGGCGCTTTTCTAGTTCGCGCTCCAGATAACGCACTTCGGCTTCGCATTTCGGGCAGGTGCCGAGGCAGTCGCCTTGGTAGGTGCATTCCTCAATGGCCAACTTAATGTCGTTCTCCGCCGCAATCTGCTTGCGGATTTCCTTCAGGATTTTGCAGGTTTGTTTGCCTCTTGCCATAATTACTCTATTATTTGTTTCCTAACTCAAATTTAACCGGGAACATCCACGAAACACGTATCGGTTTGCCCCCCTGCATGCCTGGTTTCCATTTCGGCATTTTCCTCACTACATCCATCGCTGCCTCATCGCAACCGTAGCCAATCCCTCTCAGCAACTTGATGCCCGTAATACTGCCATCCGTTTCCACACAAAAACCAACATATACAAGGCCTTCAATTCCCGCATCTATCGCTTCTTGCGGATAAACAAGGTTAACTTTTATGAAATCCAACAATCCATCAATGCCTTGGGGAAACTCTGGTGCATTATCAAGCCACCACACCATTTCTTGTTCATCAGGTTCATTATCACAAAAACGAACAGGGACATGATACGGACAACAAATCGGTTTCCCTCGACTCATTGCTGGTTGCCATTTGGGCATATCCTCAAAGACCTCCAATGCCGCCTCATCGCAACCATAGCCCAATCCTTTAAGCACTTTGGCGCAAGCCAAACTGCCGTCTTTCATCACGACAACTCCAATAAAAACGCGTCCTTCAACGCCTGCATCCTTCGCTTCCTGTGGATAAACCAAATGCTCAGAAATGTAATTCATCAGCGCAGTCTCTCCACCAGGGAAATTGGGCATTTGCTCTGGGACTCCCAACATGACTTGCTCGTCCTCGGGCCACCAAAAATCACAATCAATGGTATCCGTTGTTTGTGCCATTGTGCCTTGGACCAGCAAAAACAGAATAAACCCAAAAATGAACTTCTTAATCATGACCTTATGTAATTAATGTGTAATCATCGGAAAATGCAGTTTCTGCACGCATTGGCAGGCGAACGGAAACTTCTCTTCCGACTTCATTTCCCAAATAGCAGGTTTCCATTCCATGAACTTGAACAATGCCGCCACTTGGGCATCCAGCTGTTCGTTGATACCTTTTATAATTTCGATATGCGACAGTTTGCCATTGGGTTCCACCGTGAAGGCCACTTCCATGTCGCCGTATGCATTACCATCAGCATTTTTGCCTAAGTTTTGGGAAATGAACTCCAAAAGACCTGATTCTCCGCCCTCAAACTGAGGCGCATAAAGATGTGTCGTATTTTTCAGCAAAGAATCTGCCTTAAGATCATCATCATTGTCCACATACAATTGATATGCAATTCCATAATTCTCATATTCAAGCACATCTGGATGCCTCAAATCACCACCAACCATGGCTAAACTCTTCATTCCCGGAACAAGCCATTTGCTGATTTCCTCTTGTGTAAGCGAATGATGAAACAAATAAGAGTCAGGCGGGGAGAGAGGGATAACATATCCTTCTGTAATTGTAATTCCACGCAATGTCTCCTCATCCAATTTGTTGATACCCAAAGTATCGGGCTGCTGAGCCATTGCCACTTGGCTCGCGCCCAACAAACCCACGGAAAGACCCGCAACAACTGCTGCTTTGCCCATTCGGTGGCGTTTTTCCAATTCGCGCTCCAGATAGCGCACCTCGGCTTCGCATTTCGGGCAGGTGCCGAGACAGTCACCTTGGTAGGTACATTCCTCGATGACCAACTTGATGTCGTTCTCCGCCGCAATCTGTCTGCGGATTTCCTTTAGGATTTTGCAGGTTTGTTTGCCTCGTGCCATGATATTAGTTTTTTGTATTAACGCAGCAAAAATACGATTTATTTTGAATAAAATGCAGTTTGAATCAATTTTTTCATAATTATCGAACCCTTCGACAGGCTCAGGGGTCCTTAACCTTTGTACAAGCCAAGGTCCCTGAGCCTGTCGAAGGGCCGACCAACTAATTGTCACTATTTATCTTTATCCTTCTGGATGACGTTGGGGTCGTCTGGCAATACGGGAGGTTCGCCTTCGAGCCGATCAAACTCATCCTTACCAGAGCATTGCTGGAGACTGTCTGGCTCGGGTGCCAGCACATCGCCTTCAAGCAGAAAGGCCTCTTCGGGGATGGTGTCGTCAGGATTGGGCATCTCGGTGGAATCGGGGATGTAGGGCACATCGCCCTCAAGCGGCTGGGGAATGATACGATCGCATGAAGTCGTGGCAAACAGCGTCCCTACCGCTAATCCAGCGAACATGGCCGCCTTGCCCATACGCTGCCGTTTCTCCAACTCGCGTTCCAGATAGCGCACCTCGGCTTCGCATTTCGGGCAGGTGCCCTTGCAGTCGCCTTTGTAAGTGCATTCCGAGGTAACGAATTCAATGTCATTCTCAGCCGCAATCTGCTTGCGGATTTCCTTCAAGATCTTGCAAGTCTGTTTGCCTTTTGCCATGCCCGTATTGTTTTATGTGTCTATTTCGTCTTTATCGGGAAATGAATCTTCTGCACACAACGGCATTCGAAAGCGCCACCAATAATATCCGCGTCTTTGTAATCATATAAACCCGAATTCCAACCCATTTGCGTCATGGCTTCGACAACGGCCTCATCCAATGCCTTGTTAATCCCCTTCACAACCTCAACGTCCTTCACGTCGCCCCAGGCGGGCACCGTAAACGCCACTTCCATATCGCCTTTGTATTTGCTGGCATCCAGCTTCAATAGGGCGGCGAGGTCTTCCAACATCTTTTGTTCACCGCCAGAATAATAGGGCGCACGGAATTCCTTGACGCCTTGGATGAATTGCTCCAAATTCTCATAGGGTTCGCCATCGCCAACATGTCGGTATTCAACATTGCCACCAATTACAGACAAATGCTGCATCTCGGGGAACACAAACTTATCCTTCATCAAGGCCTGATAGTCCTCGGCATTGAACTCGAAAAAGTTGGTATACATCATCACCAAGCCCATGATATTGTCAGTAATAACGACATTGTTCGTGTCGGGCATCTGGGGCTCACGAACATTAGCCACCACATCACCTTCGAGGCGCCGTTCCGGGACCGAGTCACACTGTGCCACATCGCTTCCATTCGGACAATAGGGGTTTGATGCCACTTTTGCCGTGGTATCACATGCCGCAGCGGTGAGCAAAGTGCCAAGCGACATGCCGGCAAAGACCGCAGCCTTGCCCAAGCGCTGGCGTTTCTCCAACTCATGCTCCAAGTAGCGCACCTCGGCCTCGCATTTCGGGCAAGTACCAAGGCAGTCGCCTTTGTATGTGCAATCCAAAGTCACGAATTCGATGTCGTTCTCAGCCGCAATCTGCTTACGGATCTCCTTTAAGATTTTGCAAGTTTGTTTTCCTTTAGCCATAATAGTAAGTATTTCTTCAAGTTGCAAATATAGTAATTCTTTTCAATAATCAATTAATTATCCTTTATCAATTATCAATTGTCAACTATCAATTATCCTCACCTTATTATATATTGAAACTCATCCACCTCCACCACCCCCATCGCCTTGAGGCGTTCCACACTTTTCGCCACATCTCCATCGGTATTGTACTCAGGAATATGGGGAACACGCACCTTGATGCGCTTTGGGTCTCCATGCTGCAAAATCCATTCCAAATTCTTCAAAACCAGTGGATTTTCCTTCCCCGTGTAGGCCAAATAGATTTCTGGATTCAAGTCCTTGATGTCAACGATATAGCCATCCAAGATTTCATTCATCTCCTGAACAGTCTCAAAGGGCACGTGGAGGCTGGTCTCGGCCACAATCTGCCACTGCGGTCCGCAAAGTGCACGAAACTCCTTGATGAAGTCCTTCTGCAACAGGGGCTCTCCCCCACCAAAGGTGACGCCGCCATGCGTGGCCAAGAAATACAACTGGTCGATCTTCACTTCCTCGAACAGCGACTCTGGGGTGTAGTCCCTACCGCTTTCCATGTCCCACGAGGCCTTATTGAGGCAATACTTGCATCGCAAGGGACAACCATTGAAAGCCACCAAGGTGGTTACGCCTTCGCCGTCGACGGTCAAACGGTGACGTCCAATTCCAAATATCTTTGCTGTAGTCATTCCAAATATTTTGGCATTCCCGACTCGTCGACGTAGCGTCGTCCAGGCTGGAACAGGTTAAAAACGACACCGACACTAGCATTGAAAGTACTTGCATTCAAGGGCTTGAAGAGTCCTATCAAGTTATTGGTGGTAAGATAGATATTGCATGCCTCAATCATGGCTGAGATACCGAAGCCTATGTTGTCGTAACTATGAGGCATCATCGTGTAGGTGGCACAAACGTTGAGGTTATCGTAGAAGGAACCGCAATATGCCAAAGTGAGAGCGGGACGAAAACCGCTACCCAAGAAACAGCCCTGCACTTGTGCACTGAAACGGTTTTGGTCATCAAGGTCGTAATTACCGCGCAACAAGAGATTGGTATTGAGCGCAGTATTGTATCTCTGCAAAGGGGAAAACTCCAATAGGAAATACTGCCTCAAAGTGTCCAAAAACTGTTCGCGATACGATTCATCAGAGGAAATCTGCTGTATCTGTTCCCAATCCAGACCGCTGAAAATGAAGCTTCCGTTGTCATAGAATTGTCCGACGTCGTTCAACTGGCTTGTCATCGTGATGTTGTTCTTTCCCCAATGCATGAAGCCCAAGTCGTGAATGGCAACCACTGCGCTAAACTGCTCGTCGAAACGATACTCGGCAGCCAAATCGATGCCAAAGCCTGGGTTGCGGAACAGCTCGCCCATATTGAAGGGACCATTCCCCATCAGCTTCCCTGTTTCATCAACGTAAACCGCGTTGGGCATGGCAACCTTCACAAAGGCATGTTCCTTCAACCGGAGCGCGTAAGTATCAGGATCGGTATAAAGCTCTGCATTGAAAACATCAGTCTTCACATCCATCACGCCAAAAAGCAACTTAGCCCTGCCGCCCACCGACAGCTGTTCCGTGACATTCATCTGACAACCTATCGCCCATTCCTGATAGGCCATCATGTTGAAGTCCAAGTTGACGTTGACAGGATTGTCCTCGCCCACAAAAGCGCTATTGCCGTAGCCTATCAACTTTAAAAGTCCGTCGCTGTATTTCGCATCACCTTGCACCTTCACGCCCCAATTAAAAGACCACTTTGATTTGGCAAAACGTTTGTACATGGTGAACAAGTCCAATTTGGCATTAAGGCCCAAATAGTTGTTCATCCTCAGGCTATTGGACAATTGCTTCAAATTGATAGTGGCGGGGCGTCCTTGTGCATCAAAATCGAAGAGGTTATCGTAGCGAAACGTGGTGTTCTGCACATCCAGGCTATTATTGCCAATGACGAGCGACATCACGCTTTGGTAAGGCAAATCGGTGGCTGGGTTGGCATCCATTTGATACGGGTTGAGCCTCATGAAATCGACTGGCGACACTTGTTGGGCATAAACAGAAGCCAAAACAAAGGTCAAAGCTAAAGCGGTCAGAAATCTATATGTATTATTCTTTTTCACCCTATTAAAAATCAAAAATACCACTATATTTCACTCTAGCTTTGACAAACAAATCCAATCGTTGATCGCCTTTCAGACACACATTGTGGGCATCAGTATCAATTTCATAAATCGAAATCAACCCGTCGGAACGATTAAGATGATCCACTTTTTCTCCCGTGACTTCTAATGTTAATTCGGTCTTTACTGGCTTCCCGTCATACGAACCGTAAATCAACTTGTCTTTTGCGACCAAAGTATCCGTAATCTGCCCTGTTTCAAAATCATACGTAAAGAACTGCGCGTTAAAATCCAAAGGGACTGTCGAGGTAAAGGCCAATTCCAAGGTCAGTTTTTCAATTTGGTTTGGCGCTTCAATGTTTAGATTGAGATCGGTGGTGTCAACAAACCGCACATCATCGAGGACAAATGCAAATGGAACCTCCGCGTCAATCATGACATCGATGGCGCAGGTATCGGATATAAAAACCCAATCCGATATGCCTGACGGATTCACGATGAAGTTGGAAACGACATAAAGGCCCGTCTCATTAGCCGAAATCTTACCGTTTAAAGTCCTCTCAAAAACTTGTCCAAAATTGGGCAAAGGAGGTATGCCGACTGAAACTGGTTGTGGCCCAAAAATGGAGTATGGAACGTGTTCATCAGCGATAATCCACGCAGTGTCCAAATCCAACCGAGCTCCCAAATCAAATGTATTCTGCTCATATAATCTCATACGCGCGCCCTGTACTTGCAACGATCCCGATGCATTACCCGGGAATAAGCTAAGGGTCGTGTCAAGAACGTTCCTCGACTCGTAAGTGTCAACATAGCCGCTCATCTCCTTTATGGCTAAGCCACTACCGTTAACATCCACCTCAAAAAACAGTTCTTGAGCTGGCAAGCTCTGTAATCTGACGTACACGTCATAGCCTAATCTAAGGCTATTCGCTGAATCCGTTTCATAATTCAATCCGTCAAGGTCGAACTGGATGTCTGTTGTGTTCAAATCAAAATCAAGCACCAAGTCACGACCTGCTTCATCTTTGATATCGGGAGAGCGAAGCACAAGACGTTGCAGCAAACCAATGTTGGTGTTGATATCGAAATCAAAATGACCAGTTTTCATTTCGGCTTCCATCACATGAATATGATCCGACTCAAATACGAGTGTCTGGTCAAAATGGAACATCGTGTCAATAGCATGAGGCAGAATAATCGGATCTGGATTCTCAAAAGAAAAACGCTCATTATATTCCAAATCTTTGAACCTCAACAATTTTTCTCCACTTACAACACCAAAGTCCTCAAAATGGATCCCATACGAAAGGTTCCCGTCTTCCGCAAAGACAATCTCGCTGTCAATATTGAATTGTCGCATCAATTCTGTCACAGGAAACGAGACCGAGGCTATGGGCAACAGCACTTCGCCATCGGTGTTCACCCCATGCACATTGCTCACATCAAAATGGTCTTTCTTGCAGGAAACAACAAGAAGTAAGAGAAAGAGAATTATAAGATTTAATCTTAAGGATCTCATCATACGAATTTACCATTCAAGATCATCTTTGCCACCTTGTTGGCGCCATAGTAATAAGGCATGAACTCGAGCTGCGTCATCGGTTGAGTGATGATGAGGTTGGCGAGTTTGCCCTTGGTAATGCTGCCCACCTCGTCGCTCACACCCATGGCGTAAGCCGTGTTGAGCGTGGTGGCGTTGAGTGCCTCTTCGGGGGTCAGACGGTAGCGGATGCAGGCCATCGAAAGGATGAGCTGCATATTGCCCGAAGGCGAGGTGCCTGGGTTGAAGTCGGAGGCCATGGCAACAGGCAGACCCGCATCGATCATCTTGCGTGCTGGCGAGAGCGGCAAATTGAGGAAGAAGGCGCAGCCTGGCAAGACGGTCGGCATGGTCTCGGTGTCTTTCAGGCACTCGATCTCGGCATCGCCCATCTGCTCGAGGTGGTCGACGGAGATGGCGCCGTATTTCACGCCCACCTGCACGCCGCCCGAGATGGCCATCTCGTTGGCATGTATCTTCGGCCTCATGCCGTATTTGATACCCGCCATAAGAATGCGCTCTGTATCCTCACAAGTGAAGAAACCTTGGTCGCAGAACACGTCGATGAAATCGGCAAGGTCTTCGGCGGCCACAAGTGGGATCATCTCGTTGATGACCAAGTCGACATAATCCTCTTGATGGCCACGATATTCCATCGGGATGCCGTGTGCGCCGAGGAAGTTCGACTTGATGGTCAGGGGCGAGTTTTCTTTCAGGCGCCGGATGACGCGCAGCAGTTTAAGCTCGCTTTCGGTGGTGAGGCCATAGCCGCTCTTGATTTCGATGGTGCCTGTGCCCATGCGCATCACCTCATCGAGGCGTTGCTGGGCCATGTCGTAGAGTTCGTCCTCCGATGCTGTCGCCGTTGCCTTGGCCGAGTTGAGGATGCCTCCACCCCTCTTGGCAATCTCCTCATAGCTGAGGCCTCGGATCTTGTCGACGAACTCCAGCTCACGCGAGTTAGCGTAAACCAGATGCGTGTGCGAGTCGCAGAAGGCGGGCATCACCACACTGCCATTCACATCGTAAACACGATGGTTCTCAGCAAGATATTTCCGGCAGGCCTCCGAGTCCATCGGACCATAGTCGGCGATTTTCTTCCCTTTGATAAACAAGAAAGCGTTCTTGATTCTTCCTGATTCGGCCATTTCCTTGCCGCGTTTCAACAGCCGGCCCTGTTCCTCGATGCCGACAAGCTCTTTGATATTGACTATTAACATGATTTCTACAAATTTTTCTGCAAAGGTAATGAAAAATGAGCCATTTGCACGATTTTTGCTATTTTTGTCCCCGAAAAATTGAACAACAATGAGAAAAACCATCCTTATCGCCATGGCTATTATTGCTTTCGGCCTCAGCGCCAACGCGCAGGAAACGAAAGTGGAATCGAAAGTAAAACATCTGACTTATAAAGAGTTTCTGAGCAAAGTTTGGAACTTTGAAAGTAGTCCCAACACCTTCGTCTATAAAGGCAAACTACCAGCCATCATTGACTTTTATGCCGACTGGTGCGGCCCCTGCCGTCGCGTGGCGCCCATCATGGAGAAGCTGGCCGAGGAATATGACGGTAAGCTGTTGGTTTACAAGGTCAACACAGACCAAGAGCGAGAGTTGTCTGCCGCCTTCCATGTGAAAAGCATCCCCATGGTGCTCTTCATCCCCATGGAAGGCCAGCCAATGATGCAAGTCGGGGCTTTGCCGGAAGAAGGCTACCGAAAAGTCGTCGAGGAACAACTGCTGAAATGACGCTCTTCACCACAGCCTATTTCCCGAGTATCAGCTACATGGCGCATTTTCTGAAAGAGGACGCGCCTGTCATTGAGATTTGGGAGACCTACCACAAGCAGACCTACCGCAACCGTTGCCGCGTGATGACAGCCAATGGCGTGGAGAGCCTAAGCGTGCCAGTGGTAAAGGTGAACGGCAACCATACTATGACTAAGGACATGGCTATCAGCCCCATCGAGCCGTGGCGGCACATTCATAGCCGCTGTTTGGAGTCGGCTTACAAGGCTGCGCCTTATTTTGACCATTACTACGACTATCTGAGGCCCATCTTCGAAGGCCATTTCGAGCGCCTGATCGACTTGAACGATGCCGCCTTATTGGCGGTGTTGATGATGCTGAAGGTCAAGAAGGAAATCGTACATACCACGGACTATGTCCGCGAGGCGGAGAACGACTTGCGCGAGGCTTTCAGCCCGAAAAAAATCAATGAAAACGGTTGTTTTCCTGAGTATTACCAAGTTTTCAGCACCAAGTTCCCTTTTGCGCCCGATTTGAGTG
>Ga0310694_10004768_pt1 | contig 13050 bp, 13 predicted proteins | sample 174DNAGHGhighgp2_FD_203884 | JGI IMG/M metagenome (GOLD analysis project Ga0310694, IMG submission 203884) | Sheep rumen microbial communities from Palmerston North, Manawatu-Wanganui, New Zealand - 1742 DNA GHGhigh gp2 (v2) (version 2) | ecosystem: Host-associated > Mammals > Digestive system...
AATGGTAAATGGTAAATCATTAAATGGTAAATGGTAAATCATTAAATGGTAAATGGTAAATCATTAAATGGTAAATGGTAAATCATTAAATGGTAAATGATATTATGGCAAAAGTATTAGATTCGAAGATTCCTGCAGGTCCAGTGCCTGAGAAATGGAAAGAATATAAAGCTCACCAGCGTCTGGTCAACCCGAAGAACAAGCTGAAGCTCGACGTCATTGTCGTCGGCACAGGCCTTGCTGGAGCAAGTGCTGCCGCTTCTCTTGCCGAGATGGGCTTCAATGTGTATAACTTCTGCATTCAGGACTCACCCCGCCGCGCACACTCTATCGCAGCACAGGGTGGCATCAATGCAGCAAAGAACTATCAGAACGACGGCGACTCTGTCTATCGTCTGTTCTATGATACCGTGAAAGGCGGTGACTATCGTGCTCGCGAAGCCAATGTCTATCGTCTGGCAGAGGTGTCGAACAACATCATCGACCAGTGTGTGGCACAAGGCGTGCCCTTTGCCCGCGAGTACGGCGGCATGCTGGCCAACCGCAGCTTCGGTGGCGCACAGGTAAGCCGTACCTTCTATGCAAAGGGTCAGACCGGTCAGCAGCTCCTGCTCGGTGCTTATTCATCGCTCAGCAAGGAAGTTCAACGCGGCAAGGTGAAGCTGTTCACCCGTTACGAGATGGAAGACGTTGTCATCATCGACGGCCGTGCCCGCGGCATCATCGCCAAGAACCTCGTGACCGGCAAGCTGGAGCGCTTCTCTGCAAATGCAGTCGTCATTGCTACCGGCGGCTACGGCAACACCTACTTCCTTTCAACCAATGCTATGGGATGTAACTGCACCGCAGCCGTCCAGTGCTTCCGTAAGGGTGCCATGATGGCCAATCCTTCGTACGTTCAGATTCACCCGACCTGTATTCCTGTGCATGGCGACAAGCAGTCGAAGCTGACGTTGATGTCCGAGTCTCTGCGTAACGACGGCCGTATCTGGGTTCCCAAGAAGCTCGAAGACGCAAAGGCATTGCAGGCTGGCACGAAGCAAGGCTATGAGATTCCCGAGGAAGACCGCGACTACTACCTTGAGCGCCGTTATCCTGCATTCGGTAACCTCGTGCCGCGCGACGTTGCTTCTCGTGCTGCAAAGGAAAGGTGCGACAAGGGCTTCGGCGTGAACAATACTGGTCTGGCCGTGTTCCTCGACTTCTCTGAGAGCATCCAGCGCCTCGGCATCGACGAGATTCGTCAGCGCTACGGCAACCTCTTCGATATGTATGAAGAGATTACCGACGTCAACCCGGGCGAGAAGGCTTGCACAAGAGACGGCGTAGATTACTACTATCCCATGATGATCTTCCCCGCCATCCACTATACGATGGGCGGCGTTTGGGTCGATTACGAGTTGCAGACCACTATCCCTGGCCTCTTCGCTATTGGCGAGTGCAACTTCTCAGACCACGGAGCAAACCGACTTGGCGCTTCTGCCCTCATGCAGGGACTGGCCGACGGATACTTCGTGCTGCCTTACACCATCCAGAACTACCTGGCCGACCAAAGCATCTGGCCGCGCCTCTCCACCGACATGCCCGAGTTCGCCGAGACCGAGAAGGCCGTCGAGAAGGAGATTGACCGCCTGATGAACATCAAGGGCAAGCGCTCCGTCGACAGCATCCACAAGGAGCTCGGCCACATCATGTGGGAGCACGTCGGCATGGGTCGCACCAAGGAAGGCCTCGAGGAAGGCTTGAAGCTCCTCAAGGCTCTGCGCCAGGAGTTCGACACGAACCTCTTCATCCCCGGAAGCAAGGAAGGCCTGAACGTCGAGCTCGACAAGGCCATCCACCTGCGCGACTTCATCCTCATGGGCGAACTCGTGGCCTACGACGCCCTGCACCGTGAAGAGTCGTGCGGCGGACACTTCCGCGAGGAGCACCAGACCGAGGAAGGCGAAGCAAAGCGCGACGACGAGAACTTCTTCTACGTTGGCTGCTGGGACTATCAGGGCAGCGACGACAAGGCTCCCGAACTCATCAAAGAGCCCCTCAACTACGAGATTATAAAAGTTCAAACCCGCAATTACAAAAACTAAAGACCCTCCCCTCACCCTCCCTTGTAGGGAGGGGGAATGGTCACCTTAAAGTATTATTAACGACAGTAGAATATCACCCCTAAAAACATTCTACTCCCCTCCATATAGGGAGGGGCTGGGGGTGGGTCCGATATGGCAAAGAATATATCTGTAACAATTAAGTTTTGGCGTCAAAATGGGCCAAAAGCTGCGGGTCACTTCGACACGCATGAGTTGAAGAACATTCCCGACGACACCTCGTTCCTCGAGGCGCTCGACATCATGAACGAGGAACTGATTAACGAGGGCAAGGAGCCTTTCGTGTTCGACCACGACTGCCGCGAGGGTATCTGCGGCATGTGCTCGCTCTACATCAACGGCACACCTCACGGCAAGACAGAGCGTGGCGCCACAACATGCCAGCTCTACATGCGTAAGTTCAAGAACGGCGAGACCATCACCGTTGAGCCGTGGCGCTCGGCAGGCTTCCCCGTCATCAAGGACTGCATGGTTGACCGCAACGCCTTCGACAAGATTATGCAAGCCGGCGGCTATACAACCGTCCGCACAGGTCAGGCACAGGATGCCAACGCCATCCTCATTCCGAAGGAAGATGCCGACGAAGCGATGGATTGCGCCAGCTGCATCGGTTGCGGCGCTTGCGTGGCAGCCTGCAAGAACGGTTCAGCCATGCTCTTCGTAAGCTCTAAGGTCAGCCAGCTCGCCCTGTTGCCGCAGGGTAGGGTAGAGGCAGCCAAGCGTGCGAAGGCTATGGTGGCGAAGATGGACGAACTGGGCTTCGGCAACTGCACCAACACTCGTGCCTGCGAAGCCGTCTGCCCGAAGTGCGAGACCATCTCGAACATCGCCCGCCTGAACCGCGAGTTCATCTGCGCAAAGCTCGCAGATTGATAATGTTTCATTATATCCACCGCTGGCCTTAATATGCTGGCGGTGGATATTAACTAATATACAAATGACATGACAGCAGTACAACTCAATGCAATGAATGTTCAGCTCTGGCAGAACATAGGCACCATAGCCGATAATGAGTCTTTGATGATGAGGCTGTCCAAGTATGTTGCCCGACTTGTTAAAGCCAAGGACGACCCTACTTTGATGACCAAGGAGGAGTTCTATGCAAAGATAGAAAAGGCCGAGGAAGACTACAGGCAAGGCAAAACTTTTGCTATGTTGCCGGGTGAGAACTACATGGATTTCCGTAAACGTATCGGCAGATGAGCTATATCGTAAATCTTTCGGAAAAAGCTATTGAAGACTCAGATTGCCTTGAACGTGACGAGCCGAAAGCGTACAAGAAGTTCTTAGACTTTCTTGTTGAATTGGAAAGGCATCCTAGGACTGGGACAGGTCATCCTGAACCCTTAAAGGGGCAGCCAGAAGGACGATGGAGCCGCCGTTTGTCGAAGAAGCACCGTCTCGTCTATCGAATCTATGAGACGGAAGTCGTTGTGCTTGTCATTTCAGCCTACGGCCACTATGATGACAAGTAGATAATATAATAATGTATAACCTCTAAACGAGATTGCCAATGAAATAAACAGAACGGTGAACGCAAACGGCCCACAGATGAGGCTCAGCCTCGCCGAGCCACAGGTTTTAATTAACAAACAAAATCATTAACCAGCGTTTCTGTTCGTGCTTAGAAATAAAAGAGATTGAGCTCCCAGCTCTTGTTCTCGCTATCTTGAATACCGCCAATAATTCGCCGCGAGAAAACAAGCAGTTCGAGAGTTCACGTCGTTGAGGCGTGAACTATTTATGCTTGTTTCGCGGTATGGTCACTTGGCGGTAACCTAAGATAGCAATAAGCATTGAATGGTTCCGCCTTTTTTTATTTTACTAATTTAACTTTCGGGAGTTATTCACTGGAAACGGCCTGAAAGGCCAATTCTACGCGTGGGGTTCATTACTTCCGAAACTTCAGTTACTAACTAAACTTTCTAAATTATGAAAAAGTTGTTTTTATTATCATCTTTGATGATGATGAGCGTGATTGCTTATGCACAAATAAATGCCTTCAAGGATGGATACAACACTCTTTATGTAGGTTATGCTCCATATGGTTTTACAACCATTTCGTCGAGTCCGAAGTCCAGCGATGAATCCATCAAATACAAGTACAAGTCTTATTGGAACGTGAATATTTGCAAAGAAGGTAAATTGCGCGGTTTTGGAACTATGGTGGAAGTCCTATTCAGCAAGGCCAAGTTTAACGAGATTGTTAATCCCGAAGCTGCGAGTGCCGTCAATCTACCGACGGAAGCCGATGACCTTTATGTGTTCGATGCGTCCTTCTATGGCGGTCAAGTCTTTAATAAGGGCAGACGCGTCCAGTTTCCTCTTTATGGAGGTGCCGGCATTGACTATGTAAAAGGAAGTCCTTTTCATCACCTGACAGGTCATATCGGGTTTAAGTTCCGTACAAACATTTACATCACAGAAAAGTTTGGTATCTATTGCGGTGCAAACTATAAAATAGGTATCGGTGGTTCAAGTAAATTAGGAACATTGATTCCACAGAATTTCTATGTTGATGCCGGTCTAGTTATAAGTTTTGACAAATGACTTCAGGTATGAAAAAAGTAATAATTACCCTATTCATGTACCTTTCCTGCATAGGAATATACGCTCAAAAGAGCCTTGTTGACGATGCTCTCAAGCAAGGACCTGACCAAAGAGGCGTCTATCATATCAAGAACAGCAAGAAGAAATCTGTTTCTTACCAGCAGACAGTGTCTTACTTAAAGCAGAAAGGCTACATTCCTCTTGGCGGTACATCCATGCGCGTCCAGCGTTTCGGTGATGTCTCGACTATTCTGGACTACTGTGACTTCACTGATTCGCAAAACTCTTCTGCCTATATCTTTTCGAGTCTGAGCGACAACAACAGTTCCTACAGCCAGCTGAAGAAAAAAGGCTCATTCTTCCTGGCAATGGACGAAGAAAAAGTTAAGAGATTAAAGCGATGGGATAACGTGCTTTGGACTGGCTCCATCTTTGATGGGTTTGTTGACGGAAACGGTGAAGGCTTCCTCAAAACGGATGCGGGCGACTGTTATTGGTTTAAGGGCGTTTTTGACAATGGTATTCCCATTTCAACTATCCAAATGAAAATGGCGCGAAGCTCGGATGCGAAAGAAGTCTCTTCTGGAAACTATAGTGCGGCTACAGCGCAGGTATGCGTACTAAACCTTGACGCGGATGAGCCGTCATTGTTAAAAGCATTGAGGAATCATGCGCAAAATGCATATAAGAACGACGCCAAGAAAGTCGAGCAGGCTTACCAAATAGCACATACACTCAATACGTCGAACTATGAGCAATATGAAAGTCAAAGTGGTGTCATTAAATATAAGGACATCGTTCAGCTGATTGCCTTCTATGGCCACGAAAAGATAAACTATGACCCGGATCAGATGCTGCTTAAAGCCAAAGCCGTTGAACTGGTTCTTCTAGTGATACCGGCGCTACAAATGAAAATCCGCGACACATACTATGAAGCCGACGCATGGGAGAAGTTCTTCCGTCAACCATGGCGGAGGGGTGAAGTGGCGGACGACGGCAACTGTCTCGATGCTGGTCTGCAAGCCGCAAAGAAGGGGGAGGCCGACAGCAGATACGGGTTGCAGTCCTTCTTCTCTGAGGCCAGTGAACTGTTGAAGGCAAAGAAAGAGAATTTCGATAAGAAGGTAAGTCGGGACAGAGCCGCATACGATGCGGAATTTGCAAGGAGGAATGCCATAGAGAAGCAAAGTCTGGCTGCAAGCAATAAGGCTCGTGAGAAGTTTGAAAACGAGAACAGAATAGACTGGAATAAAAGTGAAGAACCCAGCGGAGAGTTAGTAAGGGGTTTTTTATCATCTGATTATTCGTATCTAAACAGCGGTAAAATAGTGCGAAAAGATGGCAAGAAGTTCGGATACAATGAATGCTTCGACTATAATAAAAAACATAAGTGTTACACAATCAATGATGGACCAGGACTCTTTCTGAATGAATACAAGTCGTGGGATGATATGATAGAAGCCATCGAGAATTTTTGACTTCTTGACGATTGCACAGAACAGGTTCTTTTTTCAATCATGTGGAGGCTGCGGCGCCTTCCACATGATTGTTTTATATGCGGTGGCAAACCTCTTGACGTGTCTTGATTTCATAGGGACGTGTTCTTACCCTCGACGCGATGTGTTCTTATCCCCATCACGATGCGTCCTTATGGCAATAGGCAAGCGTCCTTCTTTTCTTTGCGTCGTGTGGGGTAATATTATAAAGTTGTTACTGCGGCAGAGGTTTTCTCGGGCAGTTCTTTGTGCGTTACGAAAAAAGCCGTAACTTTGCAGTTGGTATGGCATGAAAAAATATGAAAAAGGAGATCCATAAACCCGAAGGCAAGGTACCAATTACTGAACAGCCGTCGCATTATGACGATTTGGAGCGGATGTCGGTGGGGGAACTGCTGACGCACATCAACGAGGAGGATGCGACGGTGGCGGAGGCTGTGCGCAAGGTCATCCCTGAGATACAGGCATTTGTTGAGGCCGTGGAGCCGAGGATGAGGCGGGGCGGCAGGCTCTTCTACGTGGGAGCCGGCACGAGTGGACGGCTCGGCGTGCTCGACGCCAGCGAACTGCCACCGACCTTCGGTGTCCCGGAGGACAGAGTGATTGGCCTCATTGCAGGCGGCGACAGGGCTTTGCGCCATGCGGTCGAGAAGGCCGAGGACTTCGCGGAGAAGGGTTGGCAGGACCTGCATACATTCTCTCCTACGGCGGACGACACCGTGCTGGGCATCGCGGCTTCTGGCACAACGCCTTACGTTGTGGGAGCTGTCAGCAATGCCAGGAAGAACGGCTTGCTTACCGGCTGCATCACGAGCAATCCCAATACACCTTTGGCTGCTGCCGCAGAGCATCCCGTCGAGACAATCGTCGGCCCCGAGTTCGTCACGGGCTCCAGCCGCATGAAGAGCGGCACGGCGCAGAAGATGGTGCTCAACATGATTTCCACCTCGCTGATGATTCGCTTGGGGCGCGTCAAGGGCAATCGTATGGTGAAAATGCAGCTGACGAATGCCAAGCTTGTTGACCGAGGCACGCGCATGATTCAGGAGTCGCTCGGGTTGAGCTACACAGAGGCACAGGAACGCCTGCTCGAGACGGGCAGTGTGGATAAGGTGCTGAACGATGGCTCCGTCACAGAACCTTCAAACGAAACGACACAATAATCTGTGGATATGGAACAGGATACCATATTTAATATATTAGGAGTTGTGGCCAGTGTGGGCATGATACTGGGCTATCTGCCACAGGCTGTGCAGACGATTCGTACGCGCAACACCGACGGCATAGCCCTTCCTACCTTCCTGATGATGGCGGTAGGCGGCTTTGCCTTCATGCTTCAGGGGTTGCTGCATAAGCCCGACATCATCTGGTCGTTGTTCCTGACGAACCTCATCACGACTATGTGCAGTTGCATCGTCTTCGGCATCAAGATATACAACGACTATTTCAGAAAATGAATGATTCTGGCAGATAGTGCCGGGAAAAACAAACAGATACAACTATGAACATTGGAGACCGTGCGCCCGAGGTTTTGGGCAAGGATGAGAACGGAAAGGACATCCGTCTGAGTGACTATAAGGGCAGGAAGCTTGTGCTTTACTTCTACCCAAAGGACAACACAAGCGGCTGCACTGCCGAGGCTTGCAGCCTTCGCGACCGATACGGCGAGCTGCAAGGGGCTGGCTATGAGGTGGTCGGCGTGAGCAAGGACTCTGCTGCCTCGCACCAGAAGTTCAAGGAGAAGCATTCATTGCCCTTCCCCCTCATTGCTGATGTTGACAAAACGCTCCTGGAGGCGATGGGTGCTTGGGGCGAGAAGGTGATGTACGGCAAGAAGACGATGGGTACTATCCGCACTACCTTCATCATCAACGAGGAAGGCATCATCGAGAACATCTTCGCCGGCAAGCAAGTGAATACCAAGGAGCATGCCGCGCAGATTCTGAAAGCCCAAAGAGAAGGGTGAGCCGAGAGGTGCTACTTGGAAAAGTACTTTACGGCAAGCTCCTGGATTTTCTGCTGTGCCTCGGGTGTCTGCATAATCTTCATTCCTTCAGCGGCAAACTGGGGCGTCAGCTTCAATGCCTTCTGGCCGGCAGACGAGGAGAGGTAGGCGTTGATTTGCTTCAGCTCATCGAGCGTGAAGTTTTTCTTGTATAGCTCTGCCAACTTTTTCTTTAATTGAGGTGCGGCATACTCTTCTACCTCCTTAATCAAGGCTGAAAGGTTTTCTGCTGATATCATGCCCTGATCGACAAGCGTCTGCAACTGTTGGGTCATCATCTGACTGAAGTTCGAGGTCACGTTTTGGAGTTCGATGGCTCTGTAGATTTCTTTTGTGAACTCGTCGGTTGCTTCCTGTGCGTATGCTGCGGCCATAGACATCAGCAGCATCATCGAAATAAGAATCTTTTTCATTACTGAAGTTTGTTTAGTGGTGTTGCTATTTATTGTATTACATTCTCTCGGATGTTGCCAACGTTGTGCCGCTCCATAAGCTGGCGCATGCTCTTACGTATTGAGCCGCGAAGGCGTTGCTCGGTAGGTGTGAGCAGCGAGTCGGGATAGTCAATGGGCAGGATTCGGTAAGGGTGACGGTTGCCATTGTCGGGCGGACGGCTCACCCAATAGAGCGAATAGCTTTGGTCGCTAAGTGTTGTCAGGGAGTCGCGCTTGGTGAAGTCCATTCGCACCATGTAGCCGCCGTATGTGTTGGGTTTGCTTTGGTTGCTCACCACGTTGCCCATCGACCATGCCACAAGGTTGTTTCCCTCGCCTCGTAGCTCAAGGGGTTGTGCCACATGGGGGTGTCCGCCGATGATGTGGCTGACGCCGTGCCTTATTAGCCACTCTGCCATGTTCCGCTGTGCCTCCGACGGCAGTGTCTGATACTCCACGCCCCAATGCGGGAAGGCAATGATGGCGTCCGGATTCATGGCTCGTGCCTTTTCTATGTCGGCGGCAATCTCCATCGTGTCCATCAGGTTCACATGGCAAGGCGAAGGCACGGGCAGACCGTTTGTGCCGTAGGTGAAGTTCAGCAGGACAATACGCAAGCCGTTCTTTTCCAGCAGATAGGGATAGTTCCTCTCGCGCTCGCCGGCGTTTCGGTAAGTGCCTATGTGTGGCACTCCCAGCGAATCCATCATCATCAGGGTACGCTCCAAGCCTTTTTTGTGTGTATCGACACAATGGTTGTTGGCGGTGAGCATGATGTCGAAGCCAGCGCCGATGACGCCTCGCAGGAAGTCGTCGGGAGCCGAGAACTGCGGGAAGCCGCTGTAGGGAGGTCCTGCCAGTGTCGTCTCGAAGTTCGCGATGGCCACGTCTGCACGCTCCACCTCGGCCTTGATGCCGGCGAAGCACTCGTCGTAGTTGTACGAGCCGTCTGCCTGCCGGGCGGCCTTTATCTGCGGCATGTGCTGCATCAGGTCGCCCGCGATGAGCAGCGAGAGATGCCGCTCCTCGGGTTGTTCAACTGAAGTACTGTCGGAGTTCTCTTTTGTGTTGCCGCAATAGCATGATGAGGCGCTCAAGACCATCATCAGCACGACCAGTGTGCTTCCCATCAGCGGACGTGCCAGCCTTGTGGGGCGGATATGCAGGAGGAATTTCTTCATAGCAGCGCAAAGGTACGAAATATAATTCATAATTCGTAATTCACAATTCATATTTTTATTCCTTTTACCAATAATTCTTGACTCTTAACTTTTAATCCCTAATTCTTTCGTACCTTTGCCCTTGAATAATGACATAAACAGAAGAACAAATGAAGAAACATTTTATGCTGATGCTCTGCCTTTGGCTGGTGGCATCTATGCTGGTGGCGCAGAGCCGCATCGACCGCCAGAAGCTCAACGACCCCGAGTCGTTCACCGTCGTCGTGTTCGGCGATGTGCAGAACTATACGAAGCGCAGCATATATCAGCCCATCTACGAGCTTTGCACGGCGTGGGTGGCCGACAACGTGGAAAACCTAAACATCAAGGCGGTGCTCTTCCCGGGCGACCTCGTGAACAGGAACGAGCAAATCGTGCCGGGCAGAGGCTCCATGGACCAGACAAGCCGGCAGATGTGGGAATGGTCGAGCCATTGCCTTGAGAGGCTCGACGGCAGGGTGCCGTACATCATCGCGGCAGGCAACCACGAGTACGGCTACTCTCGGGGCGACGAGGACTTCACCCACTATTCCGAGTACTACACGCCCGAGCGCAACATCCTCACGGCCAAGCACCTCGTGGCCGCCTTCCCCAACCGGCAGGGGCAAGCCTCCCTCGAGAACGCCGCCTGGGAGTTCAGCGACAAGAACTGGGGCAAGCTCCTCGTCATCGGAACCGAGTGGGCACCACGCGACACGGTTCTCACATGGGCAAGAGACCTCTGCCAGAGCGACAGGTACAAGGAGCACACCGTCATCTTCCTCACCCATTCCCTGCTTCGGGGCAAGACAGCGAAGTACACCGACAACGAGAAGTACGGCATCCAGCCGCGCAACTTCGGCCGTGAGATATGGGAGAAGCTGCTCTATCCGTCTGCGAACATCCGCCTGGCCGTGTGCGGACACACCGGGCATCCCGCTTCCGACGACGGCAAGGAACCCGGCAGCAGCTACGACCACGAGGTGAACAACGCCTATCGCTGCGACAAGAACTCTGCGGGGAAGGACGTGCATCAGATGATGTTCAACGTCCAGTTCCTCGGCGGCGGCAACGGAGGCGACGGCTGGCTCCGCCTCCTCGAGTTCATGCCAGACGGCAAGACCATCAAGGCCTCCACCTACAGCCCCCTGTTCGGCATCTCCCCCTTGACCAAGCACCTCGCCCACCAGACTGACCCATTCTGCCAGTTCGACATGGTGATTGAGAAATAGCGGCACAGCCTTGTTCCAGACACACCGTGCCGCGATGCCTGACGCACCGTGCCGCGAGACCCAACGCACCGTGCCTCGTTGGCCATCGCGGCACGGTGCGTTTGAACTTTCGATGAATGAAAGCAATTTTTTGAAAAAATGCTTGCAGGGTACGGAAATAATTGATAACTTTGCACGATAGATAATTATTTATTAACCCTAAACATCAACATTTATGAAAAAATACATTGCTGAATGCATCGGTACGTTTGTGCTGACATTCCTCGGTTGCGGCGCGGCCGTCAGTCTTGGTTGTGGAACTCCCGAAGGTGGCATTGCTGCCGTTGTGGGAACTGCCATTGCCTTTGGTCTCTCTGTTGTAGCTATGGCCTATACTATCGGCGGTGTCTCCGGATGCCACATCAACCCAGCCATCACGCTTGGCTGCCTTGCTACAGGCCGCATCAGCGTTAAGGACTTCTGCGGTTACGTCTGTGCTCAGGTCATTGGTGCCATCATCGCAGGTGCAGCACTGTTCTATCTCTATCCCGGCACGGGATTAGGCACGAATGGCATCGGAGATGGTTGCCACGGATGCTGGTGCGTTGCCCTTACCGTTGAGATTATCCTGACGGCCCTCTTCGTCCTTGTCGTGCTGGGCGCAACGCACAAGACAAACGGCGCTACAGGCAGCTTCGCAGGTCTCGCTATCGGCTTGTCCCTGGTGCTCATCCATCTGGTAGGCATCTATTTCACCGGCACAAGCGTCAACCCCGCCCGCAGCATCGGTCCGGCTCTCTTCGCAGGCGGCGCAGCGCTGTCCAACCTCTGGATATTCATCGTAGGCCCCTTCGTTGGCGCCCTCGTTGCCGCAATCCTCTGGAAGCTCGTCGAGACAAAGGAATAATATACATGACAGCCCCAGCACCAGGCAGAAAAATTCAGTGTGCTGCGATGGCCAACACATAGTGCTGTGTTTTCCATCGCGGCACGCTTCGTATGCAAACATAACAACACGCTTAATATGATGAAACATTACATCAAGAATCTGTCAGCAGCTTTGGCTTTGCTGGCACCAATGAGCCTGATGGCTATTGAGAAGGATGGGGAAACCTATCTAATCAGTTCTGCCAACGACCTGATGGAATATATACAACTTGTAAATGCCGGCGAAAGAGTAACACATGCAAGGCTGACGGCCGACATCGACACAAGGCCGCTCGGTGACAGCTTTGTGCCAATAGGAACGGCAGAGTATCCATACGACGGAAATTTCGACGGGGCCAACCACACCATTACTATTGCTCTTGTTTCCACGCATGACTGTTATGGATTGTTCCCCTATTTATGCGGAGGCGGACATGTTACGAACCTTCATGTCGATGGTACTCTGGAAGTCTGGCACGATAATGTGGGAGGACTTGTGGGCTTAGCCTCTGCTTTTGCTGTGGTAGAGAAATGTACGAGCAGTGTTGACATTACAGTCAAGAGCGGTCGCTATGTCGGTGGTTTTGTTGGATGGAGTAATGGTATTTATACTCCTCCATATATTCGGATAGAGAATTGCATTTATGCTGGGCATATAATGGGGCATACGGATTTCACATGTGCTGGAATCGTAGGATGGTGCAGCAATGGAGATGGAGGGCTAACTTTCATCAAGAACTGCCTTGTAACGGGTATGGTTGACGTGGATATTCCAACGATAGGAGGCCTTAATCACATTATCGCAGGAGGCGAACTTAGCGAAGACGGAAGTTTATATGAAAACATACTAAAGTATGCCAATATCACTAATTGCTATTATGTGAATCCGTGCGAGCCTGGGGAACAATACGGGGCAACACAAATCACTATGGAACAGGTGAAGAGTGGGGAAGCATGCTATCTGTTGAATGTTGACACATACAGATGGGGAGGTGCCTTACGGCAGACTCTCTTCCGCCAGAATATCGGTGAGGACGAGTATCCAGTCTTTGATGAGACGCATGGTGTGGTTGCCGAGATAGGTCCTGTGGGCTATGGCACTTGGGCAGGAGGAGAATTCAAT
>Ga0310694_10004769_pt1 | contig 13049 bp, 12 predicted proteins | sample 174DNAGHGhighgp2_FD_203884 | JGI IMG/M metagenome (GOLD analysis project Ga0310694, IMG submission 203884) | Sheep rumen microbial communities from Palmerston North, Manawatu-Wanganui, New Zealand - 1742 DNA GHGhigh gp2 (v2) (version 2) | ecosystem: Host-associated > Mammals > Digestive system...
CTCGATAGCTTTAGATACTTTCTCCTTTGGTTCGCACTTAGGCATCGTGATGGTCAGGATGCCGTCCTCTACCTTAGCAGAAATCTTGTCCTTCACCACATCATCAGGCAGTGTGTAGCTCTGCTCGTAGTTAGAGTAGCTGAACTCGCGGCGCAGATAGTGATGATTCTTATCCTCATGCTTGTGTTCGGCCTTGTTCTCGATAGCTACGGTGAGGTTACCCTCGTCATTGATGGATATACGACAATATTCCTTCTTAATGCCTGGAGCTGCAAGTTCCATGGTATAATCCTTATCACTCTCCTTCACATTGACTGCAGGTGCTGTATTATTGGCACGAGGCAAAAAGTCAGTGTTCAAGAAATCGTCAAATACTGTTGGGAACCAACTGTTTTTAAACATTACTGGCAACATAATCTTTACCTCCTAATTATACTTTTAATTTAACAATGTTACGAGTGCCATCGCCTTTTTAGCTTCAGCGCTCACCTACCAACGTGCAATTTACATGCCTAGTGCCAAATTGTCGCGCCCCTGCGGACATAATGACACTAATTTTAAACCATGATAAACATTGCTGCCAATTATTTAAACTCACTTAAACATTGTGGCAAATATTTGGATGATATTAATTTATTTCTTATCTTTGCAACATGATATTAGGACTAATCTTAGCAATATTGATGATGATGAATTCGTGCAACTTTGATACGCGAGAGCCTGTGGTGAGACCTGCCACACAGGCCAACCGGTTTTATTCAGGCGACGCGCAAGAGCTTGAGTATGAAGTAGATAGTCTGCTGATGCGACATAACGGCAGTAAGGTTTACGATAATCTGGCAGCACTCATAGTGCCCCATGCCGGCTACTATTTTTCAGGAAATGTAGCCGCATCGGCTTATATGTCGATAGATACCAAGAAACGGTTCAAACGCATTTTCCTGTTAGGTCCCAGTCACCACGAATGGCTTGATGGTGCATCAGTAAACACAGAGGCCGACTATTACGCCACACCACTAGGTAATGTAAAAGTGGACCACGAAACAGCTATCAACCTGACCAAGGCTGATAGCGTATTTAGTTATCGTCGTTCGGCTCATGCACAAGAGCATTGTCTGGAGGTTCAACTCCCATTCCTGCAGCGCAGATTGGGCGATGTGCCCCCAATAGTGCCAATCATCATTTCGACCAACGACTACCACAAACTGAAACGGATGGCCGATGTACTGAAACCATATTTTACTGACGAGAACCTGTTTGTTATCAGCAGCGATTTCTCGCATTACCCATCGTATGAGGATGCCTACGAGGTTGATGCAAAGACGGGTAAAGCCATCGAAACAGGCGATGTAGAGGAGTTTATTGCCACCATCAATGCTAATGCTGATAGCGGCAAGCGCAATCTGGCTACGAGTGCTTGCGGCGAGTTTGCCATCGTTACGCTGATGCTGATGATGGACGGACAATACAGCGCGAAGCACCTGATTTATCAGAACTCTGGCGATATAGACAATCACGACCATAGCCGAGTGGTGGGTTATCATTCGTTTGCCATCCTGCGTCAGCCACAGTCGGAGTTTTCACTATCTGTCGAGGATAAGCGACAGCTAAAACAGATAGCGCTACAGAGCATTAAGGACAAGCTAACTGGGAAGAATCACGGGGACAGGTCGCTTGATACGCTCAGCGAAGCGAGCAATCAAGGACCTGTCCCCATGATTCTTCTTCGCAAGTGTGGAGCTTTTGTTTCGCTACATAAACATGGGCGACTGCGTGGTTGTATAGGCCACTTCGGCGAGGATTACCCCTTGCATGAGATTGTGGCCAGGATGGCACGCGCAGCAGCATTCGAAGACCCACGATTTATGCCCGTAACCAGTGACGAACTAGCTGATATCGACATCGAGATATCTGTGCTCACGCCTATGCGTCGCATACAGAGCATCGACGAGTTTCAGTTGCATCGTCATGGCATATATATTAAGAAAGGTTATCGCAGCGGCACATTCTTGCCACAGGTAGCCGATGAAGTAAATTGGACCAAAGAGGAGTTCTTAGGGCATTGTGCACAAGATAAGGCTGGCATTGGCTGGGATGGTTGGCGCGATGCAGAGCTGTATGTTTACGAAGCAATAGTGTTCTGATGGAGTGCAGGTATTATCATCGATTGGAAGATGGACGAGTGGAATGCGAACTATGTCCGCATCACTGCAAGATAAGCAATGGACGGACGGGAATCTGTCGCAGTCGGCGTAATCATGGCGGCACGCTTGTTAGCGATGTTTACGCCAAGCCTTGCTCGCTAGCCATCGATCCGATTGAGAAGAAACCACTTTATCATTTTCATCCAGGCACCACATGCCTCTCCCTCGCTTGTACAGGTTGTAATTTCCGTTGCCTGAATTGTCAGAATCACGAAATATCACAGGTCTCGCCACAAGACGTAAACTACTACGAACTGCAACCTGATGAGGTGGTTGCACTATGCCTTAAGCACCATTGTCCAGGCATAGCATACACTTACACAGAGCCGCTCACCTATATCGAATACATCACTGATACAGCCCGAAAAGCCCACGAAGCCGGACTTTGGAACATATTGGTTACTGCTGGCTATGTATGCCAAGAACCACTGAGCCATCTGCTACCCTACCTCGATGCGGCCAACGTAGATTTAAAATCGTTTAGCGACGAGATATACCAGCGTGTGAGTGGAGGCCATCTACAACCTGTGCTCGACACCATCCAGGCTATGCGCAATGCAGGCGTATGGTTAGAGATAACCAACCTGATTATTCCTGGCATCAACGACGATATGCAGATGATCAGAGAGATGTGCAAATGGCTGAAAGCTAACGGCTTATCCGAAGCCCCACTACACTTCAGCCGATTCTTCCCCCGCTACAAAATGCAGGATATTCCCCCCACCCCTCGCCAAACACTCTATTCCGCCAAGCAGATAGCCGAAGAAGAGGGCATCAAGCTCGTGTATTTGGGGAATATTTAGCCTTATGCCTAAGGCCATATAAAATATACCTTCATAACGAATCTACCTATTTTTATCAAAAAAAAACTCTTTTCTTTTTGGATTTAACGTAAAAAGCATTATCTTTGCAAAAACAATAAAAACAAAATGGCAGATAGCATTACGATTTATCATGGTAGTAATGTGGTTGTGAACAATCCACAGATCATAGTATCAGGGTTCTACAAAGACTTTGGCTTTGGATTTTATTGCACAAACATTGAGAAGCAAGCCAAAAAGTGGGCCTTGTCAAAACGTGGTAATAGTATTGTTTCTGTCTTTGATTATCAGCCCGCTGAAGATTTGAAAATTCTTTCATTCCCTGTAATGACAGACGAATGGCTAGATTTCGTCGTTGCATGCCGTCGAGGAACCAAGCACGACTACGACATTGTAGAAGGCCCTATGGCAGATGATCAGATTTGGGACTATGTTGAGGATTTCATGGAAGGCAATATTACAAGAGAAGCTTTCTGGGTATTGGCAAAGTTCAAATACCCTACTCACCAGATTGTTTTCTGCACCCAAAAGTCATTAGAATCAATCACGTTCAAAGATAGTTTCAGCCTATGACAAACGTATTCTTTCCTGAAGAACAAATCGGAACAGACGATCTCTATTTCGTCTGCTATATGATTGAGAGGACTGCTCGCCAACTGAAACAGCCCAACAAATATGTAGCAAATATGATGGGGCACGACGAACTTGCCAAGAAACTATCACTTGCTGATACTTTGCATTCAGAGAATCCACTAGCGGTTGTTTACGATTGGATTGACGAATACGGATTACAGCCAGGAGATTTCGACGTTACGCAAGTCGATCCTGAACTCTGCCCCAACATCCCCACAGCAACTCAGATGGGGAAGGTCTATAAGCGTCTGATTTTAAACACCATGCAGTCGGACGAAGACTATGCAGACGCAATACTTCGTGTTTACAACAATCCTATCTGCGAAGTCATCGATAATTACAACACCAGCGCCTATTACGAACCCTCACCATATATCACCCGTAGCTACTATGCTGGTGGATTTATGTAAGGTACTATAGCTTTATGAACTATTTAGAAGAGAAGATTCTGCGTGAGGGCGTTATCAGGCCTGGTAATATTCTGAAGATTGACAATTTTCTCAATCATCAGATTCAAATAGATGTGATGCGCTTTATTGCCCAAGAGTTCAAAACTAGGTTTGCAGGCACTGAGATAACCAAGATACTAACCATCGAAGCCAGTGGCATAGCTATCGCCACTATGCTTGGCAACAGCCTTGATGTACCAGTTGTGTTTGCCAAGAAGAGCGAAACACTAAATAGCAGCGACGACAAATACATATCGCAAGCCTATTCTTTTACTCATAAAAAGCAGAACAAGGTGTTCGTCTCCGCTCCCTATCTCTCTGCATCAGATCACGTTCTTATAGTCGACGACTTCCTTGCCGAAGGCGAAGCCGTGCATGCCCTTATCGATATCACTCGTCAGGCAGGAGCCACAATTGCCGGCATCGGCATCGCCGTAGAAAAGGGCCACCAGAGTGGCGGACGAAAACTCCGCGAAGAAGGCTACCACCTAGAATCCATCGCCATCATCGAAGAGATGGACTACGAAAACCAAACCATCAAGTTTCGCAGTTAGACAAACACTATCTTTCCTCCACCTGGACCAAATATATAATCCCCTATCAACTTCATGGACCTTGGGACATCTACTCATACATAGACTTTTCACTATTGCAGTGTAGATAGAATATCGTCGTGATTTCTCATGCTGCTTTCTCTATACTGGAATGCATCAGGTTCATCTATGAAGTTTGCATCAACTCCCTTTTCTTTCAATGCCGCTTTAATTTCATCTAACGTCACATGAAAATACTCTTTGCGGTAGTTGATAGAGTTTACCTTCTTGGCATCGAATCTTCTATGTAAATCAGCCTCTAATGCAGGGGCGTCCTCACTATATATAAAGGTATGGACATCGAACGGGAATGGCACACTGGCATTACTCAATTCAAGAACACGTTCCATGGGGTCAAGTCGGCGCGTCATACCAATCTTATAAACATCTTTACCGAAGGAACCTATGTTAGAAATTACATATACATAACCAATTTTTGTTTGTTGGGCCATACTCATTGCCCTCTCTTTTAGTTCACGTGCCTCAACAAGAGCCTTCTCCAAACCTTGTATCTGTTCCTGCAATTTCTGTATCTTTTCCTGTGTCTGTGCTTCGGCTATCTCTCTCCTTTTCTGTTCAAGAGCCTCTTGTGCCTTTTCTTCATCTTTTAGAGCCTTTTTGATGGCACGTTCATATTCACGTTGAGCCTCACGTTCTTCCCGCTCTTTCTCTTGTTTTTGGACAACTAGGTATTTCGCTTCTATATAGTTATATACAGATTTCAAATAATCATCGTCAAAATTAGTATCCGTATATGACAACAACAAATTATCAATATTTCTTATTAAAGTTGAAACCTTCATCTTAATTGTTTCCCAATCAGAATATTTCATGTCCTTTACTATATTGGCAATATTGAGTTGAATATAGTCCTCACACATATTATAAATTGGATGTAGAGGATATTTTATAACAGAATCTTCCGTACTTACTCTAAGTCCCATTTTTATGGTATGTTTATGGATTTTCATTTGGTTACGTATTTCCTCAATATCGGCATTCTCCACAAAGGAGGAAAGTTGTCTTAACATCGAGGATTCACATTGGGAGGCTCTTTGATACATTTCATGTATAAGTTCATTTCTTATTTCATCACGTCGTTCTTTTATGAACAGATCTAAATTGGATTTTGCCATTTCTAAATCTTTCTCATACCTTTTCATCCATGAGCTAACGAGGTCATATCGAAATCGCAGTATATTATATGCCTTTACTGCTTGTTCCATCTCTTCCTTACTCGGATTCTCCTTCCATATTATAGATGTATCTAGGTCCTTTACCGCCTCTAAGTTGTTCAACTCACATACGGCCAAGTTGAGACGATTCTCTGTGTCTCTAAGACGATAGTCAAGATAATCTAAGTCCTCCTCTTTCTTTTCAATCTTTTCATCAAGTTCCTCGCAAACTTCTCGTTTTATTAGTTCTTTGTAATGCTGTAAATTAGACTGCTCAGCTTTGTGGAGGTCTATTTGTCTCTTTAGATCTGCTAATTGGCTTATACATTCGTCTCTCTTCGATTCCGCTTCTATTACCTGTTGCTGAATCAAATCAAATTGTCGCTGCAATGTTGACTGCCTGTTTTCCTGTGCCTTTGTTGCTTCCTCTGATCTATGCAACTCTTTTTCGAGTTCTTCCTTTGTATGAGCCAAAGAATCCACTTTAGCCCTTAGCGTGTAAAATGCGGACAACTCTTTATAGTCATCTTCGTCCATCGCAATCAAATACTTAGAGTTCAAGTCAACAAGGGGAATCACCGTTGATGATGGTATGCTCTTTAGTGCTTGTGTCGACTTCTGTAATAATGACAACAAATTCTCTTGGGCTGAGTTCAATCTCGTAGTTTCTTCACTTAATGAGTCTCGTTGTTGCTGCAATTTACTAACTTCATTCTGCTTTATCTCAATTTGATGTGCTAAGTCATCATTCTGTAATTTCAGTTCCTTTCCTCTCTTTGCCTCAGAAAGGAATTCCTGCTCTAATAACTGTAGTTTCTGCTCAAGAGCAGCGACGTTTCCGCTAAGTTTCTCTTTTCTATTTCCAAAGAAATCGAATAATCCCATAGTGCAGTTGTATTGATAAATGTTGAAGTTCAACTATATTTTTGGGCAAAGATACAAAAAGATTCTAAAAATTATACGGTTTACGACGAGACGATGCCAATTATACACATTATTTAATAAATAAGCACTCCTTTCCATACTCATAACACCAGCGAGTAGCATCACCGAGAGCATAAACACGTTCACTGATAAAGTCAGGATACTTGGGAGTGAGTTCTGCAGCATTGAAACCTGCTATAACACAGAGGAATGAGAAATCCCCCTCAATGTACTCGCACCAATGGTTTTGTCCCAAACACCAGCCAAGGATGTTATCAAACTCTGCCTCCGTCTTGGGTAATTGGACGTGGACCACAACATGTGGCTTCGATTGTTGATGAATCAGCCAATAGTCACCATGTCCCTCAACATGGCGCAACTCTGCCTTGAACGCATCACGTCCTACATGCCTGAACTCCAGCCCACGATACTGCATACGTGGGAACATTACAAAGTCACAATTCTCAATCTTCTTGATTTTCATAATCGTTTATTTTTAGTGGGTTACTAATCTCACTCGCATCCTTTTTTACCACCGCTGCCAACGATTCTGTGTAGGCCGGTTGGTGGGCATTATGCCACTCTTGATACTTATTCTGGCTACAAAGTTAATAAAAAGTGTCGTAAAAATCATAATAATTAATAAAAAATCGACTTATTAATCATTATTAACAGAGGCTTTTATCGTTCTTTGGGGTAATATATCTATTTTTGCAAAAACAACTTAAAACAATATTATACTTGTTCAACATTAAGCGCATCTAAATTCACAATTAATATCTTTATTATCATGGAGCAGAAGAATTACAGACGAGGCTTTTGGCCCAAAGAAAGATGCTTAGAGGAAGCACAAAAGTTTACCACAAGGAAAGATTTTAAAAGAGGAGCATCAGGCGCCTACAAAGCTGCTTGTAAACAAGGTTGGCTTGATGAAGTATGTGCTCACATGGAACTTATACAACAACCTCGCGGCTATTGGACGAAAGAACGTTGTCAATCAGCAGCTTTGAAGTATTCGACACGAAGTGAATTCGCGCAAGGTAATCGTGGTGCTTATAACAAAGCTCATCGACAGGGATGGTTAGATGATATTTGTACACACATGATTGAACCAACAAAGCCTAATGGCTACTGGACAAAGGAACGATGCCTTAAAGCGGCTGCTATTTACCGGACAAGAACCGCGTTTAAAGATGGTGCTCCAAGTGCCTATAATGCAGCTTATAATCACGGTTGGCTTAATGAGATATGTGGGCATATGGACATTAAGCACAATAAATTCACGAAAGAAGAATGCTATGAGGAAGCAAAAAAATATTGTAGAAGAATTGACTTTATGCACAATTCTCCCCACCATTATTCATGGGCCATACGTCATGGTTTCATGAAGGATATATGTTCGCATATGGAACATCAAGGAAATCTGCATCGACGCAAGATCTATGTTTTTGAATTTGCAGACCATCATGCATATGTCGGATTAGCCCAATACCCCAAGAGTAGAGAACGTCAGCATCTGAAAGAGGAGCGTTCTGCCGTTTATAAATACATTCAGAAAACAGGATGCAATTATGTTTTTAAGGAACTTACTGATTTTATGGACAAAGAAGATGCTGCTAATGCAGAGGACGAATGGATAAAAAGATATGCCAATAATGGATGGATAATGATTAATAAGAAACCTGGTGGTGATTTAGGTTATGGACCACAGAAATATACAAAAGAGTTTTGTGCAGAAGAAGCTAAAAAGTATCAATATAGGGTTGATTTTAAAAAGAGAAATAGCATCATTTACAATTATGCTTCACGACATGGGTGGCTTGATGATATTTGTCAACATATGACATGGATTACGCGTAAACCTCATTTTTGGACTAAAGAAAAATGCTTAAGTGAAGCATTAAAGTATAAATCACGAAAACTATTTCAAAAAGGATGCGGCGGAGCCTATGCTGCAGCTATTGACAATGGTTGGCTTGACGACATCTGTATCCATATGAAAAGACCTGTCCCCTTTAATTTATACTGGACTAAAGAAAGATGTAAAGAAGAGGCCACAAAGTATAAAACGCTAAAAGACTTCAGAAGTAGCAGTTCTGCGTATAATGCAGCAGTAAAGAATGGCTGGATTGCTGAAATCTGCTTTCATATGAAAAGGGCCGCAAAACCTGCAGGATATTGGACTAAAGAAAGATGTATCAAAGTAGCAATAAAGAATGAAACATTATCCCAATTCAGAAAGAATTGTGCCAGTGCTTATGCAATAGCATGGCGAAAAGGTTGGCTTGATGATATACATAACAAATTAAAGGAGAATTAGAAATGAAGAAAGACAATACGCATGATAGTGGCTATTAGACGGAGGAAAGATGCCGTCAAAGAGCCTCTGGTTACACTAACACTACTGCTTTTCGTAAAGCCTATTCATATGTGTATGAACGAGCAAAAAAAGGATGGCTTGTCGAGATATGCTCATACATAAAATCAAAAAGATAATATTGGGGGATGAAACAAAAGAATACAAATAAAAACATGGTTGACGTATTAGAAAGAATCAAACAAGAACAATTATTGGCATTGAAACCTTTAAAGTTTGCCGTCAATGAAATTTGCAACTGCTTGATTGCGAAACATGAAGTTGCAGCATTTACATTGACCAACTATTTGTTTGAAGCAAGTTTGAAGTTGACTCTTATATATTGGGAATCTGGTGGAAAATTAATTGAAAACATAAATGATTTCGAAAGTTTGTACCGAAATGGAACAAAAAAATATTTAGCAAAAGATGTCTATAAGGCTATCGGCTCAGCTAAACGAAGTGAAATTATCACAGAAGAAGAAGGTAAAGAACTACTATTCTTTTTGCATCATTATCGAGACCCTTTTTCTCATGCTTCAAATAACTCAGAAATAAACGAAAGCAAAGTTATTTCTTTTGACGATTCAATGATTAACAAAACAATAACAGTAAATGGGAATCCTCTGCTTTATTTTAACTATCAAGAACGTTACATGCGTAATAGTGCTCATCGGTATTTCTTCAAATTGTATTCATACATTAAGAAATGGGATGGAATGATTTGTGAACTTAGAGAGAAAGCAAATTACACCAAGTAATGATAGTTATACACCAGGCCATTAGTATCAAAAGGTACCATATGATAACAATTTCTGCTTGATGTACTCCTCGATTTCCTTTGGAGTTATATCATAGATAGGATTTAACTGACTGAACGAAGCCTCTTTTGCGTAAAACTCACCATTAGTTATCATACTCAGAAGATTCTTAGTTTTAAGCATAAATCCAGAATGCTCAATCGCCATTGGGATTAGTTCCTGAATATCTACCCCACTCTTCAAGATAGAATAAAGATCATAATAGTCTCTAAACTTAGCACGCCTAAGCATCACCTCCATTTTCAAAGCACCAATGGTTTTAACATCTGCAATTCTCAAATTATTCTGATATTGGATAGGATCCATTGCCGACAAAGCTTTTCGAGGTGCTGCATAGAATGACAATTTTACGCCATTCACAACAAACTCTACATGGTCGAATCCCATGATGTTCTCACTTTCGATAGTACCAATGGTTTCGAGTTCACGCTTGATAGCAGGCCAACCCACTTCGAGTTTATCCTTCGAATTCTGCTTCCAGCGCATAAAGTCAAGATCTTCACTCTGACGCGTACCTATCTGTAACGAAAGGGCTGTTTCACCTACAAGCACAAAGGGTTTGATGCACTCCATTTTTGTAATTGCATCAAAAATCAACGAGGTTTGTGGTGCTAATCCCTTCATATTATGCTGTCAGTTTTTTGTTTAGCTCGCGGGTTGCCATGGATTTTACGTATGCTCCAGGTCGCTTTACATGAAAATAGTACCATGCCAAAAACCTGTTCAAAACATAATACCTTTCGCCAAGAGCTACTACATTTTCAATCCACATCCGCTTAATCTGTTTAGGAGAATACAGTTCAAACAACTTATCGATATCGTCCAAATCAAGATGCAACATAACTAACTCCACCAAGATGTCATCAGGTACATCCTTAATGGATTTCTGATCATACGACCAAAAGGCATTTGCCTTCTTAAGTCGCTTAATCAAATCACGTTTCAATTCTTGCTTCTGCATATCAATTTACTATATTCGATGGCAAAAGTACGTAAAAAAGCCGAAAGTTCCAAATAAATATGATTGTTTTTACAAAAAACATAAACGCATTCTGAGCCTGACAGCAGCAATTAAGGTGGTTGGTTTTGAAAACTAACTAGCGAACAATTGCAAGCTAGGTACTTTGCAATTGAAAAGTAGTTAGAAAAAAAAATGATGAAATTTCAGTTCCACTTCCACCCAATATCGTGCTAAGCCGTATAAACACTGGGGATGGAGCAGGTGGAAGAGGATTATTTCTCTTCCACTTGTCTTCCACTAATTATAAAATTCTCAAGAGAATTTTGCAACGAGCTAGGCAATCAATGGCAACGATGTAACGTCTCGCTCGAAAATTCTCTTGAGAATTTTATTACACTTCAGTGTTAAAAAGCTTTCGATAGGATTATTATGTTGTTTTTCCATAGGCTATCGATGCTTAAAAGGTAGGTCTTACATATAAAGAAACAACTTCTTACAGAACAAAACAACTTGTTTTGCTTTCGAAGAAGCTATCTTTTGGCTGGTAAGAAATAGGATATTTGATAGTAAAACAAGTTGTTTTACCTTGAAAAGTGGAAGAGAAGTGGAAGAGAAAATAGCCTCTTCCACTTCCTGAAACCCGCATATACAAAGGGATAGAGACGCATCGGGTGGAAGTGGAAGAGATTTTAAAAAAAATCATTCCTTGGCTGTTACGACTGTAACTATGTAGGCGCTGAGGAGGACTAAGGCGCCGGCTACGGGTTTGTCCCAGGTCAGGGCGTCTTGGCCAAGCATGATGGCTACGAACGAGGCGATGACGGGTTGGAGGTTGGTGTAGATGCTGACGGTAGTGGCCTGGAGGTATTTCATCGCAAAGGGGATGAGGAAATATCCCAAGGCTGTAGCACCTATCACAATGAAGGCCATCTCGGCTACTCCATCCCAGCCCCACGATGCACCATACAATGCATTATCAGAAAGTTCTGGCAATGCGATGGGAACGGTAACGATAGCGGAGATGAGGAATACGTACTTCATCTGGGTGACAGGCGAATACTTTGAGGCCACATTGCGGGTGATAATCAGATAGATGGCCCAAGTGAGTACACTCAGGATGGCTAGCGAGATGCCTATCAGATCGTTTTTGCCAGAACCTAACGACTGACTCATCAGTACCATAAGGATGGCGCCAGCGATACCTAGCAACACACCAAGTGATTTCATCGGAGTAATCTTCTCGCCGATGGTAAGTGCGGCGCAAAGCATCACAGCCACAGGGGTGAGTGTGGCGATGAGCGAGAAGTAAACGGGACTGGTATAATCGAGTGCCCAAGCGGTTAGAGTCTGCGAGATAACAAAGCCCAGCAATCCGCCAAACAGTATGGTTATCAGGTCTTTACGCTCAACATGCTCCTTTGGCAGAAAGGCAGCAATCAGCCAGAATAATATGCAGGCACCCAGCGACCGCGAGGCCATATAGCCCATAGGGGTTACCCAATCGTCGAGCAGAAGTTTGGTTACAGGTACACCAAGGCCGAAGATGGTGTTGGCGAGGAAGATGGCGCTATGCGCCTGGAGTTTTTTGTTCATATAGCTTGATTCTTTCTTTGATTGACATTTTTGCGTATCGGCGCCATTCGGTGGCCTCATTATTGACTAAGTAATCGAGATTGTTCATGTGGCGATAGGCTTCTATCTCGAATGGATTCAGGAGATAGGCACCATGCTTCATCTTGCGATTGGCAGGAAGTGCTCTTAGCCAGTACCATATATATAATAGGTAGAAGCGAAACCACGAATCGCCACACGACTGGGCTTGGCGCAGGTGGATCATCTCGTGATTCTTCATCTGCTTGTTGCGACTGAACAGGTCGGCCTCAGCCTGTGTGGGCGTAAGGATGTGGCCAAAGAACGTAAGGCCCTCGAACCCTTTCCGCATCCAGAAAGAGTTGACCACAGCGGGCATATCAACCACCCTGCTGGGACGAACCGCACGCCAAATCAGCGGCACCACACTAAACATCATCCACATAATGGATGCAAAGGTAGTATTTTTATTGAAAATTGAACATTGAAGATTGAAAATTGTTTTGATTTCAAGTTTTTTTT
>Ga0310694_10004772_pt1 | contig 13041 bp, 13 predicted proteins | sample 174DNAGHGhighgp2_FD_203884 | JGI IMG/M metagenome (GOLD analysis project Ga0310694, IMG submission 203884) | Sheep rumen microbial communities from Palmerston North, Manawatu-Wanganui, New Zealand - 1742 DNA GHGhigh gp2 (v2) (version 2) | ecosystem: Host-associated > Mammals > Digestive system...
ACGACATCCGCTTCAAGGGTTATGCCTTTCAGATAGAGATGAAGTACACCGCCCTTCGCCTTGGATTCAAGATAACAGAAGTATCCATCGTATTTACAAATAGGGAGCTGGGTACCAGCAAGATGTCCGGCGGCATTTTCAGCGAAGCGCTCTTCGGCGTCCTGCAGCTTCGTTTCAAGAAGTTCAAAAGGAGCAAATAGACACCAAAAAGCACCTTCTGCTTTCCTTTTGCCATTCCCGATTTTAACGCAAAACGGAGCAAAATAGAGCGAAACACGCCACTTCCGCCGACACAGGCAGTAGCGTCAGCCAACTTGGCACGCCACATCGCTCGACATAACACGCCATGTTGGCCGGCTTAACACGCTGCGTCAAGCGAAACAACGAGGAGTGTCGGAGCAAAAAACAGGCCCTTTTCGCCTTTCTTGACGGGTAAAAAGGGGCATTTCACCCTTGTTTCTCGCACCTTCAAAACCATAAGCTGCACATTCCTAATAAGTTGCAAAAACCACGAAAAACAGCCTTCTTTTGAGCCTCGACACAGGTTGTGCTATTTCGCGGCATTCTCAGAGAGTCGGGGAAAAACAGCCTGAAAGCACAGATGGGCTTTCCCCTGACAAAATGTCAAAAGCAGCAAAACAGAAATTCACACACCACGCCACCATATTTTGAATGGCGGATTTTGATTTTTGAAATATGTTTCGTAAATTTGCAGCAGAAAACAAAAGAACACTCCAACATTGAACATCCGAAACATATACCTGCTCATAGCCATAGCCCTAAGTTCGGTGATGAGCAGCCAATGGCAGACGCTGTCGGCACAGCCTCGCTTTGCGCCCGATGCAGACATAAAGAAAGTGGGCGAAGTGCAATTTCAAGTCCCCCGGCAATTCAGCCTCGGATTCACCAACAAAGGCGACAAACCGTTGCTCATCAAAGACGTGAAAACATCGTGCGGCTGCCTCAACGTGTCGTACCCGAAAGCGCCCATCCCTGCCGGCTCACGCAGCGAAATAAGTCTCACCTTTGATGCAAAACTCCTCGGCACATTCCACAAAGAAGTGGAAGTGCTCACCAACGCCTCGGACAACCCAACATACATAGCCATCCAAGGCACCGTCGTCACCGAAATACACGATTTCAGCGACGAATTCCCCATCGACCTCGGCAACGTCAGACTCATGACAAACATCGTAGAGTTCGACGACGTCAACAGAGGCGACCACCCGACGGCCGAACTCCGACTGCTCAACTCCGACCACACCGCCTTCCGCCCCGAACTCATGCACCTGCCACACTACCTCACCGCAGAAAGCTTCCCCACAGATATTCCCCCAGGAAAAGCAGGAACCATACGGCTTACACTCGACAGCGAGAAACTGCACGGACTCGGGCTCAACCAGACAAGCATCTACCTCTCACGCTACATGGGCGATAAGATAGGCGAGACAAACGAAATACTCGTCTCGGCAATCCTCCTCCCAAGCTTCGCCGACATGAGCGACGAAGAACGGGCAAACGCCCCAGAACTCACCCTGAGCCAGTCGTCACTCGACATGAACATCGTCAGCGGGAAAAAGGAAATCAGCCAAACCATCCTACTCACCAACACCGGAAAAAGCGACCTGCAAATACAACAAGTACAGGTCTTCAACAAAGCACTCAGCGTCAAAATCGCCGACAGCACCATCCGACCAGGCAAAAGCACAAAGCTGAAAATAAGCGTCTCGGCAAAATACCTGCATAAAAGCAAAGGCCGCATGCGCGTACTCCTCATCACAAACGCACCAGAACAGGCAAAGCAATACATAAACGTCGAAGTAAATGGAACACCCTGAGAACAACCCCGAATACGCAGGCCTCACAGTAAACAGCGGCGTAGGACCTGTTTCAACCATCAATCCACACCTCAACCGACAACGATTCACACGTCGGCATCTCACCGCAAACGACTACGTGGAAGGCATCCTGAAAGGTAACATCACCATACTGGGGCAAGCCGTGACACTCGTCGAAAGCACCATACCCGAGCATCAGACCATAGCGCAGGAAGTCATCGAAAAGTGTCTGCCACACGCAGGAAAAAGCGTCAGAATCGGCATCAGCGGCGTCCCAGGAGCCGGCAAGAGCACCAGCATAGACGAATTCGGCATTCACGTCCTCAAGGAATACGGCGGACGACTCGCCGTCCTCGCCATCGACCCAAGCAGCGAACGCTCCAAAGGCAGCATCCTCGGCGACAAGACACGCATGGAAAAACTCAGCGTGCATCCCGACTCATTCATCCGCCCCAGCCCCTCAGCAGGCAGCCTCGGAGGCGTAGCACGTAAGACACGCGAAACCATCATACTTTGCGAAGCAGCAGGCTTCGACAAGATATTCGTCGAGACAGTCGGCGTAGGACAGAGCGAAACAGCCTGTCACTCAATGGTCGACTTCTTCCTGCTCATCCAACTCGCAGGCACAGGCGACGAGCTGCAAGGCATCAAGCGAGGCATCATGGAGATGGCAGACGGCATCATCATCAACAAATGCGACGGCAATAACATCGATAAATGCCAACTTGCCGCCACTCACTTCCGCAACGCCCTACACCTCTTCCCCCTGCCCGAAAGCGGATGGGCACCGCAAGTACTCACCTACAGCGGCTTCTACGGCTACGGCATCAAGGAAGTCTGGGATATGGTTTACAACTATTTCGACTTTGTAAAGAAAAACGGATACTTCGACCACCGACGGGCAGAACAGGCAAAATACTGGATGTACGAAAGCATCAACGAGCACCTGATGGGAAGCTTCTACCACAATCCCACTATTGCCGACATGCTTCAGGCAGCCGAGCAAGGCGTATTAGCCGGTCAGCGCACCTCATTCGTGGCAGCCAAGCAGCTCCTCGATGCGTACTTTGCACTCCTCCATTAACCATTTGGGTGTGCTCGTAGCACCACAAATACCTACCGACCCACAACCATGCAGCCAGCGGACATCAATCTCGCTGGCTGTGTCTATCATATAAGAACGAGGATTCGCCTTCCTGCATTCACTGAACAGAACACGTCCGTTGCTGCTCTTCTTACCGCACACAAACAACACCACATCGTGCTTCAGGGCAAAATTGCATATACCAGGCATACGGTTAGCAACCTGACGACAAATAGTATCATAGTAGGTGAAGACAGCATTCGGACTAATATGACGCTGCACATAATCGACAATCTTGCGAAACTCATCAAGCGGCATTGTCGTCTGAGAATAAAGGCAGATGTCACGATTGAAGTCCAGTTTCTTCGCATCGTCTGCCGACTCGATGATGATGGCCGTTTCCTCTGTCTGCCCCACCAGCCCGATGACCTCGGCATGACCGTTCTTGCCGAAAATCACAATCTGCTTCGTATGCTCGACATCTGCATCGTATTCCTTTTTGATGCGTTCCTGCAAATGTAACACAACAGGACAAGTCGCGTCAATCAGATTGATTGAACGCTCGCGAGCCAATGAGTAAGTGGAAGGAGGCTCACCATGAGCACGCAACAGAACCTTGGCATCATGAATGTCACTAAACTGCTGATGATTGATTGTTACCAGCCCCATTTGCTGAAGGCGGTCACACTCCTTGCCATTATGCACAATGTCGCCCAAACAATAGAGATGCTCCTCCTTGGCAAGCTCCTCTTCTGCCTTGCCGATGGCTCGCGTCACTCCGAAGCAAAAGCCTGAGTTCTGGTCAATTTCTATCTTCATTCAGCAGCCACTCTATTGTACTGCTCCAGCAACCACGCCTTCTGCTCTGGAATCGTCATATTGCTATTGTCAAGCACAATGGCATCCTCTGCCTGACGGAGCGGACTGATGGCACGAGTGGAGTCAATGCGGTCGCGTTCTATCACATTGGCCAGAATCTCATCATAACTACACTTCTCGCCTTTCGCTGTCAATTCATCAAAACGACGCTGAGCACGCACATCAGCACTTGCAGTAACGAATATCTTCAATTCAGCATCGGGAAAGACAACCGTTCCTATGTCGCGCCCGTCCATGATTACACCTTTCGCTTCGCCCATTAAACGCTGCAAATCGACCATCGCTTCACGGACAAAGCCCAATGTTGCTATTGGACTGACATATTTCGAGACTGCCATAGTACGAATCTCCTTCTCTACGCAGACACCGTTCAAATAGGTATCAGGGCGTCCGGTTTCTTCGTTGAGCTGGAACGTAATCATGATATCCGCCATGCGCTGGCGCAGCCCCTCCTCGTCAATGCCCGCTTCGCTAATCAAACCGTTCTGCAGAGCAAAGAGGGTGACAGAGCGATACATTGCACCCGTATCAATATATATATATCCAATCTCCTTGGCAAGGTCCTTCGCCATCGTACTTTTTCCACAAGACGAATGGCCATCAATTGCTATCGTTATCAGTTTCATAACCATTATCCCCTATTCTTTATTCTTTTGGAAATTATAAGCTAGTGTGAAAGCTAATGTGGGGGCACTGACATGATACTTGGCATACGCAATACCGAACTTCAGCCGCTTCAAATTTACGCCCCCGCCAAACGAAAGACCTGCCGCACGCGAAGAACCCGCGGCCTTCATCTCATAGCCTCGGCGGAAGTTATAACCAAGACCCACATAAAACTTTTCCGATATAATATACTCAGCACCTATCACAAAGTGATTAATGAAGATGCTGCCTGCCTTAACTTTTTCACCGGTCGTAAAATAATCGTCAGATGTCCATCGTGTCAAGTCAACCATAGTAAGCGAAACACGTATCGGCGCATGGCCAAGTGATTTCGTAATTCCCATCTCTAAATCTACAGGCAAGCGGTCGCGTTTCTCACCAAAACTCTTAATTTGTCCGCCCAAGTTACGAGCAGCAACTGAGAACGAAAAGTCCCAATCCTCGTTGTAGTAGTTAAGCCCTAAATCCGCAGCTAATGCGCAAGAGGTATATGAACCATAATGAGAATAAATAAACTTGCCCGTAACACCGCCTGCCCATCGTTCGCTCAGAATATGACTGTATTGGCCGGCAATGCAAAGGTCAAGAGGCTTAAATTGACCAACTATTTCACCTGTAACAAGCGTCTCCTTCGTCGATCCGTAACCGACAAACTGAGCATGAACGCCCCAAGCTCCACGCGCCCCAACCTGTTGAGAATAAGCAGCAGCACCTGTATTGCAACCCTGCATATAAGTCATAAACGAGAAGCCAACCGTCTTGTCACTGACGCCAGTCAGTAAAGCAGGATTTTGCATAGCGAGAGAAATATCATCCTCAACTAACGATATATTCTTCCCGCCAAGAGTAGTCGAATGAGACGAAACCGGCAAGTTCAAGAAATTGAACACGCTGCCACTCTCCTGCGCATTTAACCAATGACAATTGGCTATCAAACACGCAGCAATACAAAAGGAACGACGTATCTGAGTCTTAATTTTCATAATTCGGCTTCAAAGTTAAGGCTTTTTATATCAATAACGGACATCATGGGCACAAAATTACATCTAAAGGAAAAAAAAACTCTTTCCTTGCACGCAGAATAAGAAAAAAGGTGTAAATTTGTGGCACTGTAACGCATATTAGACAACAAAAACAACAAAATACGACATGGAAGCTAACAAAACAGTAAACGAGGAGTTGCGTAGCCAGAAATCAACCAACATGCTGATTGGATACATTCTGGCACTCGCTGCTATGTTTGTCGCCTTCGAGTACACACAACGCGAAGTGAAAGTAGTCGAAGAAGACCAAATTTATGATTTCAGAATGGAAGAGGACATGATTCCCATCACACAACAACAGGAAGTAATGGCTCCTCCTCCAGCAGCAGCTCCCACCGTAATGGAGTTCATCAATGAGGTTGAAGACGACACAGAACTTCCCGAAGAAGAAGTAGAGACCTCCGAGGAAATGAACCAAGCCATTACTGCCGTTGTGGGCACCGGTGCACCAAGTGCTGCCGTCGCTACCGGTCCAGTTGGCCCTGTAGTCGAGGCTGATGATGATGACCGCATTTACGAAATGGTAGAAGAGAATGCACAATTCCCTGGTGGAGAGGCAGAGTGCTTCAAATGGTTGAGCGAGCATATCACATATCCCTCTATCAGCCGAGAACAAGGCGTTCAGGGACGTGTCATCGTGGCATTCGTTGTCAACAAGGATGGCTCTATCGTTGACGTCAAGACTCTACGTGGAGACCCAAATCTAGCAAAAGAGGCAGAGCGTGTAGTTAAATTGATGCCAAAATGGAAGCCTGCACGTCAAGGAAACAAGCCCGTTCGCTCACGCTTCAACCTCCCCGTCATGTTCCGTTTGAACTAATCAAAACTTAAAACCATACAGCTGGAAGGCTGTTCGCTTTTCTGGCGGACAGCCTTTCCTTATATATAATATAATAATGTATAATAGCACACAACTCCTACAGGCAGTAAACGATACTATCAATGCCCTACCCCTTGAGCATAATCCTCAAGGACTCTATGCCCCTATTCGATATGTCCTTTCACTTGGTGGCAAGCGCATCCGCCCCGTATTAATGCTGATGGCATACAATCTCTATAAAGATGACATCAAGACTTGTCTCATGCCTGCTGTCGGCATCGAGACATTCCACAACTTCACGCTTTTGCACGACGACCTTATGGATCGGGCAGAAGTTCGCAGAGGCAAAGAATGTGTACACCGGAAATGGGACGACAATACCGCCATCCTTAGCGGAGACAACATGCTCGTACTTGCTTTTCAATACCTGACGCATTGCGACGAGAAAAAGTTACCGGCTGTCATGCAAATCTTCTCCAAAACTGCCGTTGAAATAGACGAAGGACAACAATACGATATTGAATTCGAATCGCGGAATGATGTTACAGAAGCAGAGTATATTGAGATGATTCGCCTTAAGACTTCGGTTCTGCTAGCTTGTGCCCTCCAAATAGGAGCAACACTTGCCGACGCCCCAGAAGAAGACATACATGAACTCTACAGGTTTGGAGAATGCCTCGGACTTGCATTCCAACTTCAGGACGATTATCTTGATGTCTATGGCGATCCCGCCGTATTTGGCAAAAAGATAGGTGGCGACATACTCTGTAACAAAAAGACATTCATGCTCATCAATGCTTTGCTTCACGCCTCCAAGGAAGACCGAGCAGAACTGCTCCAATGGATAGACAGTAAGGATTGTAGTCCCGAAGAAAAGATTTCTGCCGTAACAGCAATCTATACAAAGACCGGCGTTGACCAGATGGCCAAAGAAAGAATGAACTCTTATTACACAGAAGCAGAAGCAAGTCTTGCAAAAGTCAACATCCCAGAAGAACGCAAGCAGATGCTACACGAGCTTGCCCTAGAATTAATGGGACGTCAAAAATGATAGACACACACAGCCACATCTACGAGCCTGACTTCAATAATGACCGCGAAGACATTGTAAAAAGAGCAATGGCGGCAGGCATCGAAAAAATCCTGTTGCCAAATATCAACGCAGAGAGTATTGAGCCCATGCTCAATCTGTGCCGACACTACCCCAACTATTGTTTTCCCATGCTTGGGTTGCATCCAGAAGACATAGAAGAGGATTACAAGCAAGTCTTGAACGACATGGAGAAGTTGTTGGAAATTCCCAATCATCCATACATTGCAATTGGCGAGATTGGGCTCGACTACTATTGGGACAAAACTAAAGTCAAAGAACAGGAAGATGCCTTCAGATCACAAATAGGATGGAGTATCAAGCATCAACTTCCCTTAATGATTCATGCACGCAATGCGCACCAGCGACTCGTTGACATCATGATGGAATATAGCAACGAGAATCTATCCGGCGTCTTCCACTGTTTCGGCGGCTCAAAAGATGAGGCATTAGAACTACTCCAGTTCCCAGGTTTTGTCCTTGGCATCGGAGGTGTTGTAACCTACAAGAAGAGTCCATTGCCAGAAACCTTATCTGGAGTCCCTCTTGAACGCATTGTGCTTGAGACAGACGCTCCTTATCTCGCGCCCGTACCATACCGCGGGAAGCGAAATGAAAGTGCTTACATCGTTGAAGTCTTGCGAAAAGTAGCACAAATATACAATGTAAGCGAAGAAGAAGTAGAAACCACAACAAACAACAACGCAAAACGCATATTTAGGCGAATGAACTAGCCATATGACATTCAAAACGATAAAAAAGCGCACAAATCAAAACTTTTTTGCATAAAAGCTATGGCAATATAAGAAAAAACAAATATCTTTGTAAGCGAAAAGCGCGAAGTAAGTAACGATTAACAGCAACGCGCCCCAAAAGGAGAGATGCTCGAGTGGCTGAAGAGGCACGCCTGGAAAGCGTGTGACCGGCAAAACCGGTTCGCGAGTTCGAATCTCGCTCTCTCCGCAATAACTAAGAAACAATAACAATCATAAACATTTAAACAAACAACACAATGAAAAAGTTATTTGCAATTATTGCAATGGTTGCTGCTTGCTCATTTGGAGCAACATCATCAGTTATGGCTCAGGAAGAGGTAGCTGCTACTGAACAGGTAGATAGTGCTGCTGTAGACACTGCCGCTGTGGACACTGCCGCTGTAGAAGAGACAGTTGAGGCTGCCCCCATCGTCGAGGAAGAGAACGAAGGCGTATTTAAAACCCTCAAGACAAAGTATATTGAAGGTGGCGCCGGCTTCATGTCACTCGTTGCTATCGCCCTCGTACTTGGTCTTGCATTCTGCATTGAGCGCGTCGTTTACTTAACTCTCGCTCAGATTAACACTCGCAAGTTTACTAAGGAACTTGCTGATCTCGTTGCAGCTGGAAAGGTTGCTGATGCTATTGAGAAGTGTAAGGCCACACGTGGTCCCGTAGCACAGGTAAGCCGCAAAGCTATGGAATGCCTTGATAGTGCAGACCGTAACGACATCGGCACAATCGAACGCACCATCAACATGGAAGCTGAAGTACAGGGGTCTTACCTTGAGGAAAACTGCTCTTGGATTACCCTCTTCATTGCCATGGCACCGTCTCTTGGCTTCCTCGGAACTGTGATTGGTATGGTTATGGCATTCGATGACATCCAGCGTGCAGGCGATATCAGCCCAACTGTCGTTGCAGGCGGTATGAAAGTCGCACTTATCACAACAATTTTTGGTATCATCGTTGCCCTCGTTCTGCAGGTGTTCTACAACTACATCCTCGCCAAAGTAGAGGCATTGACCGGAAACATGGAGGAGGCCGCTCAAGAACTGCTCGTTATGTGCGTTAAAAGCGATAAGTGCAAGAAGTAATTAATGGGATTAAAGATTAAGAATATCATTGTTCTTCTTAACTCTTAACTCTTAACTCTTAATTCTTAATTAATTAACTGGTAGAACTATGAAGATTGAAAAAATATCAAGCCGCGTGCTGCTCGCCTGCGTAGCTTTGATTGTTGTATGTTTTGCAGCATTTCTGCTCATTGGTTACGACAATCAGGTAGGCGATCACAACGAGCCTTTGCTCACAGACATCATCATGTGGCTCATGTATTTGCTCGTTACTGCTACGGCTGCACTCACCATTTGGTCTGCAGTACGCAGTGCGCAGAGCAACAAGGGCAATGACCCCGCCGCTACCACTGGCGTTCCTGGTGGTAAGATTACAATGTTTACTGCAGGTTTGACCATCGTATCCGTTATTATCGGTTGGGTATGCGGAATAGGCGAGGCAGACTTCACCGCAAGCGATGGCACTATTACTACGGCTGGTTGGGTAACCGTCGTTGACATCTTCTGTGTCAGCATGGGCATACTTTTCCTTGCAGCTGCCATTGCTGTTATCGTAAGTATGACTGGCATTTTAACAAAGAACGCAAGTAAGTAAATCTATCTAAAACGAGAAAGATATGGCAAAGAAGAAAAAGAAGATGCCGGGCTTGAACACCAGTTCAACTGCCGATATCTCTTTCATGTTGCTCATCTTCTTCCTGGTTACCACATCTATGGATACAGATATGGGATTGGCACGTCGCCTACCAAAACCACCAGAACCAGACCAAGAAGATGCTACGATGGATATCAAGGCTAGAAATATTCTTTATGTCCGTCTCAATGCTGCAGGTCAGCTTTGGATTCAGGACGAAATGAATTTTGGCTATGCCGACATCCGTGAACTTCGCCCTCGAGTTAAAGAATTCATCAAGAATGACCAGAATCTAAGCAAGCTTCCCGAGAAGCATGTTAAGAACATAGACTTACTGGGACAATGCTTCGTTACAGACAAACATGTAGTGAGTGTTCAAACCGACCGTGGCACACCTTATAACGTTTACTTTCAGGTGCAAAACGAATTGGTAGCAGCATACAACGAACTGAGAAACGAGTTGTCGAAGCAGAAGTTTGGTCGTGAATTCCAATACCTCAAGGATGAGGAGAAGGCAGCTATCAGGCAGTACTATCCCCAGAACATTTCTGAGGCAGAACCTAAAAAATATGGAGGAGACAACTAATGGCAGGATTTAAGAGAAAACAAAGTCGTGAAATGCCTGAGATGAACACCTCATCTCTGCCCGACCTTATCTTTACCATCCTATTCTTCTTCATGATGGTTACCACGATGCGTGAGGTAACTCTCAAGGTCAAGTTCACCATCCCAGCAGGTACAGAACTAGAGAAACTGGAGAAGAAGTCGGTAGTATCATTCATCTATGTTGGTCCTCCAACTGACAACCTACGCGCCCAAATGGGTAGTAGCACCCGTATTCAACTCAACGACCGCTATGCAGAAGCACGTGAAGTCATGGACTTCATTGCAGCAGAGCGTCAGGGTATGACGAACCAGGCAGAACAGGTTATCAGCATCAAGGCTGACCAGCAGACACAGATGGGTTACATCACCGACATAAAGGAAGTATTGCGTAAATCATGGGCGTTGCGTATCAACTACTCAGCAACCCGCAGAAACTAACAAACGACCTCATGTCAAAACTCAAGCAAAAGAGGGTCTGACATAGGTTTATTTGGAAAGAACCATAAAGAGGCGGTTCTCTCACATTAGAGAGAGCCGCTTTTTATATAATACAGATTATTAGTAAAAAGAAATAAATAAATACGCATTTTTAGTAAATAAGGTGAAAGGAATGCATCAGAATAAACTTTATTTCGTATCTTTGCACACAAAATTAAAAACAATCAAAAAGGAACACATAAACAAGTAAAAAAGAAGGAATCACGTAATTAGAGTTTCAAAGGGTAGAGATATCTGCTTTCAAATGAGAATCAAGATATTTGCCGCACCGACAAACCCTCTGCGTTTATTCAGAAAACGCCCTGCGCTTATCTCGGAAGCACCTAGCGGTTATCGCAGAAGCGCCTAACGGTTATTCAAGAAGCACCTAACGGTTATTCAAGAAGCACCTGGCGCTTATCTTGGAAGCGCCTAGCGGTTATTCAAGAAGCGCCTAGCGCTTATCTCGGAAGCACCTAGCGGTTATTCAAGAAGCGCCTAGCGCTTATTCAAGAAGCGCCTAGCGCTTATCTCGGAAGCACCTAGCGGTTATTTCGGAAGCGAAGGCAAAGCAGAAACAATAGCCAAAGAACTATAATCGAACAAACAGGATAAAGTAGACGAATCTTCAGCTGCAGAAGAATAAACCTTCCGAAAAGGTTGCAAGTCAACCCTCACGACACCGACTCAAGATATATTAAGGTATTTAGTTTCAGACGAATTAACATCTTTAGTTTCAAACGTATGAACCTCTTTCCCGACATAAAGAAAAGGTACACGACAGAGCAACTCTCGACGAGAGAGGCTCAGCGGCAGGCCGAGTTCATTGCTTGGGGACCAATCGTTTTCCAGACAACCCGACTGATGCTGAAGCTCGGGATTCTCGATATGCTGCGCGACAGCGACAACGGACTCACAGAAACGGAGGTTGCGACGAAGACCGGGCTCTCCCGCTATGCCGTGAAATGTTTGCTGGAAGCATCGCTCAGCATCGGCACAATCCTGATTGACCCGGAGACCGACCGCTACTCCATCTCCAAGACAGGTTGGTTCGTCCTGAACGACCCGGCCACAAGGGTGAACATCGACTTCAACCACGACGTCAACTACATCGGATGGTTCCACCTGGAAGAAGCGCTCAAGGAAGGCAAACCCGCTGGCCTGAAGCACTTTGGCAACTGGCCGACCATCTACGAAGGGCTCTCCTCTCTGCCCGAGCCGGTGCAGAAGAGTTGGTTCGCCTTCGACCACTTCTACAGCGATTCCTCTTTCCCCGAGGCTTTGCAGATTGTCTTCGGCAAGCAACAGGTCCGTTCGCTCTACGACGTAGGAGGCAACACAGGCAGGTGGGCGCTGCAATGTGTCGACTTCGACAGGGAGGTAGAAGTAACCGTCCTCGACCTTCCTCAGCAGATAGCGATGATGCAGGCGTACGTTGCAGGCAAGCCCGGAGCCAAACGCATCAAAGGCTACGGCATCAATCTGCTCGACAGGAATGCGGGCTTCCCCAAGCGCGAGGGAGGACTCGATGCCATCTGGATGTCGCAGTTCCTCGACTGCTTCTGCGAAGAAGAGATTGTCAGCATCCTGAACCGCGCAAGGGAAGTGATGGACGGGCAAACGCGTCTCTTCATCATGGAAACGTTCTGGGACCGCCAGCGATACGAGCCCGCGGCCCTCTGTCTCACAATGACCAGCCTCTACTTCACGGCAATGGCAAACGGCAACAGCAAGATGTACCACTCCGACGACATGAGGAAGCTTGTCGAACAGGCCGGGCTCGAGATAGAAGCCATCCACGACGGTCTGGGACAAGGACATAGCATCATGGTGCTGAGAATTAAGAATTAAAAGTTAAAAGTTAAAAATTATTAGGAACTGTCTTCTTACAGACAGGCGAGACAGCGGCCGATGAACAACAATTGGGCAGGAACGACGTATGGCAACGAATGGATGCACAGGTGGCTGATTCGTCTGCTTCGGCATATCGACACACGCGTGTTGTACGTCTTCGTGGCGGTCTTCGTCATTCCAGTCTGCCTGATGCTGAATCCGAGCCGAGGCATCATCTTT
>Ga0310694_10004774_pt1 | contig 13037 bp, 12 predicted proteins | sample 174DNAGHGhighgp2_FD_203884 | JGI IMG/M metagenome (GOLD analysis project Ga0310694, IMG submission 203884) | Sheep rumen microbial communities from Palmerston North, Manawatu-Wanganui, New Zealand - 1742 DNA GHGhigh gp2 (v2) (version 2) | ecosystem: Host-associated > Mammals > Digestive system...
CTTTTCGTTCATACGTATAATTGATTTGTGGATTTATTTGAATGCAAATATAGTCATTTTTACTGAATAACTTAAAGGTTACTAGTACTCATCCTCGGGCCAAGGCTTCAGGATGAGATCGAGAGGGTTGTCAATGTAGAGGCTAACGATGCGTACGACGATGTCGCCCAGTTCCTCATCTGGGTTATGTTGGGCGATGAACTGCTCCACCTCCTGCTCGGTGTCGCACTCTGCCTTGGCATAGACCATATCCTGAATGCAATACTTATAATGCTCATGGTTGATAACACTTTCACGGTCATCGGCAGGCACAAAGACAGCAGCGCGCTTGGACCAATAGCGGCCTTCATGGTCGTTGGTTAGTCGGTTGATCACCTCATCACTGCTGCCAAACGGAACGCGGCAGAAAATCACATCCTTGAACGTGCCGGCCATAAGGGCTATCAACGATGCACTCGAGAACTCATCGGTGACAACATGGATAAAAACACCATTATCCCTATCTTCGAGGATAGCATCGTCGCACGTGGCTTCCATGTCGTCCAGGAAATAGCCAAACGCCCCGTTCAGCGACTTGGCGCGCTCATCGTTCACGAACAGCTTGGTTACATATAAGCCCCTATTCAGCACGCCACTCGGCTGCAGCCCCTGCAAGCTGATGCCACACCCCGTTGTGCCATGCACGTCAGTGGCCCTGCGGATATCTCGCGTGAGCTGGACAGTCTCGGCATGATTGTCCACGCCCTCATACAAAACAGAGTGGTCATCCATCTCTACGGGCAAGGCAAGAATCCGGGCGATGGATTCGGCAACAGTCTGGAAATTCTCGGGTTTGAAAAGTTCCTCACTAGTGTCAATTTCCACGGTGTTCTCGTTAACACGCACCTCGCAGTGGTCAAACATTTGGTCATAGTTGTCACAGAAACCGGCGATGCGGTTGATGGGCTCGCTGATGCCCTGCAGGGCGTTCTTTAACTCTTTTACTGTCATGATTCGATATGTTTTAATTGATGAATAATCGTTTGCAGCGCCAAATCCCCTTCCGAAGATTTGACGCTGCAAAATTATATTGAATCCCCAACCCGACCTACAAATATCCGTCGGTATAACCTGACACCTGGTGTCGGAAAAAATGGACAATAATTATCGGCCTCTAATCAAGCGAGAAAAGGGATGCTCGCTTGCCCCTCTGGCTACTCGTATTCCTTGATAGCGTAGGTGATATCGTTGTAGGTCAAGAAGGCCTTAATCGGTGTCAGGGTTCCATCGCTGCCTTTCAGCACGGTCTTGAGCGCGTGAAGCAAGCCATCAGCATTATAGGTGCCCAAGGCGCGGCACAGGGCTGGCACATCGTCAACGGTGATTTGGGCAATGGGATTGATGTCAAAATCCTCGGCCGTTTCTTCGTAGAACTCAACACTCTTTTCACTGATGGTAGCCACCACATGATAGATGCTGTTCTTGCCTGTCTCCTTGATGGAGACCTCGTCTCCCGCTTCGCCAAAGCCCTTCGACCGGGCGCGGATTTCCTGAGCGGTCGAGAGGACGATGAGGCCGTTTTTGTCCACGGGCGACGGGCACTTGTCCATGATGCGCTTGTAGGTCACGGGATGCAGTCCGCTCAAGTCATTCATGCCATAAGAGGCCTTGTCCATGATGCGCAGCATCAACGCCACGAAATCCTCCATGGGCAAATACACGTCAAACGGCTGCACCCGCATACACTCGTTCAGCAGGGTGCACGTTAATGTAAAATGGGCTGCCGGAGCGATGCGTTTCACGGTCGCCTTTTGGCCATCAATCTGGGTGTGTTGGTCATTCCAATCCACGCGCTGGACCCGTGGCCGTTCATCACTACCATCCAGCAATGCAGTCACTTCATCGGCGTTGAGGTGGCGCCAGCAAGTGGCCAGGCTACCGTCGGACGTCTCTACCTCATAGGGGTACACGATGCGCTCGTCATAATCCTCGACAAGCAGGTCATAGATTCTTTGTTCGCGCTGAAGCAAATGTTCGTTTTTCAAGCAAAAGGGCCTTCCGTTAAAAATGTAAGTTGTCATCATCATTCTTGGTAATATGTATTGTATTGATTTATAGCAAAAAATGTGTGTTTCTCAAGCATTCAATCGGTAATGTTTGTATGAATTGTTAGGGTGCGTTTACTACTCTGATTCGGTGTCTTGCCCTGATCTTTCCAACAAATTCTGTATAAGCGAGTTTTCATGGTCATGGATTCCGTTTTCATCGGCGTCAATCCATAGCGACGTGAGTGCATAGGCCTTCTCGAGACGTTTATGCGCCCAATCTGCTACATACAACCTGTAGTTTTCGCAAGCAGGAAGGATGATTCTCCATCTGGAGTTTTCTTCCTTCTTGATGATGACTTCGTCATCGATATACATGAGGGTGGCAAACGACAGTTGGCAGTTGTTCGCGGCTTTCTCTTCAATCCACTGCCGATAGTCTTCCATGAGGCAATCGGGGTTATGCAGCCAATTCCAAACCAAATCATAATTTTTGGCTTTATTCATATCGGGGCTGGGTAGCAAGGGAAGTTTGCTCCTGAGATACCAGATGATACCGCGCTCTTTGTAAGCCAGATACAATTGGCGGTTGCGCCTGTAACTCTGCCTTTCGTCGTCAACATAGGCAAAATGGATTTGTTTACTCCAGCCGCCAAAGGATTCGATGGCACGGTCCCGATACGTAATACCGTTCCAATGGTCGTCTTGAAGATCATTGGTTTCTGAGCAATAGGCATACACTTTCTTGCCAGTCTCGTCGGCCAGTTTCTTCATGAAACTGAATGATTCATTAAGATTTCCGCATGACACTCTCACAATGGGTTGTGGCATGGCCTTGTAGTCACGGATGATCTCGTCATCTGATTTTCCTTTTTTATGCAAACCTGAAAGATCAACATACAATACTTGGCCGGGCCGCAAGTCCCTATCCGAGTAGAGTTCTATGATATCTTCCTTGAGCAGCCGCCAGTCATTGTAGAAAATAACCAACGGCTTGTGATGCTCGGTGTTGACAAATTCCTCAGCCAGTTGATGGAACCGCTCACGGTCAATCACGCGGAGTTTGTCCTCGGGCATCAGCATCTCGAAGCGCTCCTTCACCATACTATCGTCCTCCTCCTCAGCCAGCAAAGCACCGTTCGTGGCCACTTGGGAGAATTCCTTAAAGAAGTCACGTCCCAGTGCACGTTGCACCATGGTCAGGCGGTCGGTAGTGATGTGGTCCTTCTTGAAGATGTCATACACGGCCTGCGGCGAGAGGTTAATCTTCTCGGCCAACTGCCTTGCGGTCATTCCCTGAGCCCGCATTTCTTTTTCAATCTCGTGTCCAATGTGATATTTCTCCATATTCTTCATAATTTATTGATGTACAAATTTAATGATTTTTATTGAAAAAAGCAAATCATCGACGACAATTATCTCTCTTCAAAAAATTGGCACTGCAAAAGTAGGACGAATCTTCCAATCCGTCCCATACAATTCCATCGGTATCACTTGACACCCCAGTCGGAAAAACCAGACACAGAGAATCAACAACTGATGAATCTGAGTTTTACTGCTTTACGTCCACTCAACTTTGTCGGCATCTTCCTTGGACATCGCCTTGTCGATGTTGTCGGCGACAAAACGATAGAGTTCAGGATAACACGAAGCGTTGATCTTCTCCACGGTGATGTCGGTCCAGTCCTGGGGAAAGTCGTCTTCGCTGTGACCATAGCCCACATTGTCAACAAAAGCCTTGACACAGATGTGGTCTTCGTCATTAACGCCAACGCCCCAAATGCTGATGGGCACATCGTCATAGGACACGGCACTCACCTCGTCTTCCCAGTCGGCAATGGCAATGTAACGCCCGTTTTCGTTGTTCTTCAGCAGCACAATAGCCTCGGCCAACGCCTGTGTATAAAGTTCCTCGACTTGCTTGACAAACTTACTTGAATCAATGTTCTTTTCCATTTCACAATCGATTAATAAGTTAAACAAATCGGGTGAGCAACCAGGTCATTGTTGAGCATCACGTTGCCCACCCTGTTGATAAATTCTCTACAAAGTTAGAATCAACGCCTCACCTCCACAAGGAATTTTCGTCGACAAAACTTGACACCATGCGTCAGAAAAATCGGACAAAAGGATGAGTCATTCACTCTTGGTGAATTGATTATAATTTAGGCTATGACCAACGTTCCTCAACTACCAATACACCATTATTTATAATAGCATCTTCCAAAGCTGGGAAGTTAGGTTGGGTTGTTCCAATATTTTGTGATACCCAAATTGAGTCATTATTACTATTTTTTAATACAATTTCTTTGAACCGCGATTTTTTGCTTATTGAAATTATATTTTGCGTATTTATAAAAATTTTCTGAATACAATCTTTGCTTACACCCACATCATCTAATTCCTCAACTAGCCTAGAAGGGATATTTCTAATATTTATGCCTATTTCATTAATGGGCTGCCCATTTTCATCATAGATAAAAAACCGTCTACTTTTTTCTGTGAGATCTTTGATAATCTTTGAAAGAGCTTGAAAACGCTTTCTTTCTTCTTCGTGATAGGTGATATCGTTTGAAAGAGCATCAAAAATAACTGTTAGTTCTTTTGCATATTTACCCCAAAAATTCCTACATTTTTTCTGTTCCATAATTCTTCGTTTTAAAATGATTCTACCAAATATTAGCCATTATTAACGGTTTTGCCTTATCTTTTGAAATTGCTTGCAAAGCATTGCAATAATCCTTTATTACCATAATCTTATTCTTATTATTCTGATTTTTTTCTTCAATTATTGGCTTTAAAACCCAATCATACAAATTCTGGTAAGAAATAGGTTGAAAATGATGGCACTCCGCCAGGCTGCCTTTAATTGTTAAATATAAAAAGATATTCTCCGAATCCTTATACTTCTCAGAATAATTATCATAATAAACAACTGTTTGCCAGTTATTTCCAGCATTATTCCAATGCTCATCACTTTCAACCTTGACCTCTATAAAGATTTTCAACACTTTTTGATCTGAAGTCTTGATAGTAGTAATGATATCTATACGGTCATTTGAAGAGCCTTGTTTAAATGCACATTCTCTTTTTGCCTCGACCTCACAATCATCGCTAACACTCTCTGATATTTGCGTTGCGACTTCACCTAGGGATGATAGCTTATTTAAGAGAGGTCTGATAGCAATAAGCTTGAACTCATTGAACAACCAGGTTAAAAATTCCGAATGAGCAGCTTCAAGCCTACTTACGCCATATATTTCCATTAATGATTTTGATGTGGATTTTTCAAATATCTCATCAATATCATTTTGGATACTTTCAAAATCAAATTTCATAACTGATAAAAAGAAGTTAAACATATTGGTTGAAAAACTCCCAGATGAAGACCATGGCCATGGTGTCGAGTTCGCAGTAGCGGAGCAGGGCCTCGCGTAGGGCCGGAGTCATGCTTCCGTCGCAGAACATCAGTTTGTTGTAGGCCGTGAGGGCCGCGCCACCATTGGCTATGGTCATGTCTTCGCCCATGTTCTCGAGCATATCGTTATCGATGATAGGGATGCCGAGCAAACTGCTTACGGGCGGCAACAAGTGATATGGATTCTCGACATGGCCCGTCGGATCGAAGGTAATCCATGCGATAGGTTTGGCCGAGGAAATATTCTGGCTAGGTATCTCCCTGCCGTAGATGGACTTGGAGTATTTATCCTTGAGGAACTGTGACACATTGAGCACAGCGGGCAGCACGACCTTGATGCTGTTGCTGCCGCCCATCTCACGCGGCTCATAGAAGTAGCGTTTCACCACTTCCCACAGATCGACCATGTCGCGCTTGCCTTGATGGAGCATCTTGTGAGTCTTTTTGTCCTTGACATGGGTAATCTTGTCGATAAAGTCCATCAATTCCTGCTTATCGGGCTCTGTACTCTCCTCCAATTGCTTGTAGATGGCACGTAGGATGGAATTCTCGTGGGGCGCATAACGGAAGATGGTGCCCTCGTCATGTGCCAACTGCTCCCACAAAGCCCGCACAAACTCAAAGTTGGGGAATTGGCTCACAGCCTCGTTGAGGTACTGTCCCGCATGGCGGATGGTGTAGCCCCTGTCGGTGGTCTGCTCGATGATGTGGTGCGAGAACTGGAAAGCCACCTGCTCGTAAGGGCGCATCCCCTCATAATAGGGCAAAGCGACCGCCGTAGTCTCGAAATCTATCATGTGTAGCGGGAACTGCCACTTCGACATTTCGGCTCTGAGTCCCTCGATGTCGAGATAAACCCCATCGTGGATGTCGGCAGCATAGTCGCTGAGCACCTCTTGGTTGCCAGTCATCATAGCGATTTGCAGCCACTTGCGCTCCTTGTGGTCCAACCCGGGCCTAGACTTTTTATCTGCATGGCGTTCTAACTGTTCCTCGGTGATATCGGCCATTTTATAGACGCCCTTCTTGACCCACTCATCACACTTGATATATTGCTTCCACAGGTCCTTGACAAGCGGCTCGTTGAAGTCTTTATCGGTAAACTTAGCCACCTTGCCCCAACACTCCTTGTAGCCATCTTTCTTGCCATCACTGCCGTTGCTCTGGAATTGGCACTTAAAGCATTTTGAACCCAGTGAAATGGTACAAGGCTCGTTGTCACAGTATTTTTGGGACATCGCATCGACATAGTCCAGGAACTTCATGTTGAGCATGAAACCATCCTTGCCTTGCTCAGTGGTGGTGCCGGCAATCACGCGGTCACACAACCCGTCCACGTCAAATGCCGTGAGCACTTGAACATGTGATTGGGACAGCACCTGGTCAATATTATTGGCCCTAACGACTTCAGACCGATTGCCCACTTTCCTGATTTTGAACAATTGGTTCAGCCCATTGATGTCAGTGGTCTTGCTTTTGTCCGCCATCATCAGCCGGGCACGCACGGTGAACTTTTCTGCAGGATACAACTCCCGTAACGCCTGCGTGACGACATACTTCTGGAATGCGGCGTCATAGACATAGGGCCGTATATCACTTTGTACACAGCCCGCGGGCCGAGTGCCTTCAAATTTGTCCACATCGGGATCCCAGGACTTTGCCTTGACCTCAATCAGGTCAATTACATGGCCGTCGCGCCTGAGGATATCCACCCTCACAAACAGATTGCCAAAACGGAATGCCGCCTCGGCGATATTCACATGCCGTTGCTGCATCAATTGCTGGGTACGGGCCAGCGAGCCAGCATAGTCTTTCTCCTTGACATCGTTCTCGAGGGGCACCTCGCAATAGATTTTGGCGAGTTCTCCCACCTGGAAGCCACCCTCGGCCAACGCCTGCAGGAACTCGTCATCAGCATCCGCATTGGCATAGGTGTCGGGATTACGGTAGTAATGTAACTTGCGCGGGCACTCAAGCGCAATCTTGAACGCCGACTTGGTAAACAATTTCTCAGGTTGGTTGATTTTGTTCATAAGGGCAATAGATTTTCCCGCAAAGATAATAAAAAATGATGGTTTATAGTTAACAATCCATCACTTTTTATGCTATTGCTTTAACAAAAATGCAATTAAGTTTTGGCCAAAACTCATTGCCAATGAAAAGCCTTAGTTTGCGGCGAAATAGCCGTTCATCAGTTCGTAGAGATAGGCTGGACTTTGGACGTATAGTTCGTTTTCTTCGTCTTGTAGAACAGGAATCAAGGGCGAGTTATAGACTCGTTCCATAGCCTGTTCGATAGTGCAACCGGTGTCTTCCATGACATATTTAACCAATTCGCTCAAAACGTAATCAGTCAAGTAGGTCGCTATTTGTTGATGTGTGGGCTGGCTCATATCGTCTCTACGTTTGTTTTATGAAGGTAATTAAGAGCCTTTTCGGTCCCAAAATAGTACTGCTGGTCAAGGTATCTGTCCTGAAGCAACCTGGCAACCTCTTCAGATGAGTAGATTCCTTCTCGGTAGTTGGTCAACTGCAAAACAACGCCGTCATCAGCTATCGGGCCTATCACAATATCAGAGTCATGTACGGGCTGTTGGTTCTTCCTGTCGCGATTGGCATCCACGAACAAGAGCCATTCCACGCTCGCTTTTTCGGGGAAAACTTTCACCTTCAAATCAGATTGAAAAGCAGAGTCATCTAATTCGTAGGTAATCAATGTAGCAGTCCCTCCGAAGAGTCGTGCTCTCTTTAGCGCCATACGGCACGCGGTTTCCCTATTGGGAGTCAAATAGAAGCCCTTGCCGAAATCCTTGTGCCGCAAGCCTTTTGTGAGGTCTATTGGCTCAATGTCTGCATTTGTTCCGTGATAAAGTATCATGCCAAGGTTCCTCCATTCTTTTGACAAATGATGAGCAGGTCATCTATCGTTTCATCCATCGACTGCAGATGTTCCACATCATAGAACTCTATCAAGAACGCCAATCCCTTATGCTCATGCAAATAATGGAAGGCAGCTTGACGAGTCATGTCAAATCGACGTCCAAACGCCCGAATACAGGCTGTCAAAAATGGAATCTCGTACTTGCTCATATCTTGTTGTTCTTTATTTGCTGATTATGCCAATGCATCACAGCACACTTTCATGTGCAAAGTTACAGTTTATTTGCAAATAACCTGCACGTTTGGAACATTTTATCAGAATTGGAACATTATTTTGCTGTTTTATCGAGCAACGCTATGGCAACTTGGGAAAAGTAATCCATTAGACTTTGACACCTTCCAACTCGACATCATTTCGCTTGAGTGATGAAACGGGTAAGAATCTGGGATATGGATTCTTACCCGTTGTGCTATTGCTGGAGTGCTTGACCCCAATAGCTAATTCCCACCTTATCGGGCGGCAGCGAGGAGGTCGGGGGGCAGGGTCGGCATAGCGCCGTTCTGGGTGCAGACGTAGGCGCTTACCTTGACGGCGAGCTCATGAGCCTCGGTTACCGGCTTGCCAGCCAGGATGGCGGCACAGAAGGAGCCTGTGAACGAGTCACCGGCGCCGACGGTATCGGCCACCTCGACCTTGGGAGTCTCCTGGAAGGACATCTGGCCGGGGGTGAAGACGTATGAGCCGTTGGTGCCGCATGTGAGCACGAGCATGTCGAGGTCATACTTGCCCAGGATCAACCAGCACTTGTTCTCGATGTCGAGGCCGGGATAGCCAAACATGCGACCGATGATCACCAGTTCCTCGTCATTGATCTTGAGGACATTGCAGCGACGCAGTGACTGCTGGATGATCTCCTTGGTGTAGAACTGCTGACGCAGGTTGATGTCAAAAATCTTCATGCAGTCGTCGGGAGTAGCATCCAGGAAGCGCTGGATGTTCTCGCGCGACACGACGTTGCGCTGGGCCAGCGAGCCGTAGCACACGGCGCGGCAGTTAGCTGCAATTTCCTCGATCTCGGGCGTGTAGGGGATGTTATCCCAAGCCACGTTCTCCTTGATGTCATAGGTGGGGATTCCCTCCTCATTGAGTGTCACTTGCACGGTGCCGGTGGGATAAGGCACACGCGGCATGAGGTACTTGAGGCCATGCTCCTCAAGGGCCTCGATGGTCTCCTCGGCGAGTTTGTCCTCGCCCAGGGCGCTGATGGCGATGGCATTGTCAGATCCCAGGAACTGTCCGGCATGATAGGCGAAATTGGCGGGAGCTCCACCCAGTTTCTTACCTTCGGGGAGGACGTCCCACAGGGCCTCGCCCAAGCCCACTACATAACGTTTGTCCATATTATTTAGTTTTTAGTTGTAAGTTTTTAGTTGTAAGTTGTTAGTTGTAAGTACTTGGCACTTAGTTATTTGTCTTGAGTTGCTTGATGTAAGTGAAGAGGTAGATGACACCGATGGCCATTACTGCCACGGCACCAGCCTGGCCCACTGCATCGCTGGCGAAGCCCATCAACAGCGGGAAAATGGTACCGCCAAACAGGCCCATGATCATCAGGCCGGATACCTCGTTCTGCTTCTTGGGCATTGACTCGAGAGCCGTGGCAAAGCACATGGAGAAGATGTTACTGTTGCCGTAGCCCACGAGAGCGATAGCGGTGTAGAGGATCCACTTCTCATGACCGAAGAACATGCCGCACATCGACAGGGCCATCATGATGACACTGATGATGAAGAATGTTCTCATCTTGAGCACGCGCAGGAAGAACGAGCCCGTCAAGCAGCCGATGGTACGGAAGATGAAGTACAGCGAGATGGAAAAGGCGGCATCGTTCAACGTCATGCCCAGGCGCTCCATGAGAATCTTAGGCGCAGTGGTGTTGGTACCCACGTCGATGCCCACATGGCACATGATGCCCAAGAACGAGAGCAGCACGATGGGCGTACCCAAGAGCTTGAAGCACTCCACGAAAGTCGAAGGTTTGCCCTCGATTTTCTCTTCATGGATGGGTGTCACACCTAACAGGACAGTCGAGAAAGTACCTATCACAAAGAAGATGGCGAACAGCACGCGCCAGTCAAGTCCCAGACTGGGAATCGCCGCTGTGGCACCCCACATGGCCAGATAAGGCGCGATAAACGAAGCGATGGCCTTGATGAACTGTCCGAAGGTGAGCGTCGATGCCAGGTTGCCTCCACCCATCACGGTCGATACCAGCGGGTTAAGCGAGGTCTGCATCAGTGCATTGCCGATGCCTAACAGCGAGAAGGCGATGAGCATTACAGGGAAACTGTTGCCGAACAGCGGAATAAACAGCGAGAAGATCGTCACTATCAGTGACAAGAGCACCGTTTTCTTGCGGCCAATCTTGTTCATCAGCATGCCCGTGGGAACACTGAAGATGAGGAACCAGAAGAACACCAGCGAGGGTAAGGTGTTGGCCACCTTGTCCGAGAGACCGAGGTCTGCTTTCACATAGTTGGAGGCGATACCCACCAGGTCAACAAAGCCCATGCAGAAGAAGCACAGCATGACCGAGATAATCGCGATTTTATTAGTCTTTGCCATTTTTAAGTTGTTAGTTCTAAGTTGTTAGTTCTAAGTACGATTACTATCGCCTGAAAAGCTAAAGGCTAATAGTTGATTTGGTAGATCGTGGCCTTGCCGCCCTTGACCTTGAGGTTGGTATAAGGCGTGGTGGGGAACACGAGGTTGGTCATCGCCATCTTGCCGTCGGCATCAAAGGCCTCGATGCTGCAACGGTCAACGAAAATGCGCAGTTGCTTGATTGCGCCATGAGTGGGGGCGACGGTCTCCACAGGGAAGGCCTCGCTGAACGAGGCATCACCGCTGGAGGTGCGGTCCATGGCAAAAGTCTGCTTGGCGGCATCATATTTCATCACCACCTGCTCGCCATTGGCATTGGACAGGGTCAACTCCATCGAGTTTTTCACATCCACGATGATTTCGCAGGTCTCGGTCAACTTCTTCACCTTGGCACCGCGAGCAGCGAGCATTTCGGGTGAGGGCTTCACGCTGACGTAGGTCTCCTCGCCATCGGTGAACAGACCCAGGTCGCGGGGAATCGAGTTGGCACTGCGGAACTGACGGGTAGGCACCTGGTTGGCATACTGCCAGTTGGACATCCATGCGATTACCACATGGCGGCCAGCGGGGGCATTATAGAACGATACCGTGGCATAGTGATCCTTGCCGTAGTCCAGCCACTTGGTCACCTTGGGCATCGACTCACAGGTGAACTTGTGACCGTCGAAGTCACCCACAAAGTACTGGGTTGCCGAACCGCCGAAGGGTCCGCCGGGATTGATGTTGCACAACAGCACCCACTTGCCGTCGATCTTCATCAGGTCAGGGCACTCCCACACACCACCGTGGTTACCGTATTCCTTGCCGAAGGAGCTCTCATACTTCCACTCCTTTAAGTCGCGCGACGAGTAGATGCGCATCTCCTGCCCAGCAGCGAGAATCATGTTCCAAGCCTTGATGTCGTTGTTCCAGAAGGGGTTAGGGTCGCGGAAATCAGGCACATCGCTCGTCAAGACGGGGTTGCCCTCATACTTGTCAAACGTCAAGCCATTGTCATGAGAGATGGCGATAGACTGCGTCTGGTTCTGTCCAGCCGAAGTGTAGATGGCCACCACGTCATTCCCATTGGTCACACATGATCCCGAGAAAATGGTTCCCAAGGCATCGGGCTCGATGGCGGTGGGCTGGTGAGTCCAGTGGATGAGGTCGGTCGAGGTCGAGTGACCCCACGTCATATTCTCCCACTGTGAGCCGTAAGGGTTCCACTGGTAGTACAGGTGCCACACGCCATCCTTGTAGAACATGCCGTTGGGGTCGTTCATCCACCCATAGGCAGGCGTGTGATGATAGGCGGGACGGAAACGCTCGCGGTTGGTTGCGTCAAATGTGTCGCTCACCTTCATCTCGCGCCAGCAGGCAAAGTCCCTCACGGCACCGGTCGTGCGGCGGTCGCCGTGGAAAGAGATGTCAACGAGCACCTTCTTGTTGCCATAGCGCTGGATATCGAGTGGCACATAGTAGTCTACCTTGTCAACTGCAAAGCGCACATTGAGCGTCTGCACCTGCTCGTTGTCCACGATAACGCGCACGTAGGCGTTATCTTCCTTCTCCTGCACGGGCAGCAACAGGTAGCGGCCCGTGGCATCAACACGCAGCATGGCGTGATTGTCACTCAACATCTGGGGGACCAGTGCCGTGGCCGAGAAGGCCACGAGCACTGCCGCCATGATAGTAGTTAATAGTCTGTTCATGATTTCAAAAGTACAACTTTTTATCGGTTACTGGAACACTTTCAGATCCGAAATGGTGATGTTGCCACCATAGTTGTTGATACTCCAGCAATTCTTCTGGATACCATAGATGCGGTTGGTGTAGCAGCAGACATCGTTGATGTACATCACCATCACCGAGTTGTCGGTGTAGATGTTGATGTGATAAACGTTGTCGGCGGGACGCTCGAACCAATAGCCGTCGATGCCCTCGATGAAGCCCTTACCGGCACTACCCTCCTGCTCGAAGTTCACCTTGCGGTGGTTCTCATCCTCGGGGTTGACCATCATGGTGTAATAACGGTCGCTGTCGGTGCCGCGCACCAGCGAGATGCCGAAGC
>Ga0310694_10004775_pt1 | contig 13034 bp, 7 predicted proteins | sample 174DNAGHGhighgp2_FD_203884 | JGI IMG/M metagenome (GOLD analysis project Ga0310694, IMG submission 203884) | Sheep rumen microbial communities from Palmerston North, Manawatu-Wanganui, New Zealand - 1742 DNA GHGhigh gp2 (v2) (version 2) | ecosystem: Host-associated > Mammals > Digestive system >...
AACCAATTTTAACCATCAAAAATAATGGCTACAACAAAAAAAGAGCAGAGAGTCAATTTCAGTCGTATGCAAAAGCATATGCCTTATCCTGACTTTCTGGAGATTCAGTTGAAGTCCTTCGCGGATTTTGTTCAGATGGATTCAACTCCTGAACAACGTCGTAAAGAAGGACTCTTTAAGGTGTTCTCGGAGAACTTTCCGATTCAGGATACCCGCAACAGTTTTACGCTGGCATTTTTGGACTACTCGGTCGATCGTCCCCGATACACGATCGAGGAATGTATCAAGCGCGGTCTGACCTACAGTGTGCCCTTGAAAGCCAAACTGCGTCTCAGTTGCGAGGATCCCGACCACGAGGATTTTGATACCGTGGTTTCGGATGTTTATCTGGGAACGATTCCCTACATGACGCCGAAAGGCACTTTCGTCATCAACGGTGCCGAGCGCGTCGTAGTTAGTCAGTTGCACCGTTCACCGGGCGTGTTCTTCGGAACATCCATGCACTCGAATGGTACAAAACTCTATTCTGCACGTATCATTCCGTTCCGCGGTTCCTGGATTGAGTTCGCAACCGACATCAACAAGGTCATGTATGCTTACATCGACCGTAAGAAAAAACTGCCCGTAACGACACTGCTCCGTGCTATCGGTTTTGAGTCTGACAAAGACATCCTTAATTGCTTCGATTTGGCTGAAGAGGTCAAAGTGAACCGGGAGGCTCTGGAGGCATGTATCGGACGTAAACTGGCAGGGTATGTGATGAAACCGACCATCGAAGACTTCGTGGATGAAGATACCGGTGAGGTGTCTTCTATCGAGCGTAACCAGATTGTGGTGGAGCGTGAGGCCGAACTGACACCCGAAGTGATTGATATCATTCTGGAGTCCGGCTCGAAATCTGTTCTACTCCACAAAGACCAGGAGCGTGAGAACGATTTCTCCATCATCTTCAACACCCTGCAGAAAGACCCGGCAAAGACTGAAAAAGAAGCGGTGCTCTACATTTACCGCCAGTTGCGTAACGCCGAGCCGGCTGATGATGCTACGGCACGTGAGATGATTCAAAACCTCTTCTTCTCGCAAAAACGTTACGATCTCGGCGAAGTGGGCCGATACCGTATCAACCGCAAACTCAACACAACGATTCCGGAAGACGTTCGCGTGCTGACTAAAGAGGATATGATTGAAATCATCAAGTACCTCGTTATGCTGATCAACAGCAACGCCGAGGTGGATGATATTGACCACCTCTCCAATCGTCGTGTTCGTACGGTCGGCGAGCAACTCTTCAACCAGTTCGGTATCGGTCTGGCACGTATGGCTCGTACGGTACGTGAACGTATGAACGTGCGCGACAATGAAGTCTTCACGCCGACCGACCTGATCAATGCCAAGTCGATCTCGTCTATCATCAACAGTTACTTTGGTACGAACGCATTGAGCCAGTTCATGGACCAGCAGAACCCGTTGGCAGAGATTACGCATAAACGTCGTATGTCTGCCCTTGGTCCTGGCGGTCTGAGCCGTGACCGTGCCGGTTTCGAGGTTCGGGACGTGCACTACACCCACTACGGACGACTCTGTCCGATTGAGACGCCGGAAGGTCCGAATATCGGACTGATTTCGTCTATGTGTATCTATGCGAAAATCAACGACTTAGGTTTTATTGAGACACCGTATCGTCAGGTGAAGGACAGTGTTGTGGACTTGGATAATGACCATGTCGTTTACCTCTCTGCTGAAGATGAGGAGAAGCAAGTCGTAGCACAGGGTAACGCCCCGTTGCGCGAGGATGGTAGTTTCATCCGCAGCAAAGTTAAGACCCGTCTCGGTGCCGAGTTCCCGGTGGTTGCACCTGCCGAGGTGAACCTGATGGACGTTGCTCCCTGCCAGATAGCTTCCGTGGCTGCGGCACTCATCCCCTTCCTGGAGCATGACGATGCACACCGTGCTCTTATGGGCTCGAACATGATGCGCCAGGCCGTACCTCTGATCACTTCCGAGGCTCCTATTGTCGGAACCGGTATCGAGGAACAGCTCGTTACCGACAGCCGCACGCAAATAATTGCAGAGGCGGATGGTGAGGTAACTTACGTGGATGCGGATATCATTCGTATCAAATACAACCGCTCGGAGGAAGAAGAGTTCATCTCTTTCGAACCGGCGGAAAAAGAATACAAACTGCCTAAATTCGAAAAAACGAACCAGAATACCACGATCGATCTCCATCCGCTTGTGCGCAAGGGAGATCATGTGGTCAAGGGACAGATGCTGACCGAAGGTTATGCTACTCAGAACGGCGAACTCGCTCTCGGTAAGAACCTCAAAGTGGCGTATATCCCTTGGAAGGGTTACAACTACGAGGATGCCATTGTGCTCAGCGAGCGTATCGTTCGCGAGGATATGTACACCTCTGTCCATGTGGTAGAGCAACTGCTTGAAGAACGCGACACCAAGCGCGGTATGGAGGAGTTCACATCTGATATACCGAACGTGTCCGAAGAGGCAACGAAAGATCTCGACGAGAATGGTATAATCCGTATCGGTGCTTACATCCAACCGGGTGACATCCTTATCGGTAAGATTACGCCGAAAGGTGAAACGGATCCGTCTCCGGAAGAGAAACTGCTGAAGGCTATCTTCGGCGATAAAGCCGGTGACGTGAAAGATGCCTCCCTCAAGGCCAGCCCCTCTCTCGATGGCGTTATCATCGACAAGAAACTCTACACGCGTGCTAACAAAGACCGCAAGCAGAAACAGGAGGATAAGGAAACGCTCCGGCAGATGGACCTCAAGTTCCGCGAAAAAGCCGACGCACTTCGCGAACTCCTCATCAGCAAACTTTATACGCTGCTCAACGGCCGGCAGGCGGTCAGCGTGAAAGATATTCTTGGTACAGAGCTTATCTCCAAGGGACAGCATTTCTCGAAAGAACGACTTGGAGACATCGACTATTTCTCCGTTCTTCTGGAGGGCTGGACTGCCGATGAGCACAAGAATGAACTCGTTGCGCAATGTATCATGAATTATATCGCCAAGTATAAGGAGATGGACGCTCATCTCAAACGTGAGAAGTTCAACCTCACGATTGGCGACGAATTGCCTAATGGTATTATCCAGATGGCGAAAGTCTATGTCGCTAAGCGTCGTAAAATCCGCGTGGGTGACAAGATGGCCGGACGACATGGTAACAAGGGTATCGTCTCGAAAATCGTGCGCGTGGAAGATATGCCGTTCCTCGCGGATGGTACGCCGGTGGATATAGTGCTTAACCCGATGGGTGTGCCTTCCCGTATGAATATCGGCCAGATATTCGAGGCCGTGCTCGGTTGGGCGGGACAGGAACTGGGTGTCAAGTTCTCCACCCCGATCTTCGATGGTTGTACAATGGACCAACTGGATGAGTGGACTGACAAAGCTGGCCTGCCCCGTGCCGGTAAAACCCAATTGTACGACGGTGAGACTGGTGAGCCGTTCGACCAGATGGCTACTGTCGGCGTGACGTACTTCATGAAACTCGGCCACATGGTGGACGACAAGATGCACGCACGTTCGATAGGTCCGTACAGCCTCATTACCCAGCAACCGCTCGGTGGTAAGGCGCAATTCGGTGGTCAGCGTTTCGGTGAAATGGAGGTTTGGGCACTTGAGGCACACGGTGCCGCGCACGTGCTCCAGGAAATCCTTACCATCAAGTCCGATGACGTTACCGGACGTGCTCGTACTTACGAGGCTATCGTTAAAGGTGAGAACTTCCCGACACCGGGACTGCCGGAGTCGCTCAACGTGCTGTTGCATGAGTTGCAAGGTCTCGCTCTAAGTATCAACATGGAATAAGATTGGAGGAACTACTATGGCTTTTAAACAAGAAAATAAGAAAACTGGTTTCACCAAGATTTCAATTGGTTTGGCTTCTCCGGATGAAATCATGCAGATTTCGTCGGGAGAGGTGCTCAAACCCGAAACAATAAACTATCGTACCTATAAACCCGAACGTGACGGTCTCTTCTGCGAGCGTATCTTCGGTCCGACAAAGGACTACGAGTGCCACTGCGGCAAGTACAAACGTATCCGCTATAAAGGTATCGTCTGCGAGCGTTGCGGCGTCGAGGTAACTGAAAAGAAAGTGCGTCGCGAGCGGATGGGACACATCAAACTCGTTGTACCCGTTGCGCATATCTGGTACCTCCGTTCTCTTCCGTCCAAAATGGCGGCTTTGCTCGGCATTCCGACCAAGAAACTGGAGTCTGTTATCTACTACGAGAAATACCTCGTCGTACGGGCTGGCGCGCTCGAAGCACAGGAAATCGGCGAAAAGCACGAAACGGATAAGAACCGCATTCCTATCGAGGACCGTATGTTGCTCGACGAGGATCAGTACCAGCAGGTGATGAACATCATTCCGGAAGGGAATGAACTGCTCGATGACAATGACCCCAACAAGGTTATCATTGAGATGGGTGCTGAGGCTATCTATCATCTTTTGGCATCAATCGACCTCGATGTCCTCTCCTATGAACTGCGTGCTACGGCGGACAAATCGTCTTCCGTTCAGCGCCGTCAGGAGGCTCTCAAACGGCTTCAGATTGTAGAGGCGTTCCGTGCTTCCAAGGGAAAGAACCGTCCTGAATGGATGATTCTTCAGGCTATTCCTGTTACCCCGCCGGAACTCAGACCGCTCGTGCCGCTCGATGGTGGACGTTTCGCTACGTCCGACCTCAACGACCTCTATCGCCGTGTGATTATTCGTAATAACCGTCTTAAGAGACTTATCGAAATCAAGGCACCGGATGTCATCCTGCGTAACGAGAAACGTATGTTGCAGGAAGCCGTTGACTCGCTCTTCGACAACAGCCGTAAAACAACGGCGATGAAGTCCGAAGCCAACCGACCGCTCAAATCGCTCTCCGACAGCCTCAAGGGTAAACAGGGACGTTTCCGTCAGAACTTGCTCGGTAAACGTGTGGACTACTCCGCGCGTTCGGTTATCGTCGTCGGACCGGAACTCAAGATGCACGAGTGCGGTCTCCCGAAGGAAATGGCAGCTGAACTCTATAAACCGTTCATCATCCGCAAACTCATTGAGCGCGGAACGGTGAAAACGGTGAAGTCGGCCAAGAAAATCATCGACCGCCGCGAACCGGTTATCTATGAGATTCTGGAACATGTAATGGAAGGACATCCTGTTCTGCTCAACCGTGCTCCGACACTGCACAGACATGGTATCTTGGCGTTCCAGCCCAAGATGATTGAGGGTAAGGCTATCCAGCTCCATCCGCTGTCCTGCGCTGGTTTCAACGCTGACTTCGATGGTGACCAGATGGCCGTTCACTTGCCGCTGTCCAACGAGGCTATCCTCGAAGCACAGCTGCTCATGCTCGGCTCGCACAACATCCTCGACCCCGCTAACGGAAACCCGATAACGGTACCTTCTCAGGATATGATTCTCGGTCTCTATTATATTACTAAGGAACGCGAGGGCGTGAAGGGCGAAGGGCTCGTCTTCTATTCTGAAGAAGAGGCAATCATTGCCCTGAACGAAGGACGGGTGGACATTCACGCGAAAGTCAAAGTGCGTGTCAATGGAGAGATTATCGACACTACTCCCGGACGTGTTATGGTTAATAGATACATGCCGGAAGAGATTGGATATCAGAATGTTATCATGAAGAAAGGTGCGGTCAAGAGCATCATCTCCCAGGTCATCAAGACGTGTGGTGTGGCGCGCGCGGCACAGTTCCTCGACGATATCAAGGACCTCGGTTACTACCGCGCTTTCCGTGGTGGTCTGAGCTTCAACCTCAACGATATCATTATCCCGGAGGAGAAATCTGCACTCATCGAGAAAGGTAACGCGGCGGTTGAGAATATCAACTCCCTCTATGCCTTTGGTGAGGTGTCCGATGACCAGCGTTACCGCCAGACGGTCGATACATGGAAGGCTATCGATAATGAGATGACCGACATCGTGATGGATCATATGCGTAATGCTGACCAGGGATTCAACTCCGTGTACATGATGATGGATTCCGGTGCTCGTGGTAACCAACAGCAGATCAAGCAGTTGGCGGGTATCCGTGGTATTATGGCAAAGCCTTTGAAAGCCGGTGCTACCGATACGCGTCCTGAAATCGAAAACCCGGTCTTGGCGAACTTCAAAGAGGGTATGTCCGTGTTGGAGTACTTCATCTCTACCCACGGTGCTCGTAAGGGTTTGGCTGATACGGCGTTGAAAACGGCCGATGCCGGTTACCTCACACGTCGTCTCGTCGATGTATCGCACGATGTGATTATCAACGAGGAAGACTGCGGTACGCTCCGTGGCTTGACAGCGCGCGCTATCAAGGACTCCAATGGTCACGTCATTGCTTCACTGACGCTGCGTATCCTCGGACGTGTGTCCGTGCATGATATACTCGACAATGAGGGGAACCTGATTGTAGCTGCCGGAGAAGAAATCCGCGAAGCGCAATGCGAGGCTATCGAAGCGGCTGGTATCGAGGAAGTCGAAATACGTTCGGTACTCACCTGCGAATCCAAACACGGCGTTTGCGCCAAGTGTTACGGACGTAACCTCGCTTCGCGTAAGATGGTGCAAAAGGGAGAAGCGGTCGGCGTTATTGCTGCACAGGCTATCGGTGAACCGGGTACACAGCTGACACTTCGTACCTTCCACTCCGGTGGTTTGGCAGGTGGTGCTGCCGCGCAGGGTACTTATACGCTCACGCGCGAGGGTATTGTTGAGATTGAGGATCTCCGTACAATTACTACGGCTGCCGGAGAAACAATCGTTGTTAGCCGTAAGAACACCCTCTCGCTCAAGGATGAGAAGACAGGAGTCGTGCTCTCGACCTTTGATATTCCGTACGCATCCAAGTTGTTTGTCACTTCCGGCGAAAAGTATCCGAAAGACACGCTCGTCTGCGAGTGGGATCCGTATAAGACTCCGCTCATCATCGAGCAGGACGGTTTCATCCGCTATGAAGATGTGATTGAAGGTGTTACTTGTAAAACCGAAATCGACGAGCAGACAGGTAAACGCGAGGTGTCCATTACCGAAACCAAGGATAAGACCAAGATGCCGCAGGCACATATCGTTAGCAAGGATGGAGTGGTGCTCCGCTCGTATAACTTGCCGGTTAAAGCCAGCCTTATCTTCTCTGATGGCGCTGAAGTCAAAATCGGTAATACCCTCTTCTCTATGGCTCGTGCTACCAGCAGCGGCGGTGATATCACTTCCGGTCTGCCCCGTATCACCGAGCTCTTCGAGGCACGTAACCCCTCTAACCCGGCTGTCGTGGCGGAAATCGACGGAGAGATATCATTCGGTAAGATCAAACGTGGTAACCGCGAACTCTTCATCACTTCCAAACTCGGTGAACAGAAAGCGTATCTCATTCCGCTGACCAAGCAGATTCTTGTGCAGGAAGGCGACTTCGTACGTGCCGGTGTTGCGCTCTCCGACGGTGCAGTGACACCCGAAGATATCCTTGCTATCCAAGGTCCGACCGCTGTGCAGGACTACATCGTCAATGAGGCGCAGGCTGTGTACCGGATGCAGGGTGTGGAAATCAACGACAAGCACTTCGAAATCATTGTGCGTCAGATGATGCGCAAGGTCGAAATACTCGAACCGGGAGATACACGCTTCCTCGAAGGAGACATAGTGGATAAACTCGACTTCTTGGAGGAGAACGACCGTATATGGGGACGCAAAGTGGTTACCGATGCAGGTGACAGCGAAACGCTCCACGAGGGACAAATCGTTACGGCAAGACGACTCCACGATGAGAACTCAAGCCTCCGTCGCCGTGACAAGAAATTGGTCAAGGCTCGCGATGCCGAGTGCGCTACTGCCAAGCAGATCCTGCAAGGTATCACGCGCGCAGCATTGGGTACCAAGTCCTTCATGTCTGCAGCTTCATTCCAGGAAACAACGAAGGTGCTCAACGAAGCGGCTATCCGCGGCAAAGTGGACTACCTCGAAGGTATGAAGGAGAACGTGATTTGCGGTAACCTCATTCCGGCGGGAACGGGTATGCGTGAGTTCTCGCGTATTACCGTCCACAATAAGGAAGAGTACGCTGCTATCCAAGCTGCACGCGAAGCGGCTGAAGCTGCCCTCAACGGCGAGCAGGATTTCTAATCCCGTAACTCATAAACGCTAACCTGTAACAGGTTATTCCTAATGAAAGAGAGTGTGTCAATTTTAGGCACACTCTCTTTTTCTTCAATACTTGTAACCCGCCAAATAATTTTCTTAATTTTCCTAAATCTTTGACTTATTAATCCCATTATTCGGGTCTTTTTTGGGTCTTTTTTGGTAATTTTTGAACAACTGATAATTCGTCCAATTCGCCTAATTCGCCGTTTGTACGAATCCGAAAAGCTGTTGCATATGTGTAAAAATTGACGGAAATATGGGAATTATTATATTTTGCACACCCACGCTTGCGTATGTGAAATATTTTTTGTACCTTTGCACGCTCAATTGAAATAAAGTGCCATAATAACCAATCTATTTTATTAACAATTAAACTTTATATTTATGGAAAACAATTTTCAAATATATATGAGTAGAATTGAAGAATTGGAGAGCAAGGAACTCTTGACGAAAGAGGAGTTCAAAGAACTTGGTCATTACCGCATGTCTCAAATGATTCATTCGCAAGCAGCATGTTAAGATATACTCAACAAGCAAACGAGGATTTGTCTCGCATACTTGCGGGCTTGATTTCGTTTCGAATAGGAAATGCGTTGGATCCTTCGTTAACGATGGAACACGCAAATCGAATCTTTGATGACATCGTTGATAATATTGAAAAAATAGATAGTGTTGCTTTTCATAGAAAAAACACCTTCATGGGCTTGGATAGTTATGGCGAGTTCGTCTATACTTATACCAGAAATCAGACCAATTGGTATGCTTTCTATGATAAATGTGGAGAGGATAGTTTTGTGGTAAACCGTATTACAAATAACTGGAATATCCTTCTTCCACGATTGTAATTGCAAATTGATAAATCAAATCAATATTTAAACCAATTTCTTTGTTGACTTTTTAAAATTAAATGCTTATGCAGACGATGACAATACAATATAATCCGGCGAATACATTAGTACAGCCGATAATCGAACTGATTCAGCAAGTGAAAGGCATTAAGATTATCAGCCGTTCGGATGAGTACGTCCCGACTAAAGAAACTCTTGCTGCTATGAAGGAAGCGAGAACAGCAGACCTGAAGACTTATTCGGACGTAAAGGTAATGATGAACGATATTCTGGGCTGATATGTACGAATTAAAACCAACCGGGCAGTTTCGTAAGGATCTGAAACTCTGCAAAAAGAGAGGCTATGATCTCTCGAATATAGAGCAAGTTCTTGAGTATCTTCATCGAGACGGACAAGTTCCGGAAGAATACCTTCCGCATAAGTTAGAAGGAAGAAACTATAAGGGATTCTGGGAATGTCACATAGAACCGAATTGGCTGTTGGTGTACGATGTGCAAGAAACAATATGTTTGGTGGCTCTCGTACGAACAGGTACTCATTCCGATTTGTTTAAGAAATCAAAATGATTTATAACTCAAAATACATAATTTTAAAACCAATTTTTTTGTTTAACTTTTAAAATTAAATGCTTATGAAAAACGAAGTTAATCGTGCCCCTCATGATGGGGCTAAGAAAGACAAATTTCAAAGTAAAGCGGTTCCGAGAGGAACACGAACTATTTGGCGCTATCTAAGCGCATTAATCCTATTATTCACATTCGCCATCGGCAATGTCTGGGCGGAAACACAGACTTACTCTTTTGCGAGTGATGCTGAGTTAAGTAATCTTACATACACAGCGGGGGATGCATCAGATAGTTGGGCTGTTTGTACAACAAAGACAAATAATGTTTCACCGAGAGATGGCGGTTTTGTGCAATATAAGTGTGGTAAATCGAGCAAAATTGCTACTTTTGTCACAACGGAATCGTTTGATAACATTTCCAACATCTCATTTTACATTGCAAGTTCCGATAAAGGTAAAACTCAAGTAAAAATCGAAGTAAGTTCTAAAGCCGATTTCTCTTCTGATGTTACAGAGATTGTTAATGCAACAGGTGGCTTATCAGGTTTGGGTATATCTTCTCCTTCTAACAGCACGTGGTATTCCGTCAGCCGAGATGTCGCAACGAAATCTGGTTATGTGCGCTTTACAATGACAGCTAGTTCCAGCGGAAAATTCTGGTCATTTGACGACATTGTCATTACCTATACTCCTGCTTCAGGCGGAGGAGAAGATCCTGTTTGTCCGGGAACTCTGACTATCTCAAGTAAAGACGACAAGGTTGCCTTTTTGGAGGGCGACAAGATTGAGTTGACTGCTGCTTTGAGCGAAGGTAATGGAACTATTACATATCAATGGTATAAAGGTGGTACTGCTGACGAAAACAAGTTGACAGGCAAGACATCTGCTAAATTGGAAATCGCTTCCTGTGTAGAGGGCGATGCTGGCAACTACTATTGTGTTGCCAGCAAGGCAGATTGCTCCGATGCTGTTTCTTCAGCTTTCGCTATCACAGTTGCTCATAATCCATGTCATAAGTATTTCTATTTTACGAAAGCAGCAGATGCAACGACCGCTGGAGTAACCAACAATGAGAGCAGTTTCTTTACGGTTTCTGCAACTGGTAGTAATGGAACGACTGGTTCTATAACATTGGACGGCACAACATATAATTGTACTAATAGAACAAGTAATGCTACTACGTTGGCAACGTTCACTATTCCTGCAAATAAAAAGGGTGATTTGTATGGACTTTTAATGTCTTCTGGAACTTCAGCGAGAGGACTTCTTCTCGATGGAGTGGCTACAGGAGTAAGTTGTGCTGGTGGTACAGACGCATTACACAATGTGGAAATTAATAATATCACCCCGGGAACTCATACTCTTACAGCTGATGGAAATACGCGTGTAGGTATGTTCATTATGAATGTATGTGATGCAACATTCCATACTATTACTCTTGATTTGGCTGGTGGTACAGGCGAAACAAGCATTTCTGCTCTTGACGGTATTCCTGCTACAAAACCGGCAGATCCGACTTGGGAACATCATCGTTTTGACGGCTGGTACAATGGTTTAGATGCTTATGACTGGTCTGCTAATGTAACCGGTGACTTGACTCTTACTGCTCACTGGACACAACTCTACACAGTTACTTATGCTGCCGGTGACGCTGCCGCTACAGGAGATGCTCCGACGCAAGCAGATAAGGCAGAGGGCGAGACATTTACTGTTGCTGCTAATACTTTTGAAGTTGCAGGCAAGGACTTTGTAAATTGGAACGATGGTGTAAATGGCTACGATCCGGATGATATCTATACCGTTGGTACGGCAAATGTAGTTCTTACCGCTCAATGGAAGGCTGCTGCTGATAAATATACGGTTGTCTTTAAAGATGGTGAGACAGAACTCGGCTCGAAGTTAGTAGAGGTTGGTTCTAATCCTTCGGATGCAGGTATTGAAAAGACCAAACCGTTGTCTGCTTTCGCTGCATGGCAGAAAGAGGGTGTGGATATTGCTCTGGACGATGCTTTTTGGGCAACTGTAGAAAAAGATGCAACCGTTAATCTGACCGCTCGTTGGACAGCAGTATATGCATTGGATGTTAACTTTAAAGATGCAGCAACGCAAGAGTTAGGTGTAGAAACCGCCTTGAATACGTATCACTACGCTTCTGATGCCAGTGATATCTCTTTCGAGGCAAAGGGATTGAAGATTAAAACCAACGCAGCGAGATTCTATTTCAATGTTGCTCCGGGAAAGGTAGCCGAAATTAAATTCGGTAATATCTCAGGTGCAACATACTCCGTTGATGGTGGAGCAGCAGAGACCTTGTCAACTTCTCAACTAAAGGCTACTTATAGTGCAAGTGCGCAAAGTTGTGTCATGACTATGACTACCGACGCGTATAACATTGTGGAGAATGTTGTTATTCATAATCCGTATGTGGTAAGTTTCAATGATAATGGTGGCTGTGACCCTTTGGCACCACAGGATGCAACACCCTCTGTAATACTGCCGACGCCGGTAAATCCAACAGCAAATTTTACAGGTTGGTATGATGCTGCAACAGGCGGAAACAAAATCGGTGATGCAGGTGCTTCCTATACTCCGACGGCAGACATCGAGTTGTTTGCTCAATGGGAGGCTGTTTCGACTGATGCTCGTCTGAGTGCGATTACTCTTTCAGATATGTCTGGTGTTTGGTCGCCTGCATTTGATCCGGAGGTTGTGAACTATACATATACCATGCCTTATGGTACAGCCGATGTTCCGACGATTACCGGCGCAACGAAAGCTAACCTGGCTGCTCAAGAGCCTGTGATTGATGCACAAGCATCCGCTTGGGGCGAGACCGCACAAGTTCATGGTGTGGCAGAGTCTGGTGACACGAAGAACTATTACGTTCAGATGCTCCGCGCTCCGAAGGATGGTGCATCTATTTTCAAGGCTGAATTGACTTCTCCTACAGCTGCAACCTATAGTGGTGCGTATGCGGATGGTGCTAATTCTGAAATCAAACTTGCTGATGATAATGGCAAATATAAGTTCAGCGGTAACAGTAATTACATCAAGATGGCTCTCGTTGGAGGAAACTTCCAAAACGGAGACTTGCTGACTATGACATATTCTCAAAATCCGCAGCAAGGTGAGTTGGCGATTTATGATGGAACAACTAAATTAGCTGGTACTTCGTATGAAAATCATACCCTTGAATTCCCTGTGCAGGCCGATGGTTTATCTACTCTTTACATCCGTCGTACAAGCGAGAATAACTTTAATGGATGGGTATTAACTGTAGAGGTTACTCGTCCGATGAATCCGTTGTTGGAAACTCTTTCTATCAATGGAAAGGATGCAGATGTTAGTTCAACAGATATTACGATGGAATTGGCAACAAGTACTGATCTCAGTAATCTTGCTATTGTAGAGACTTATATCTCCAATGATAATAGCCAAGTGACAACAGCAGTGATT
>Ga0310694_10004777_pt1 | contig 13032 bp, 10 predicted proteins | sample 174DNAGHGhighgp2_FD_203884 | JGI IMG/M metagenome (GOLD analysis project Ga0310694, IMG submission 203884) | Sheep rumen microbial communities from Palmerston North, Manawatu-Wanganui, New Zealand - 1742 DNA GHGhigh gp2 (v2) (version 2) | ecosystem: Host-associated > Mammals > Digestive system...
CTACTGTTTACCGTTCCTATTGGTGACCATGAGAAGATTCAAGAGTTGGAAGATGTGAAGCTGATTGGCCACATCACCAAAGAATCGCTGGGCCACGTTCTCGTCACTCGCGACAATCAGGAGTTCGAACTGAAGGCTCAAGGATGGAATCCGCTATAAGGTAAGCACATAGCTGGCAAAGCTAATCATCTTATTTTATGGCGTTATGATTATCAAGTGCATACTGGCGGGGGGTCTGTCCCGTCAGTTTTATAAATGCCCGACGGAACGTAGAGATAGACGCAAAGCCACTTTGCTCGGCCACATAATCCAACGTATACTCAGGATGATCTTTCAACAGGAGCATACTGACACGCTCTATACGCATTTGGTTGATATAGTCATAAAATGTCTGACCTCGCACTTGGCTCAGATAGTTGCTGACATAAGTACGATTCGTATTCAGGGCTCGCGCCAAATCAGCGAGCGTGAGGTTCTTGTTTAGATAGAGTTGCTCTTCATTCATTACCCGCTTCAGTTCCTCTTCACAAATGGGAAGAGCATTCTTTGGCACAAACATATCCGCTGCCGCTTCTTTCTCTTTTTCCACATTGATAGGACGGAAGTTCCAACTATAGTGTAGCACAATGAGCCAAAGCACAAGTGATGACACATAGTACACAATGTCTGTCGCAACTGTCCCGTAAAGTGAGGCAAACAGCCACATCAACTGGCTTACGATAGAGAAGAAGAATACCGGCTTTAGCCAGGCCACATCGATGCGGTCAATGTTGGAGAAGTTCTCACGAACGTACCTGATATGTCTGCGTGCTTTCATCCATCCAATGCCTACAACGGTCCAGGCATAGCACCAGAGGAACACCGAATAGGAATAAATCACCTCTTGGACAGGCCATATAATATATAATAAGGTGAAAACAGCAAAAGGCATTGCCTGCATAGAAAGACGGAATAGTGTTGTCCATCTGGGTATTACTACCTCAAAGACAAGAACAGTATATGTCAATGCCACCCAACCATCAATCATCATAATCCAATCCAGCACATGCTGTGTGTACATTCCAGGGAAAGTGAGGATGATATCCTTCAGATTTGACAGGGTCCATATCATCATAATCCACCCCAACACTGTCTGAAATCGTGTTCTATCCTTTCTCCAGAACAAGATATATATAGCAAAGGTAGCGAAAAATGTTGTTGATACCCCAATGAGGAACGTTGATATGTTCATGTACTCTTCCATCTCGTTGCAAAGTTAAAACTTTTTCACGAATAGAATCACATTTTTATATGGCAATGAGTAAAAATTTACGTATTGACATATAAATTGTTTGAATGAACGAAAGTATTCCATGCAAGGAAACGCTCTAAAGTACTTTTTTCTTATTTTTGCAATCGGAACTATAAGAAAAGAATTAAAAAAGCATTGATAGTATTATTACTTAATTATAATCTTATTAACTATTATTGTACAACATGAAACGAATCAGTATTATCACTATGTTTGTGCTGGCAATCATCTTGACTATCAACGCCCAGCAGCGAAAGAAAACAACCCCAGTTAGAAAGCCCACCGTCACAACAGCAAAGAAAGCTAACACACTTGCCAATATTGCCATAGTCAATATGGGTAGTGATGTCTCACTCGAGAAGCCGCTAGCTGAAGGTCCTAACGCTCTTTATTTCATCAACCAGCTGGGGCGTTCGGTTCTAGCCGTTGACAAGAATACTGGCGATATCAGCCAATACATACCTGGAGGTCGCGACAAGATGATTACCGCCATCGGCCACAACGGCAAAGACTTATACATGATGATAACCAATGTCGGATTAGTACGTTACGACGGTCAAAACCGTGAGACATCACCATGTCTTTTCCCTACTAGCGACAGGGGCAAGGGGCTCATCGCACACCAACGTGCTTTCGAGGGCATCATTTTCTCACCAAACAAACGTTGGTTGGTAGCCTATGGTAATGGAGCCATCTTGTTTGACACAGATGGAGGCCAATACAAACCCATTCGTGAATACACCGCCAATGGTATTCTGAATGCCTTTGTCTTTGATGACGGCTCCATGATTACAACGACTGGAAGCGAGATTATAGCCATACCTGCTACTGCAGCAGCAACGATCAAACCCTACCACGAAGCTGAGGGTGGAGCTAAAATATATAAAGTGAAGAGCGACATCCAGGCCGCTGCCATCAAGGACGGCATGCTGTATGCCTGTTGGAGTCGCTTTATAGCCAAGACTCCACTGCCATGGCAGGATGTCAAATGGGAACTAATCTATCAGTTGGAGAACGAAGACAACCGATTCCGCAACTTCGCCATTGGTCCAAAGAGTATCTTTGCCGAGTGCGAAGAATACGGTCAGTACTACTGTCAATGGTCTTCTGCAGATTTCTCTGATACTCCTAAGGTGACGGACAAAATCATTACCACCATCTTCGACCATATATTGAATCGTCCACAAGCCATCCAACGCAATAGTGATCAACTGCACTTTGATCAACAGGGCAACCTCATCATGTACAGCAACGAGCATTTGGACATTTACAACCCTGAGGGTGTAAAGGGTTATACCAACCTGCAAAACAAAAGAACACGCTACAAGGCAGAGTAAATAGGGATTATATATTATAAGTCATCAACTAAAAACAAAACAACAATGAAACAGACAAGAAATCTTTTGCTCACTGGTGCAATGGCACTGGTAGCTGGTGTATTCTCCGCTTGTGGAGGTGGTAATAGTGCTGAGGCTGAGGCTGCCGCAATGCCCACTGATGGTATTCTTGGCGAACTACCCAAGGTTGTGGCAGAATATGAGGCAGCTGAAACTGCTGCTTCGGCCAAGTATGACGAGATGAAGAAGAGTAATCCCGACAAGGCTCGCGAGTTCTGGACGGAGTACATCAACCAAGGCAACACCACGAAGTTTAAAAAGGAGACCCTGCCTGCCGTAGAAAAAACACTGGAAGGTAAGGAGATTCCTACCGAAGTGGCTGAAGAACTACCACTGAAACTCGAGAAGAACTTCACACTCAACGACAAACGCGATGCCACCACCACCGCCCTGCTGACAGCCGATGCCAACCAGCAGACACCCGTCATGAACTATACACCCGTAGCCTTCGACGCCGACGGCAATGCCATTGCCACAGGCAGGAGCACTAACTGGCAGAGCCTGTATCCCATTAAGGAGGGCAAGCAGATGAGTTTCAGATTATTCATCAGCGTTTCGGACTACGATGCTGCCCGATGGGCCCGTCTGCAGAAGATAGTCATCATGGATAATAAGAGCGATGCTTACAAACAGGCCGAAGAACAGATTAAGGCCAATAAGGATGCCTTCAAGAACAAGGGCAAAGAATAAAAGAGAAATAAATAACTATTTGCAGAAGGGGGCGTCGCAACAGCTGTTGGGCGCTCCTTTTTTCGTGCCTTAACGACATTTTTAAGCATCACATAAAAATAATTCGTCAAAAGTTTGGCGGATTGTTTTTTTTGTTGTACCTTTGCACCCGCAATCGAAAGGAATGCAGTGATCAAAGAACAATGGTGCCTTAGCTCAGTTGGTAGAGCATCGGACTGAAAATCCGTGTGTCCCCGGTTCGATTCCTGGAGGTACCACTCCTCCTTTCATTAGCCCGGTTTTCCGCAAGGAGCCGGGTTTTCTTTTTATATGATACAATATGGGTATAGTTATTGGTATTGACGTTGGTATCAGCACAACGAAAATTGTTGGAATAGCAGACGGAAAGGTCACCGCACCTATCCGCATTACCGCAGCCGACCCCGTCACATCGCTTTACGGTGCATTCGGCAAGTATCTTCATGACAATAACATCGACTTGAAAGATGTTGAAAAGGTGATGCTCACCGGTGTGGGCAGTGCATACATCAAAGGAGCGGTATATGGTCTTCCTACTGACACTGCAGAGGAATTTATTGCCGATGGCTTGGGTGCAAGATATGAGTCGAAACTCGACCACACAATCGTGGTTTCCATGGGAACAGGAACTTCCTTTGTCAGATGCGACGGAAATGATATGAAACATATTGGAGGTATCGGCATCGGTGGGGGAACACTTCAAGGACTCTCTCGAATTATGCTCAACACCAATGATGTGAAACAAGTGGCCAGTATAGCCATGCAAGGAGATATCCGTAATATCAACCTACGGATTGGAGATATCACCACCCAACCGCTCCCAGGTCTTCCAATGGATGCTACTGCCAGTATCTTTGCACGTGCAAAGAACGACGCACCTAAAGAGGACGTTGCCTGTGGTATTATCTCCATGGTACTCCAGTCGATAGGCTCAGCAGCTGTCTTAGCTGCCTTAGGCACAGACATCAAAGATTTTGTGATGATTGGTAACCTGTCATTATTACCACAATGCAAAGAGATCTTCCCCGCACTGGAAAAACTATATAAAGTAAGATTCCATATTCCCAAATATTCACAGTACTGCACTGCCATTGGAGCAGCCCTTTATTATCTGAACAGCAAATCTTCTGAAGAATCTAAATAATCTGATATGAAAGCAATTATCCTTGCCGCTGGCACCGCCTCACGTTTACGTCCCCTGACCAGTCATACTCCCAAATGTCTGCTGAAAATCGGCGAACGCTCACTCCTGCAACGCTCTATGGATGCACTCATCAACAATGGCATCACCGAATTCTGCATTGTGACTGGCTATCTGCATGAACAAATCGAATCATTTGTCAAGTGCCAATACCCTACTCTGAAAGTGAGATTCATCCACAATGCCGACTATGAAACAACCAATAACATATACTCTCTATGGCTGGCGCGTCCGGAGGCAGAAGGTGCGGATATATTGCTATTGGATAGTGACCTTGTCTATGACGGAAAAATTATCCAACGAGTATTACAGAGTCCGAATGACAATGTTCTCACCCTCATCTGTCATGAGTTGGGAGAGGAAGAGATGAAGGTGGTCACTGATGAAACTGGGAATATCCAAGAAATCAGCAAGACCTGTTCACCCTCCAAGGCGGCAGGAGAAAGTCTCGGCATCGAGAAGATGGGAAAAAGCTACACACAGGCACTCTATCAGGAGTTGGAAGGGATGATGAACCGTGAGCACTTAGAAAACACCTTCTATGAGTTGGCCTTCGAACGTCTGTTGAAAAAGGGGCATACCTATCAGGTACTTAACGTATCCGACCTGTTCTCATGTGAACTGGATACAGTCGAAGACTTTGAGAATGCCAAGCAACTGATTCCTGCTGAATTATTTTAAGTATCCTTACAACAAATCATAAGCAGGCGAGACACGCTGTTAAATGTGTCTCGTCTGTTTAATTCTTATATATTCGCATCAGAAAGATACCTATTACAATCCAGATAATCTCCCTGACTCGACAGATGATACTGACGAAAATACCTAAGGCGGCGGATAGCCCCAATGCAGCTATCGAAAGGACAAATCCTCCTTCCTGAACACCCAATTGCATAGGTAGGAAGCCGATCAGGTTGGCAAACAGCGTCGTAAAGGCCACAATAAGAATACTATGTAAGTATGTAATCACAATACCGGAAAAACCTCCACCATTGTCAATACCAAAAAGAAGGAGCATAAACAACACCTCTGAACTCTGTACAACACGGGAAAAAAATTCCAGAAACAGACTACTGTAGAAGGCCCGTTTATCCTGCCCGTGAAGCGATGCTATCTGTTTGTCAATATTCTGCAAAGCCTCAGCATGACGCTCTGAAAAACGTGTACTCCAGCCTTTCAGCCCAGGAATCTTTCCTATCCAACGAATGGTTTTCACAACAAGACCATTACGATATCCGCGCGAAAAGAGGTAGGAAGCAACCAAACAAAAGACGACGATCATACCTAAGATTGTACCTATCGCTGTAGTCATCGGCATATCTCCAACGAGCACTAAAGCCAAATAGATAAAAATAGAGACAAACCAGAAAATAAAATGACCGAAGAAATGCATCATCGCATAGAGGATCACGCTGGATGTCGCATGTTGGTTATCTACGTACTTGGACAATTCCATGATACGGTAAGGTTCTCCACCCAATCCACCAACAGGAGTAGCATAGTTGAGGGCATAGCCAGTTATCGTCAATCGATAGATGGTTGCAAAACTAACTGGTGGCTGTGGACCCACATTTCCTTTAATGATACACCACCATGACCACGCATTAATACCATAGATAATCACCCATACACCTACAATGGGAATCAACCAATATCCTGCATGACACAGATGTTGCCAAAGTTCAACAAAACTAACATCGAAAGTAAACAACATCACCACTACAGCTATACAGCCGAGCAAGAAAAACAAGTTATTCACTCTTTGCTTTGTCCACTTCATTGTATTTACATTTTCTGAGCTATCCGACGGCTGAGCATCTCGTAGCGATGGTTGACATACCATGCCAGAAGCGACATACAAATTATCTCAAACAAGAAATTCATGACAGGCACGTCCAGCAGACAGAACAAGAAAAACCAGGCCGTACGGAAATTGAATGTCAGTAAGCCATTGATTTTTATCAACGACAGTGACTGATTGTGAAACTCACAACGCAATGTCTCCGGCATCTGATCCACCGTACCATATTTCTCTTTCATGAGCTTCAGCATCTTCTGGAATTCCGGCGTTGCGCTCTCTTGTTTTTGCGTATATCCCACATACGACTTCTGGAACAGTTTATAAATCAGATTGTTTTTCCAAGGCATTTGATTGTAAATCTCTTGCTGACGGGCAGAATTGTCAAGTTCACTACCCTTCTCACCCTTAAGGAAAAACAAGTGTATTTGGATATAATAGTCGGCCAGACGCTGCTGTCCTGAAAGACCCACAAAACCAGAAATCAGCGATAGAACCAGAACAATGCCCGTAGCAATCATCGTGTTCTCAGGCGTATTCTCAATACCCAACCAACCAAACTCCAGGTCATGGTGGAGATAAAAACGATAGACAAGTCCCAAATAGATAGGGACAAACCACACGAAACCTGCTGCGCCATCAAGGATACGCCCTAGAGGACTCTTCTTTCCCGTCATGCGCGCCAACTGTCCATCTGTGCAGTCGAGCACATCGGCAAAGCACAGGAGAGCCATTGCTATCAGATTGTATACCAATCCTTCCATGCCCTCATAATAGTAGCATCCGTGAGCAAAGAGCAAACAACTGCCGGCACCGATAATCATCGACCAGATAGTCACCGTATTGGGATGGATATCCATCTTGGCAAACAGACAAGCCCAAAGATAACTGAATGGTCGTACAACATGATAGTCCAACCAATCTTCTGTCTCCGATGATTTTAAAGTCGAAGAAACCTTTTCGTTCATAAATGATTATTTTTCCTGATAAACACGGAGGATTGTGTCACAGACAACCTGTGTCTGCTCCTTCCGGCCCAGTGTGATACGTAGACAGGACTCCAATCCTTTGTCACCCATAAACTTAATCTTATAGTCCTGTACCTTCAGAGCTTCCATTAAGGCCTCTTTGATTTCCAATGGATATTTAATCAGGATAAAGTTTGCAACTGATTTGTATACCTTGAAACCAGGTAAATTACCCAATGTCTTTTTGTACAACTGGCGCCCCCACTCCATATCATTAGCTACTCTACGATAATGCTCGTCACTGTCAAGAGCAGCCAAAGCTACTGCCTCTGAGAAACGGTTATATCCTAAGTATTTGTTGATATAACTTAGGAACTGATCATGACCTTTGCCAATAAAACCAAAGCCACAACGCAGTCCAGGCAAACCGTAGAATTTCGACAATGTACGTGAAATAATCAGATTAGAATATTTGTTTACTAGAGGAGCAATATAGTCCACATCCGATGTAATAAAACTAGCATAAGCCTCATCCACCAGGACCATCGTATCTGATGGAATATTTTCCATGATACGCCCAATCTCCTCACTCGTCAGACTATTGCCCGTCGGATTGTTGGGAGATGCTAACAGCAACATTCGTGGATGAATACGGTTGGTATATTCAATTACCTCATCGACATCATAGGCAAAGGTGTCCTCCTGCTCATGCAAAGGGTACATCTCAAAAATGCCATCGCACTCGCTCGCTACACGATTATAATACCACCAAGAGAACTCTGGGATGAGGATTTTCTTATTGTCACCCTTAGTTAGGAAATAGTGGATAGAATTTTTCAGAATATCTTCACCGCCATAAGCCAACAATACCTGCTCCTCAGGAACACCATAAATTTCGCTTATACGGACACTGATAACACTTTTCTTTCCTTGGTCGTAAATACGGGTATAAAAACAAAGATCTTTTACATCGAAGTTCTTCACGGCATCAAGCACCTTCTGACTGGGCTCGAAATTAAATTCATTTCTATCAAGATAATTCATCTTTTCTTTATTTATTACAAGGTGCAAAGGTACGACTTTTTATGCTATCTACATAGAAAAACTACATAAAAAAGGTGAATTTATAAAAAATTGTGCATTTTTACTCCATGCTACCACTCTATAATCATTCTCATACCTTCATCCTTAAAAAAATTCTTTTATGCAATTCAATTGTTTTTTTTGGCGGTTTGACTAATTATATCTATCTTTGCGTGTTGAATTAAGAAAATTATCATATCATGGATTTAATTGAACGATTTCTGAACTACACGAAATTTGACACACAGTCTGCAGAGGACAGTGAAACCGTCCCCAGCACTTCCAAACAACTTATCTTTGCCGAATACCTGAAAAAGGAATTAGAACATGAAGGCTTAGATGATGTGGAATTGGACGACAAAGGCTATATCTATGCTACCCTAAAGGCGAATATCAAGGAGGACGTACCAGTCATCGGTTTCATTTCACACTATGACACAAGTCCTGACTGCAGCGGTGCCAATATTCAACCTCGCATCATCAAACAATACGATGGTAGCGACATTCTCTTGTCAGAAGGTATCATCAGTAGTCCGAAGAAGTTCCCTGAACTCTTACAGCATGTCGAAGAAGATCTGATTGTCACCGACGGCCACACACTGTTAGGTGCTGATGACAAGGCAGGTATTGCAGAGATTGTGCAAGCGATGGTCTATCTGAAAGATCATAAGGAGATTAAGCATGGAAAGATTCGTATCGCCTTCAATCCTGACGAGGAGATTGGAATGGGAGCTCACCATTTTGATGTTGAGAAGTTTGGTTGTGAATGGGCATATACGATGGATGGCGGTGACGTAGGAGAACTCGAATTTGAGAATTTCAATGCCGCAAGTGCAAAGATCACCATCAAAGGGGTGAGCGTACATCCCGGTTATGCAAAAGGAAAAATGATTAACGCCAATGCACTGGCTGCAGAGTTTGCCAAGTTACTGCCAGATGACGAGACGCCAGAAACGACAGAAGGATATCAGGGATTCTATCATCTGTTAGGCATTCAGAGTAATATTGAGGAGGCAAAGATGAGCTATATCATCCGCGACCATGACAGGGATTGTTTTGAAGACCGCAAACGTTTCATCCTTCGTTGCACTGAAGAAATGAACAAGAAATACGGAGAAGGAACGGTCATCGCCGAAGTGAAAGACCAGTACTACAACATGAAAGAAAAGATTGATCCGCAGATGCATGTCATCGATCTGGTACTCAAAGCCATGCAGGAATGTGAGGTGGCTCCAAAAGTACGTCCTATTCGCGGCGGCACAGACGGTGCCCAACTATCGTTTAAGGGTCTGCCCTGTCCCAACATTTTCGCTGGTGGCATCAACTTTCACGGTCCCTACGAATTCGTCAGTATTCAATCGATGGAAAAAGCCATGAAGGTTGTCGTAAAAATCTGTGAGTTGGTAGCCGATTTCAATAAATAAACAAGCATATCCGTTTAAATCATGGGACATCTTCCAGCACTCATCGAAGACCTAGCGTTGATACTGATGGTGGCAGGTATCGTTACGCTGATTTTCAGAAAGTTGAAACAGCCTCTTGTTCTTGGCTATATTGTAGCAGGATTTCTGGTGGGCCCACACATGACCTATACGGCATCCGTGGCAGATACTGACAGTGTACAACTGTGGGCTGATATTGGTGTGATGTTCCTTTTATTTTCCTTAGGTCTTGACTTCTCTTTTAAGAAGATTCTGAAAATGGGTGCCTCTCCCATCATCTCAACCATCACAATTATCTTCTCAATGTCGATGTTAGGAGTGATTGTTGGACACTTTTTTGGATGGACCAAGATGGACTGCATCTTCTTGGGTGGTATGCTCGCGATGAGCTCTACCACCATTATCTATAAGGCGTTTGACGACCTAGGGCTTCGTCAGCAGCAGTTTGCTGGGTTGGTAATGTCTGTGCTCATATTGGAGGATATCCTCGCCATTGTGATGATGGTGATGTTGAGTGCTATCGCCAGCGGTTCAAATCCCGATGGCGGACAGATGTTAGGCTCTATTATGAAGATTGGTTTCTTCCTTGTATTGTGGCTGGTGGTGGGTATTTTTGCCATTCCACAGTTATTGCGCAGCGTTCGCAAGCTCATCAACACAGAAGTACTGCTTATTGTGTCACTGGGGCTTTGTTGTGCAATGGCAGTCATTTCCACAAAAGTCGGTTTTAGTAGTGCCTTTGGTGCATTTATCATGGGTAGCATTCTGGCAGAGACGATAGAAGCCGATAAGATTATCAAACTCGTGGAGCCTATCAAGAATCTTTTTGGTGCCATCTTCTTCGTTTCAGTGGGAATGCTGGTGGATCCACATATTTTGATGGAATACGCCTTCCCTATTATCGTTCTAGTTCTGACCATTCTCATCGGACAGTCTATCTTCGGTACCTTCGGCTTTATGCTGGGTGGTGAGTCACTGAAATCAGCTATGCGTTGTGGTTTCTCCATGGCGCAGATTGGTGAGTTCTCGTTTATCATCGCTTCCTTAGGTCTCTCGTTGGGTGTAATCAGCGATTACCTATATCCTGTTGTAGTGGCAGTGTCTGTCATCACCACCTTCCTGACCCCTTACATGATCAAGATGGCTATACCCGTCTATGGTAAACTCGAGCATCACCTGCCATCAAAGATCATCCAACTGCTCAACCACCTCTCGATGAGCCATCCTAACACACAGGAGAGTAGCTTATGGAAAAAACTGCTCACGCAGATGATGGTGAACACTTTGGTCTACTCCATCCTGACGTTAGCCACTATTGCCGTGATGCTCACCTTTGCACTTCCCTTCTTCAAGAGGCTGCTTCCAGAGGAGAACTTACACTGGTACGCCAATGCAGTTACAGGCATTCTTACCGTGATTTTCATCTCTCCTTTCCTACGGGCCATGATTATGAAGAAAAATCGTAGCGAGGAATTCAAGGCGCTATGGGCAGAAAGTAACCGCAATCGTCTACCCCTTATTTCAACAATTATCGCAAGGGTGATGATAGCAGTAGCCTTTATTTTCTATATCTGCAATTACCTCAGTCACTTTACCAATGCGCTGATGATTACCATTGGTATTATTGTAGTGACCATCATGGTACTTTCACGTACCGTCAAAAGCAGGAGTATCAAGATGGAACGACTGTTCATCATGAACCTTCACTCACGCGATATCAAGGCACAGGTATCGGGCAAGCGACATCCGCTCTATGAAGGGAAGTTGTTAGACCGTGATATCCACATAGCCGACTTCAGCGTCCCCATGGACTCCGCATGGATGGGAATGACCCTGAAACAATTGAATTTAGGAAATAAATACGGCATCCATGTAAGTAGTATTTTACGTGCCAACCAACGACTGAATATCCCTGATGGCGATTACGTTATTTTCCCTGGTGACACATTACAGGTCATAGGTAGTGACGAACAACTTCAGAATTTCGCTCATGCGCTGGAGACCGAGACGCTTACAGAGGATTATGAGTTGGAGAAACGTGAAATGAAATTGCGCCAGTTCGTCATCAGTGAGAATAGTCCTTTCATTGGCAAGACATTATCTGAAAGCGGTATTCGCAGCATTTACAGTTGTATGGTTGTGGGCATTGAAGAAGGACTGGAGAATTTGACACCTCCATCTCCATCGTACGTTTTCCACGAAGGTGATATCATCTGGATTGTTGGTGAAGAAGAGTCGCTGCAAGCACTCATCAACAAACAGGAACAATCCGTTTCGTCTTAATACCACTGCACAGCATTAGAATAGCTACTGCGTTTGTCGTATTTCAATGCATCCGTCAGTGTGGAGGCATTACAACGGAACGAGAAGTTATAACTTGTATAAGGAGCCAATACCACAGAGCACGACATATTGAAGCAGTGGAGATCGCGTGAGAGCGAAGCAGTGGTCATGGAAATCTTATGATGTTCGAAGTCATAACCAGACGAGAAACTGATATTCCAACCATCACTGATACGCACATTTCCACTGAAGTTCAATGTCTGTGTGAACTTATAAGGATAGCGCATCGTCTCATAGTTAAAATTACCAGCCGTATTCTCACGCATACTGATACCATAGCCAATACTCAGCGACCATGGAATCCTGTACTTCATATAACCGTCTTCGTCTGTCTCTGCCTTATTATTACCTTTCCTTGCACCACGCTGTCCTCTGGTCATCAAAGGATCGACATTCGTTTCTATGTCTAGGTTATCATCCTCATCTTCTTGCTCAGGCTCCTTATCTTTCTTCTTCGAGACTTTTTCACCACGCAACCACTTGAAGAAATTGGATATCTTCTCATTATTCAACGTATACGACAAGTTCTGAGACATTCCTTGAAAACGTCCAAACCTTCCTTTGCTCCACTCCGTGCGCGTACCTACATATATACGTCCAGTCTCTGGGTCCACCTCATAGGCATAAGTAGCAAAGACGGCGTTCATATTGAAAGTATACGATTTCGACAGTTTCAAACGCAAGGTCGTACTCAAGTCGCTCCAGGGTCTGCCATCCTGTGCCGCGAAGTTATAGGACAGTCGAGCGCCCAACTCGTCAATCAGACTGATTTTCTTAAAGCCAGTACTATCATCATCCGAT
>Ga0310694_10004778_pt1 | contig 13032 bp, 15 predicted proteins | sample 174DNAGHGhighgp2_FD_203884 | JGI IMG/M metagenome (GOLD analysis project Ga0310694, IMG submission 203884) | Sheep rumen microbial communities from Palmerston North, Manawatu-Wanganui, New Zealand - 1742 DNA GHGhigh gp2 (v2) (version 2) | ecosystem: Host-associated > Mammals > Digestive system...
CTCAAACATCGGTCCGAAGACTTCTTTAAGCGCAGCCTGCATTTCGGCAACACTTTTGGGCTTGTACTGGGCGATAATGGCTTGAGCAATTCTCCTGCCGGGTGTGTCTCGATTCTTTCTTTTCATCTCTTTTTCTCTCCTATATCAAAAAAATGGATTGTTCTCTCCTACTTACACAATCCATCTTACACTACCCCGTCTGAAGGAAACAATTTGCAAAAATGAGCTCGTCTAAATTTACATTCCTCAAGTGGAAAACTGTCCATGACTTGATTGGGTGCAATCTTTTTTACAAGTCGTCGACCAAGACAAAGATAACCAAAATAAAATTCAAAGGATTGATGCGCTATGTTATACTCTTCTTGAAACTTCAACATTGATTGTTCCTCCCGCTTTTATATCTACAGCAGGACAACATTTTTTGCCGATTGTTTCTTTTATTTTTGCCCTCACAACGGGTTAAATTAAAAGTCACGGTTGAAAAATATTTATCGTTATGATAGACTTTCGCAAATTGATTTAAGTTTTTTATAGGAGTGATTCTATGGCGGAAGAATTAAACGTCGTGGATGCGTTAAACAAGCAGAACGAACTTTTGCGGGAGCAACTCGTCTTGTTGCGCAAGCAAAACGAACTTTTAAAGAAATCTTTGCCGGCTCATTTGAACGGCGAACGCGAAGTTTTTGTCGACAACATCGACCGCGACGAAATGCGCAACGGTTTTCTCGTCACCAGCCACAGAAAAAAATTGTGGAACGTGGAAATCGGTTTGCTCAAAGAAATTACTCGCATTTGCGAAAAACACAATATCCGTTGGTATGCAATAGGCGGAACGCTTTTGGGCGCGGTTCGTCACGGCGGTTTTATTCCTTGGGACGACGACGTTGATATAATCATGTTGAGACCCGACTACGAAAAATTTAAAGCCGTCGCCGAAGAGGAATTGAAATATCATCCGAGTTTCCGCATGTGGTATTGGTTCAATTATCGATTGGAAACCGACACCACTGCCGCGCAACACGCCAGCTCCGATTTGCCTTTCATCTCCAAAGAGCAAATTGAAAAATATCCGGCGTGGGCACCGTTCTTCCCGCTCTTGCGCCTCGTGGACGAGAGCACAACTTATTTAATGGAAGACGACCGCAAAAATGTTTTCTATTCCGTGTGGGTTGATATTTTCTGTCTTGACCCGTGCCCGCCGTTTGAAGACAAAAACTTATTGAAAAATTTTGACACGGCGCGCGAATTGCTTTTGGCAACAGTTTTCCCCGACAGAATAAAAGAAGCCCTCATGAACGGCGAAAAATTTTTAATCCCGCGCGAAAGATTGATTACCTTCCTCAACCTTCCTTACAAGCTCAGGGCGCAACAGTTCGACTTGTTCCAAATGAAAAATTTCGTCGAGACGCCTTACATCGCGGAAATAAAATATCACTCCATAAACAGGAAAAGAATCGTCTATAAAACTTCGGACTTCAAAGAGACTGTTTATCTTCCGTTTGAAAATTTCCAAGTTCCCGCGCCCGCCGGCTACGAACAAGCTTTGACTGATTGTTACGGCGATTGGCGCAAGATGATTGTCACCAGAGGACACGTCAACACTTACAGCATAGACATTCCCTACAGAGAATATTTTAAACAGTCCGCTTTGCTTAACGATTAATTTTTCACGGAGGTGAATTTAGCTGTTAGCTGTTAGCTGTTAGCTGTTAGAAAAAAATCCTAACAGCTAATCGCTAAAAGCTCTTCAGCTAACTTTATGAGTACAGTTGCATTGTTGCTTGCGTCGGGTAAAGGACAGCGCACCCGACAAGACATTCCCAAACAATTTATAAACGTCTACGACAAACCGATAATAATTTACACGCTCGAAAATTTTCAGAAGCACCCCGAAGTTGACGCAATCTACGTCGTGTGCCTCGACGGCTGGCAAGATATCCTTCGTGCCTATTCTCGTCAATACAACATCACGAAGCTTAAAGAAATCGTCAGCGGCGGCGCGTCCGTCCAAGAGTCCACACGTAACGGCGTCTTCGCAATGGAAGGTTTCTGCAACGACGACGATATTGTTATTGTTCACGACGGCATTCGCCCGATGGTCGACCCCGAAGTCCTCTCCGACGTTATCGCCACTTGCAGACAATACGGCAACGGCGTGACGAGCATGCCCTACAACGAACAAATTTTCCGCAAGCTCGACGACACCTGCACGCGCGAATATATTGTGCGCGACACGCTCCGCCGCGTCCAAACTCCTCAAGCTTACAAGTTCGGAAAACTCTTTTGGGCATACAAAAAAGCTTTTGAGGAAAATATCGGTATCAAAGGTTCTTCCTACGTCAACACGATGATGGTTGACCTCGGCGAAACTCTTTACTTCGCGAGCGGCTCCGACAGAAATATAAAAATCACGACGGTCGACGACATTGAACTTTTTAAAGCGTTGTTGGCGGCAAAGAAAAGCGATTGGCTGAAGTGAGGAAATAAGATGTACATTAAGCACGAAATTTACGCGGCGGACGTCGCAAGCGTGGCCAATGAAAATCTTCCGTGGGAAAAACTCGCGGGAAAAAATTTGCTCTTAACCGGCGCAACCGGCCTTATCGGCACGTTGATTATTGATGTCCTCATGAAAAAAAATCGCGACGAAAATCTTAACGTCAAAATCTTCGCGGCAGGTCGAAATGAAAAAGTCGCTGCCGAAAGGTTTTCCGATTACTTCGGCGACAAAAATTTTTCCTTCGTCAAACTCGACGTCAACGAGCCGATTAAAGACGACTTCAAAGTTGATTTTATAATTCACGCGGCGAGCAATTCCCAAAACAAACTTTTTGCCTCCGACCCCGTCAACACGATTATGGCAAACATTTTGGGCAGCTACAATCTTCTTGAATTCGGCGTGAAGTCCAAAGTTGAACGGTTCGTTTTTGTGTCTTCGGGCGACAGCTACGGCAAGCCGCTCAACGAAGATGACGTCTTCGACGAAAATTATTGCGGCTACATTAATCCGAACACATTGCGCGCGGGCTACCCCGAAGCAAAACGCGCGGGCGAAGCTCTCTGCCAAGCGTACATCAGCAAATACAATCTCGACGTGGTAATCGCTCGTCCCTGCAGAATTTACGGGCCAACGATGCGTCTCGACGATTCTAAAGCTATGAGCGAATTTATCATGAACGGCGTACGCGGCGAGGACATTGTTTTAAAAAGTCAAGGCTTGCCGAGATTTTCTTACTGCTACGGCGCGGATTGTGTCAGCGGAATTTTTTATTGTCTGCTCAAAGGTCAATGCGGCGAGGCTTACAACGTCTCCGACTCAAGCGAAATTCTTTCCTTGCGCGAAATCGCCGAATACGTCAGCTCTCTTGCCGGAAAAAAAGTTATCTTCGAGTTGCCGAGTGAACTTCAAGCGAAAGGCTTCTTAAAAGTTTTGAAAGTCGTTTTGAGCAACGACAAGCTCCGCGCTCTTGGCTGGACGCCCAAAGACGACACGCGCTCCGGCGTGAAGAAGACCGTAGAAATTTTAAAGTCAATCGTCTGAAGGTGAATTAATGATTCGTTATCGCAAGGCGACATTCGCGGACACGGACGAAATTCACGACTTAATTGCGGGCTACGCGGCGCAAGGTATCATGCTCCCCAAACCGCACAGCACGCTTTACGAAAATTTGCGCGAATTCGTCGTCGCGGAAGAAGTTGACTTAAAAAAAATTGTCGGCGTCGGCGCGTTGCATTTGACGTGGAACGAGCTGGCGGAAGTTCGTTCAATGGCGGTCGACGAAAATTTTTCGCGGCAAGGAATCGGCTCTTCAATCGTGAAAAAACTTTTGGAGGAAGGTCGCGCCTTCGGAGTGAAAAAATTTTTCACGCTGACTTATCGCCCCGAATTTTTTAAATCGTTGGGCTTCTCCACGACGACAAAAGAATCTTTGCCGCACAAAATTTGGAAAGACTGCATGGACTGTCCCAAATTTCCAAACTGCGATGAAATTGCCATGACGCTTGAATAAAATTTAAATCGCAAACAAAAATCGCCCTTCGACTTAAAAGTTGGAAGGCGATTTATTTTTTTGTTTATTGCTATTTCAAAGCTTCTTCAAGATTGCTTTTGATTTTGGAGACCTGCACGCCGTAAATAATTTGAACGCCGATGCCCTGCCTGATTATGCCTTGAGAGCCGCTTGATTTTAAAATTTCTTCGTTGACGAGCGAGGCGTCACCAACCGTCACGCGCAAGCGAGTTATGCAACAATCAAAGTCGACAATATTTTTTCGCCCGCCGAGACCCGACAAAATCAATTCGGTTTGTTCGGCGTCGCTCAAAACTTTTCTTTCCGACAAATCTTCTTCTCTGCCCGGCGTCTTGTAGTTGTATTTTTCAATCAAAAACTTGAACGAGAAATAATAAAGGAAAAACCACGGCACGCCGATTAAAGGCACGTACATCCAATTTGTTTTGGCTTCGCCCTGCGCGATACCGAATAAGATAAAATCAATCAGCCCGCCGGAAAAAGTTTGACCGATTGTGATTTGGAAAATGTGCGCCAACATGAACGCGCAGCCGTCGAAAAATGCGTGGAGGACGTAAAGTATGGGCGCGACGAACAAGAAAGAAAATTCCAGCGGCTCAGTTATGCCCGTCAAAAAAGATGTCAGCGCGGCGGAAAAAATCATACCGCCGACGATTTTTCTATTTTGCGGCTTAGCAGTTTTGTACAGGGCAAAGGCCGCGCCGATTAAGCCGAACATCATCGTGATAAATCTGCCCGACATGAAACGCGAAATGCCCTCGTAAAATTTTGTTACGGAAGGGTCGCCCAGTTGCGCGAAAAAAATTCTCTGCGTGCCCTCGACAAGTTGTCCGTCGATGATTTCGCTTCCGCCCAAACCCGTCGTCCAGAACGGCAGATAAAAAATATGGTGCAGTCCGAAGATTCCGAGCATGCGCAAGAAAAATCCATAAAACAACGTGCCGATATAGCCTGTGTCTTGGAATAGTGCGCCGAATTCTAAAATTACAAGTTGGCAACTCGGCCAAATTACGTACAGGGAAATGCCCAGGCAGATTGACGCGAACGTGCAAATTATCGGGACGAAACGCGAGCCGCTAAAAAATCCCAAATACGTCGGCAGTTCAATCTTATAAAATTTTTCGTGGCACCAATAAACCATCATGCCGACTAACATTCCGCCGAAAACGCCCGTCTCCAACGTCTGAATGCCAAGACACATGCCTTGCCCCACGGTCGAAATATCTTTTTCCGCTAACTTCTCCGTGATTCTCAGCGCGGTGTGTATCGTCGCGTTCGTTATCAGCATTGACAAAATCGCGGCAAGTCCGACCGTTCCTTTGTCTTTGCGCGCAAGCCCCGTCGACAAACCTACAGCAAACAACACCGGCAAGTTTTCAAAAACTATTTTGCCGGCCGACTCCATGAGCATAAAGATAATTTGTATCCACCGGATATCCAAGAACCCAAAGACTTTCAACGTGTTGGGATTGGACAGCGTGCCGCCTATGCCGAGCAAAAGTCCCGCCGCCGGCAATACCGCTATCGGCAACATCAACGCCTTGCCGAAACGCTGAAGCGTCGCGAAAAAAGAATTATCCCCGCTTAAAGAAAAAATTTTCATTTAAGATAATCATCGCTCCTTAAAAAAATTCTTGGCGAAATTTTACACGAAAAATTTTTCTAAGTCAAAAACTTGCCGCGTGTTAGCTGATAAAAAATTTTCCGTGCCGAGCCGCTCAAACATTTTGCCGAGACGTTCGCGGGGCTTGCCGTGTTCTGAAAAATATTTCAAAGCCGCGTCGATAATTTTATAAAGCGTCTCTTCGTCGCGGACAAGTGGAAGAAAATCTTTTCCCGCGAAAAAAATTTTGTATCCGACCTCACCACGCAACGCAGACTTTTTGCAGGTCTTGACGCACCGCCCGCAGTTTACGCACTTGTCGCGGTCAATCGTCCAAAGTTTTTTCGCGCGGTTAATTTCAATCGCGCTGCCCCGACAAACTCTCGCGCACGCCCCGCAATAAATGCAATTCTCCACAAAAAATTTCGGCTCGACCGCGCCTTTAATCCCGATATCGTTCGCGTCGACCTTCATGCAGTTGTTCGGGCAACCAGTCACCGCGCACGTAACTTTATTTGGAAATTCGCGGCCGCCGTGAAGTCGTTCAAGCTCACAAGCGATTTTCGGCGAATCGATTATTCCCGACGGACAACTTTGCGTTCCTTGGCAAGCCGTCACTTGTTTAAAAATTGTTCCGAGCGGAGAAATTTTCAGCCCGTGTTCCGCGCAAAATTTTTCCATTGCGTCGAAGTCTTCTTCCTTCACGAACGGAATGGAAATTTCTTGCCGCGAAGTCAGATTGACGAAGCCCGCGCCGAATTTTTCTGCCAGAGTGTGAATCGCCAACAGTTGTGCCGTCGTCAACTTGCCTGCCGCCGACTTCAAGCGAATTGAAAAAAATCCTTCCTGCTTTTGTCTTGCCAAAAATTTTTTCATAGGCTCTTCCTCCAAAAAATAAATCGCTCAAGCTTAGAATAGCCGAGCGGTTTATTTTTTTCTTGAAAAACTTATGAAGCTGTGACATATTTTTTTCGGCAGTCGGTGAGTCGGCTCTCCTCTCGCAAGAGAGGGGGTGACATCATGGACAATTACAAATGGTTGATGCTCATGCTCAGCTTGATCCAGACCATCCTGATGTTGCTCACGTTCCTCAAGTAGTTTAGGAACGAAAAAAGCCGCAAAAGCGGACGCGACCTTCTTCAATACATCACTTTACATTAAGAGAGGGGCGTCGATGCCGTCAAACACCGACTGCCTTTAAAGTTGTCAAACACCGACTGCCTTTAAAGTTGTCAATTTGACTTCGCAAATCATATCATACGACAAAATTTTTTTCAAGTTTGCGTTTGGAAAAAGTCACGGGCTTTGATTTACGTTTATAAAAAAGCTGTCAAGACTTGTATTAAAAAATTTTTCGTGCTATCATTTGGTGCGAAGAAGGAAACTTTCTGGGGTGTACGAGGAATCAATTAATGTCTAACCTACATTAAAATTAGGGAACCTGATTTGACTTAGGAAGATGGAAAATTATCTCAGACGATAAGTAACAGACGCCGAGCTTAGGGAACCCACCTGCAAGTGAGCAGGTTTAGACATTCGGAGGAACCGGCATTTCGGAACCCTTTTTCAGAAGAGATTGCTGATGATTCGTCGGCAGTCTCTTCTCGCTTTTATGGACAATGGCGGCAATATGCTGTAAAATGAACTGGGAAATTTTTTGAGAGGGGTGTTATTCATGCGTTGCTTAAAGATTATTTCCTGTATCGTGATGATTTTTTTCGCGGCTGTATCAGCGGGCGGCTGCAGAGGCGGCGGAGAGTTAGTCAAAGGCGCGATTAAAAGCGTCGGCAAAACCACACAAAAAGTTCCAAACGTCGTGAAGAGACACGCTGACGACGTTGCCGAGATTGCCGTTGACATGGCGACGACGAACAATAACTCGCAAGGCAGCACTCGTCCGACAGGTGGCAAGGCTCCCGTCTCCAGGGCAGTGTCCGCCACGAAAGCCGGCGCGGTTGTTGCGGGCGGCGCAATGGTCGCGAACGAATTTCAAACAGGTGCATTGAACGCAAAAGATTTGTCTTTGGGAACGCTTACGATGGACGACCGAGCGGAAAAAGTTAAAGAAGAACTGGGCAATCCTGCTTCTGTGACGACCGACAGCGACGGCGGAAAACGTTTGAAGTATAACGACGCAGAGGTTGTCGTTTTCAACGGGAAAATTTCCGCGCTGGTTTCCATGTCGCCCGCTTTGGCTACGGCACGCGGAATTCACGAAGGCTCGCCCGCGCAAGAAGTTTTCGACAGATACGGCACGAACTATCAAAAATCTTCCTATGACAAACAAACTCTCTACGAATATTCAATCACGTCTGCGAACGGTCATCCGTGTTTGTTGCGTTTCGCCGTGAACAATTCCGACGGCAAAGTTGCTTACATCAGCGAACGACTCGTTCAGCGCGAAAGCGAATCAAAAAATAATTCGACGGGCAATTCTGCCGAACAAACTTTCAGAAATTATCACAGGGCAATTACCGACGGCAACTATCGCGAGGCCTACGAAATTCTTTCTTACAAGCAAAGAGAACGCATGGGCGATTTCGACTCTTACGTCGCAGGATTTTCAAACACGATTAGCAGCGAGGTCAACGATTTGCGTTTGGTTTCGTCGGACGAAGATGTTTGCACGTTCGATTACACTTTGACGGCGCGCGACCGTGCTCAAGGAAACAGAATTAAAGTTGCGACTTTCAAAGGTCAAGTGACGATGGCAAAGGACAAAGGCAAATGGTATGTCAGGCACGCCAAATCCGAGAAGGTCAACGAAAGATACGAGTAAATAAATTTTTGAGGTGAATAAAAATGCCGGTAAAAATAAACAGCGCGGGAATGAGCGCGTCGCCTTTTGAACTTTTGCGCAGCGGCGGCGAACACCCGCGCGACAAAGAATTGTCGTTTGAAACGGAGCTCATGGAGCAACAATCGGAGGGCGTCTCTTATGAAGAAATGGAGACAATGCTCAAAAAGATTGACGAGCAAGCAGCGCGACTTAGCAAGACGCCGACTTACGATGAACTGAAAGAATATCGGACGCTGATAAAAAATTTCGTCGGAGCGGCGGTCAGCAACATGTACGAAGTCCGCACGTCAGCGGGCTGGGACAGAATGGGACGGCAACGCGTTTATACGACCGTGAGAAAAATCGACCGCAAGCTTGAGGACATGGCGGAACAAATTCGCTTGGGACAATCGGCGCAACTGGACGTTATCGCGGCACATGATGCGATTCGCGGAATGCTCGTCGATATTTTCATGTGATGTTGAGCTGGGAAAATTTAATCGGGCACGCGGCGACGATTGCTTATCTAAAAAAAAATATCGCCGAAGAAAAATTTCCGCACGCCGTGATTTTTTCGGGCGAAGAAGGTATCGGCAAAAGATTGGCGGCAGAAATTTGCGCGGCGGCTCTCCTTTGCGAAAATCCCGTCGACGGCTCTCCTTGCGGCGCGTGTGAAAGTTGTCGGCTCGTCGCGGCGAAAACTCATCCCGATTTTTACGTCGTCGAAGCGGAAGCGACAAAGACGACGCGCAACATTAAAATCGGACAGATTCGCGAAATGCAAACTCAAGCGGCGTTGCGTCCGATAAATTCTTCGCGGCGCGTGGTGATAATCGACGGCGCGGAACTGATGAACAACGCGGCGGCAAATTGTCTGCTCAAAACGATTGAAGAGCCGCCGAGCCGGACGATTTTTATTTTGTTGACGGCGAACCGCTCAAGCCTTTTGATGACGATTCGTTCGCGGTGCATGACGATAAATTTCGACAAGCTGACGGCGGAACAAATTCGGGACGCGCTGATAACTCGTGACGTCGAACAGTCGGAAGCGGAAAGATTGTCGATAATCGCGGGCGGAAGTTTCGGTCGAGCATTGAAGTTAAAAGATTCGGGCGGCGCACAACTTCGCGAGACGGCATTGGACACGCTGGAAAAAATTTCACGCAACGAACTGTCCAACGAAGAAATTTTTAAATTCGGCGCGCAGGCGGCTGATTGGTCGCGAGAAAATTTTTCGGACTTTTTGACGCACGTGCAAAAAATTCTGCGCGACGTTTGCTTTGCTCAAGTTTTGGAGCCGCGCAATCCCGACCTCTTGCCGCGCTTTAGCAAAATAAAATTCTCCGAGCGAAAAATTTTTTCCATGCTGGAAACGGGCGCGGAATTTAATCGGCGGCTGAAGTCGAACGCGAACTTGCGACTGCTTGCCGAGGCTTACCTCATGACGCTTAGAAAAATTTCTCGGTGATATAAATTTTTTTCGTTTGCAAGGAGTGAACTCATGAATTTTTTTCGCGAGCTGTGGCAGACGATAATTTATTTTTTGTTTCCGCCGCGTTGCCCGAACTGCCGCGAAATCGTCGACGAACGCTATCAGCTTTGTTCGGCGTGTGAGAAAAAAATTTTGTGCGCAGATTTTTACGACAAAAAAATTCCGCCGCTGGATAAAATTTTTCGCGTGACAAAATATCGGGACGGTTCGCGCGCGCTCCTCCACAAATTAAAATTCGACAACAATTTGGGCGTCGTGCCCGCGCTGAAAAAAATTCTTGAAAAAATTTCTGACCGCGAAGAAATTTCAAAACTCTTAAACGGAATAGATTTCGCCGTGCCCGTTCCGCTCCACAACGAACGACTTAACGAGCGCGGCTTCAATCAGACGGAAAAAATTTTCGGCGAGTGGCTGGCAAAAAAAAATCTTCCGCTGAAAAATCTTTTGATTCGGACGAAAGCGACGCCAAGACTTTTTAAGCTCGGAAAGGCGGAGCGCGAAAAAATTTTGAGCGGCGTTTTTGCACCGATTGAAGAAGTCGACTTGCGCGGGAAAAAAATTTTAATCGTCGACGACATTTTCACGACGGGCACGACTTGCAAAGAATGCGCCAAAGTTTTAAAAGCTCTCGGCGCGGAAAAAATTTCGGTGCTCGCCTTCGCCTCCGACTTCGGCGAAAATTTTTCAGCCGACAATCAAGGGCGATAATTTTAATTCTTCCAAAAGTTCGTTCGTCTGCAAAACCGTTTTGTGATTTTCCAACGCGAAGGCAAACACGGCGTCGCGCTCGTCGCGAACGTACAATTTGTTGTGCCCCGCGTAATACAAAAGATAATCGGCTTCTTTGGGCGAAAGGTTCATGGCCAGGGCAAGCGACAAAATTTTTTCCCGCGACGGATTTTTTCTGCCGCCGAAAATGTGATGCGCATATCCCTCGTCGAGTTGAGAATTTTTTATGACTTGCGCCTTCGACAAATTTTTTTCTGCAAGCAACCGCCGCAAATATTCTGCAAGCGTAAATTGGCGAAAATTTTCCTCGTTGTCGTCGAGGAATTTTTTCATGTCTTCGGCTTCGCTCAATTCGTTTTCGAGTTGCGCGGTATCTTTCGCGGACATTTCGTTTCCCTCCAAAATTTTTAAAAAATATATCGCAAGGCCAATCGAAAGGCAAGGCACTCATGAAAGAAAACATCGCGGAGTTTTTGGAGTTCCGCTTTGAAAAATTAAAATTGCTCAAGCGTTCGGAGCGCGGCGAAGTTTGGCTTGCCCGAACACGGCAGAGCGGCGAACTCGTCGTGATAAAGCGCGTGGCGGCGACGGGCTTGCCTTACGAGCTGATAAAAAATTTTTCGTTCAAACTTCCCGCCAAAATTTTTTATTGCGCTCAGGACGCGGAAGAAACTGTCGTCGTCGAAGAATTTATTCACGGCGAAAATCTTCACGCGCGGAAAAATTTTTTGAGCGAGCTTGAGGCGCGAGAAATTCTTTTGCAAATGTGCGACGGCCTCAAAGAACTTCACGCGAAAAAAATAATTCACCGCGACATCAAACCGTCGAATTTGATTTTGCAGGACGGAAAGATTCGGCTGATTGACTTCGACGCGGCGAGAATTTTTAAGGACGGCAAAGAGACCGACACGAAACTTTTGGGCACGAAGGGATACGCGCCGCCCGAACAATACGGCAGCGGTCAGACCGACGCGCGCAGCGATATTTATTCCCTCGGCGTGACGATAAAAAATTTGCTCGGAAAAAATTGCGGCGGACGACTGAAAAAAATTTTGGACAAGTGCACGGAACTCGACCCGAAGAATCGTTTTCAAAGCGTCGACGAACTCAAAGCCGCGTTGACTGCGGAGGAGCCGCGCAAAAATTTTTCGTCGGTTTTGATTTTTTTAACGGCGGGAATTTTTTTGTTGGCAAGTTCGCCGACACTCAATAGCAACGAAAATTTTTCGGAGGAAGTCGTTCAGCCCGTCGAAAAAATTTTTGAGCCGGAAAAAATTTCTGCGGAAGAAAAAATTTTTGAACTGGAAAAAATTTCGACGCAAGCCGAGCCGTTTAAATTTCCCGAAATAAAATTGCCGCCGCAAAAAAATTTTCCCGCGCCGACCTACGAGCCGCAAAAAAAATATGAGCCGCCGTCGAGAAAAAAATTTTCGGGCTTGCTCAAGACGCAATTTTTTTGAACGGCGCACTTTACAATCAAGCCGAGCACAAGGACGACAAAATAAAAATTGCCCGCGACGAGTGGCAACAAACTCAAGCGCGGCTGCACATAACCAACGACACGGGCGGCATTTGGAATGAGCCGACGATTAAAATTATTTTCACGCCGAATTGGGGCGGCGACAAGCTGGAGACGAAAAAAACTTTGCCCGCGCTCAACGTCAACGAGTCGGCAGATTTTTTTATCCCGTTCGACTTTTACGAGCCGCCGAACAAATCGCCGCTCACTATTTGCCTGCAAATTTATTTGGAAGGCGACGAATCAAAAACGGACGAGCATTATTGGTGCGTGTGGTTCGATATCGTTGACTGAAAAATTTTTCGCCGAGTGTACCTGCGAGGTACTTAGCAGACAAAAATTTTTTCTGTAAAATAATTATGAATAAATTTTTGGCGGAGGTGGCGGCTATGTTAAAAAAGCTGATTGTTGCCCTAATGCTTGTCGTCGGAAGCGCGATATATTTTCCTGAGGATAGCGTTGTGCACGCGGCGGAAGTTTACATGGGCAATTTCAAAGGAACGGATTATTATATCGAGAGCGACAGCATTTACGGCAACAGAGAAAAATTTTCCGTCCGTTTAATTACGGCTGATGCCGGCATGGAAATTTATTTTTCCAGCAAAGGAGTAATGGCGGTGGCTATTGTTGGCGAAAAGCTCCTAATGGTAAACGGAAATCCTCTGCTTGAAAAAATTCATGCGTATTGCTTGGATTCGGGCAGACTGGATTGAGTCATAAAGCTTGCTGAAAAATTTTTCGTCGAGGGTACCCGCAAGGTACCTTACACGGCGAATTTTTTTTTGTACAATCGACGCGAAAAAAATTTTTGCGCAAGAACATTGGGCGGATATGCGGCATAAGTCGGCGGAATTACTTCAAAATTTTGTGGTAAACTGA
>Ga0310694_10004779_pt1 | contig 13031 bp, 8 predicted proteins | sample 174DNAGHGhighgp2_FD_203884 | JGI IMG/M metagenome (GOLD analysis project Ga0310694, IMG submission 203884) | Sheep rumen microbial communities from Palmerston North, Manawatu-Wanganui, New Zealand - 1742 DNA GHGhigh gp2 (v2) (version 2) | ecosystem: Host-associated > Mammals > Digestive system >...
GATGCCTCCACCGATGACAGTTCCAAGCGTGTGAAGGAGTATGCCCATGCGGTCAACCAAGGCGAGCATGAACATACGATTACGCTGCTGAATATGAGTTTCCGGCAGGGACTGGAGGCTTCCATGAATGCCGGCTTGAACCTGACCATAGGGGATTTTGTTTTCGAATTCGATTCTTTGGATGAAGATTATGAGATGTCCTTGTTAATGAAGATTTACCGCCATTCTTTGACCGGATATGACATTGTCAGTGCGCGTTGCGACAGAAGCCCCAAATGGATTGCCGGTCGCTATTATCACCTGTTCAATCGTCATGCCCATTTGCAGCATCCCATTGGTCCGGAGTCCTTCCGTGTTCTGTCGCGCCGGGCGATTAACAGGGTGCATTCCATCACGCAGAGCATTCCCTACCGGAAAGCGTCTTACGCGAACTGCGGGTTGGCGGTTGACACCATCAAGTATGAGCCTACGACCGACGTGAAGAGAACGCGCTATAACAATTCGTGGCTGGTGGCGCTCGAAACGCTATTCCTCTATACGGATGTTCCGTTCAAGGCTACTATGGCATTGGCCATCTTCATGTTTGTGGTCTCTGCCTCTTTTGGCCTCTACGCCATCATTTTCCGGCTGATGAAAACGCCTATTGAAGGATGGACTACCATCATCTTCTTCATGTCGTTCGGCTTTAGCGGACTGTTTATCATCCTTGCCATGATTATCCGCTACCTGCAGACGCTGGTAAGGCTGAATTTCAAGAAAAAAGATTATCTGTTCGAATCCATAGAAAAACTGCAATAGAATGACGAGCGCAATTGTAGGATATACGGGCTTTGTGGGGCAGAATCTATGCTTGTCCCATCCTTTTGACGCCCAATACAACAGTAAGAATATTGCTGATGCCTTTGGAACTGCCCCCGATTTGCTGGTGTATGCCGGCATCCGGGCGGAGATGTTCACCGCCAATCATTTTCCAGAAAAGGATTTGGAGAATATACAGGAGGCAATTGAGAACATTAAGAGAATTAACCCGAAGAAATTGGTTCTGATTTCCACTATTAGTGTTTATCCTGTTTTTGAAGGGGATGAACGTACCCCGTTGAATGAAAACGAGGGCACTGCATACGGGCGAAATCGTCGGCTCCTTGAAAAGTGGGTGGAGGAGAACTGTGCCGATTATCTGATTGTCCGCCTGCCCGCTTTGTTTGGTCAAGGGATCAAGAAGAATTTCATTTTCGATATGATCCATTATATTCCGGTGTTATTGAAAACTGAGAAGTATGAGCAGCTTTTCCAAAATAGCGAGCTGGCGTATCTTTATCAGGACAGGGGCGACGGTTTCTACAAATGTGTGGCGGAAAGCAAGGAGGAAAAAGCACTGTTGAGGCACTTTTTTGAACAAGCAGGTTTCAGCGCGCTGAATTTCACCGACAGTCGGAGCGAATACCAGTACTTCAACTTGGCCAATCTTTGGAATGTTATATGCAAGGCTATAGATAATGGAGTCCGGCTGCTGACCATTGCATCCGAACCGATAAAATCATCGGAGCTTTTCGAATATATCTATCAGAAACCCTTTTTTAATAAGTGTAGCGCCTCTTATCCTGTCCAGCATCTGAAGAGTATGTATGCGGAGGTGTTTGGTGGGAAAGACGGCTATCTCTATTCTAAACAAGAACTTTTGGAGGATATTAAACATTTCATAACCGAACAGTTGAGTCATGATTAAATTGTCAATATCCAATATCGCATGGGGAATGGAGCAGGATGCGGAAATGGGTCAGTTTCTGCAAGATTCAGGCTTTCAAGGATTGGAGATAGCGCCAACCCGCATATTCCCCGAAGCACCCTACGACAAGCTGGCGGAAGCTAAGGTTTGGGCGGAAGAATTGAACACAAAATATGGTCTAGAGGTGCCTTCCATGCAGTCCATTTGGTATGGACATCAGGAAAAAATTTTCGGAACGAAAGAGGAACGGCGCGTGTTGGTGGATTATACTAAGAAGGCGGTCGATTTTGCCGAAGTGATAGGTTGTCGGAATCTGGTGTTCGGGAATCCGCGCAACCGGGACACAGATGATGTTCTTGGTAATTATGCGACGGCCATTGAGTTTTTCAAAGAGATCGGTGACTATGCGCTGGAACACCACACCACAATTGCCATAGAGGCGAATCCAACGATATACAACACTCGTTTTATCAACTATACGGAGCAGGCCGTAGAATTGGCCTGCCGATGCGGTTCCAGAGGGGTGAAGGTGAACGTAGATCTGGGTACGGTGATCTATAATGAGGAGGATATCAATTACTTGAGACAGATTCCCGAATACATCAACCATGTCCATGTCAGTGAGCCGGGTCTCAATCTGATTGAAAAGCGGGAATTACACCTGCAATTGTTTGAAATCCTTCAATCAATCGGTTATAATCGTTTTGTCAGCATAGAGATGGGAAACAAAGGAGACCTGTCCAAGGTGAAAGAGATTGTCGGGTATATTAAAAATACAAGAGATGAAATACGATAGAGCGTCGGGTGTTCCCGCTTACGAAAGTTTTGAGTTCCTGCCCAAACAGCGGGAGTACTGTGTGTTGATACCCATCATTAATGAGGGGAATCGCATTATCCACGAGTTGGAACGGGCCCAAGCTGCCCAAATTTCGGACTATGCCGATATTGTGATTTGCGATGGCGGCTCTACGGATGGGTGCACGGAACACGAGCGGCTGCAGCAATTGGGCGTGAACACGCTTTTGGTCAAGCAGGATTCTGGGAAGCAGGGTGCCCAGTTGCGGATGGGTTTTTCATGGGCGCTGGACCGTGGCTACAAAGGTTTTATTACCATTGATGGGAATGACAAGGATAGTATAGAGGATGTCCCTGCGTTCATCGCTAAGCTGGAGGAGGGTTACGACTTGGTTCAGGGCTCACGATTTGTGAAGGGTGGTCATGCGGAGAACACTCCGATGGCCCGATGGCTGGCGGTGCGTTTCATCCACGCCCCAATCATCTCGTTGACGGCGGGCCATTGGTACACCGACACGACCAACGCATACCGGGCGTATTCCCGCCGATATTTGGAACATCCTGACGTACAGCCGTTGCGTGATGTTTTTGCTGGATATGAGCTGCTCGCATACCTCTCCGTGCGTGCCAACCAACTTGGTTTGAAGGGGTGCGAGATTCCCGTTTCCCGCATCTATCCCAAAGGGGAGAAGGTTCCGACCAAAATCAGCAAATGGTCTGGCAACGCCGACCTGTTCAAGATTCTATTCAATAATTTGTTTCGCAAATATCATGTGAAGGGGGTATAACCCCTGAGGCAATAAAAAAATCCCCTCTCACGCGAGAGGGGATTTTTTTTGTAGAGACGCGGTGCACCACGTCTCTACAACGGTTATACGTAATAATGCGACGAGATGGACGTGTTGTCCTCGACGCTTAGGATGATTTCGGACAGCAGTTTGGCCACGGAGACGACCTTCACTTTGGCGCAGGGGCGCTTCAACGGGATGGTGTCGGTGACGAGGACTTCGTCGAGCACGGAGTTCTCGATCTTTTCGAGGGCGTCGCCGGAGAAGAGGCCGTGGGCGCACATGGCGCGGACGCTGAGGGCACCCATCTCCTTGATGCGGGCGGCAGCCTTGCAAAGCGTGCCGGCGGTGTCGATGATATCGTCAACCAGAATCACGTTCTTGCCCTTCACGTCGCCGATGATCTGCAGGGAGGCCACCTCGTTCTGCTTCTCGCGCTGCTTGTAGCCGATAGCCAGCTCGCAGTTGAGGGCCTTCGCATACGTGGAGGCACGCTTCGTACCGCCCGTGTCAGGCGATGCGATGCTGATGTTCTCCCAACCGCTGTTCTTCACTAACGGGATGAAGACGTTGGAGGCAAACAGGTGATCCACAGGCACTTCGAAGAAACCTTGGATTTGGTCGGCGTGCAGGTCCATGGTGATGACGCGGCTCACACCGGCAGTGGTGAGCAGGTTACACATCAGTTTCGCACCGATGGAGGTGCGGGGCTTGTCCTTGCGGTCCTGGCGGGCATAACCGAAGTAGGGGATTACCGCAATGATGCTGCGGGCCGAGGCGCGCTTGGCCGCGTCAATGGCAATCAACAACTCGATGATGTTGTCTGCCGGGGAGAAGGTCGGCTGGATGATGAACACATCGCGTCCGCGGATGCTCTCGTTGTAATAGACCTGGATTTCCCCGTCCTTGAATTGGAGAATGTCAACTGAAAGGAGGGGCTTGTGAAGACAGTCGGCAATCTTTTTCGCCAGCTCCGGATTCGACCGACCGGCAACCAATACGTAATCGTGACTCATATTTGCTTGATATTTAATGTTTTAAATTTTACATTTTCGATAAGCAAAAGTAGTCACTTTCTGTGGATTTTGGGAGAAAAAGATATTATTAGTTATTAACAGTAGGGAATAGGCAAGAGGTTTCGGTCGAAGGACAGCGCTACTGCTAATCAGCGCTACAGTTCACCGCTGCGGATGCTTCAATAAATACAAAATGTTGCCGTCTTTGTAATAGACATCGTCGCGGTACTGCACAGTGCCGTCGTCGCCCACGAAGCAGGTGTAGTATTCGATGAAGAGCGGGATGGGCTTCTTGAGGGCGACAGATGTGGGGCGCAACGCGCGATAGAACTGGCGGTCGTAATCGCTGAGCTGGGCGTAGTGGAGGGAGTCTTTCTCGTGCTTTTTCTCCAAAAACTCCTCGCCCTTTTCGGTGGTGGGTTCGGCGCCGAGGAGGATGTGGAGCTGCTCAATGTAGTTGGTGTCGAAGCCGTTGACGGCATAGATCCACTCGGCCACGCTGTCGGGGTGCTGCACGCGCACACACCCGTGGCTCAACGCCCGCTTGCGCCGCTTGAAAGCACCCTTGTTGTTGGTGTCGTGGAGATAGACCGACTCGGAGTTGGCAAACACGAACTTGAAGAGTCCCAAGGCGTTATAGCGTCCGGAGGTCTGGTAAAGCCGGTAGGGAATGTAGTTGCGGCTCACCTTGCTCCAGTTGATGGAGTCAGGCACCACATATTGGTTATTGCGCGCGTCGCGGATGTAGAGGTGCTCGCGGTTGACCACGGCGGTGTTGCTGCGGACGAGTTTGTGATAGTATTCGTTTTTGATGATGTCGTAGGGGATGTTCCATTCGGGGTTGAGCACCACCGTCCGTATCTTACTGAATAGGAGCGGGGTTTCGGACTTGAAGGGAACAATCAACCCATTTTTGTGGCGAGCGGGCACGTTTTCGGGGTTCTGCGTTTTGCCGCAACAGATGCGGTTGCGCATCACCAGGGAGTCGTGCTGCATGAGGCAGAGGGTATAGTCGGGGATGTTGACGGCAATGTAGAGTGTGTCGTCCGATTTCTGGTGGGTAGGTTTCCAACGCAGCCGCTCCAGATTGGCGACGACAGCGTCGCGACGGTACTGCAGCGGAAATGCCGTCGAATCTGCCACTTCCGTCGAGTCCGGCTCGTTCAAAAGTTGTGCCCATTCTTGTTGAAGAGATTTGTAATCAGACGATTGCGGGTATAATTCCGACAGATAATCGGAAAAACGGTGGATATTGTCAAGTGTAGCCTTGAGAAAGGCGGAGTCGGGCTCCAGGGTTTCGTAGTACCATTTGTTGCCGTGCACCGCCTTGGGATTCACCGCGCCGTATTGCAGAGCGCAGGCGTAACGCAAGTACTGGCGGATGAGTTCGCGCTCCAGACGGTAGAGGTGCGCGTAGAGCGAATCGCTGTCAGGAACCTCATGGTCCATCAGTTGGCTGATACGATGACGGAGGCTGTCCAACCCGAAATATTCGTTGGGGATGCCGTGGAGCGGGTAGGCTTGGTTCAGGAGGGAGAGCAGCGAATCGGTGAGTGCCTCCTGCAGTCCTTTCTGCGTCCAAAAAGGACGGGTGTGGCGCTGGTGGTAGAAATCGCGCACTGCCACCGCAAACAGCAAGGTATCTTTCTCGTTGTCAAGCTGTTTTGCAATATACTGCTCATAGGTTTTCTCGTGATAATGTTTGTAGTGCTTGAACCAATGGGGTTGGGGCTGTACCGCATCTTTCCGCTTACACCCGACCAACGCCACGATGAAAATCAGGGCCAGACAGAAGGCTATTATCTTTTTCGAGCTATGGAACATTTCACGCTATAGAAAAACGGGGCAAAATTACATTATTTTTTTAATTGGCTATTGGCTGTTGGCTTTGTTTAGGAATAGGTCGGCCCCGTTTTGGATAGGAATCACTTCAAAGGACATTCGCAGGTCGGTTTTCCGACTTTTCTTATCGTCAGTGAGCAGGCGAACCCGCACCACACGGGGCTCCGACACCGTATCGCTTGGGAAACGGACGAATGGAGCGCACCAAAGGCCCTCTTCCGCAAAGACAGGATTGTAACGATATGAATAAACATTGCCATCGTCGGTCTGATACTCCACAAAATAGTAACCTTCTTTATAAAAAGCCGACTTTATTTTACCCCAGAAAGACTTTCGTGACTGCACTTTGAGGCGCACTACGGCGTGATCTGCTGTTGGCACCTCCACCCAATTGTCCCAACGCACCGTGAAGGGTTTCCCCATTTTAGGCTTCCCCAACGCTTCTTTTCCAGTGTGCACCAGCAGGAGCAGCTGATCGGTATGCATAGCCAAACGATAGTGGGATAGGAGGTTGCGTATCAATTCTGGCTCATCATTCATAAAATAGTGATTATCAATGGATACGGAATGTCCCCCGTATGGATCGTCCTCAAAATGCATCAGCACAAACTGCGCAGCCTCCTCTCCTGAAGAGAAATTCTTGGTCGACCGTGTTTCCAGTTCCCGTGACAACGCGCTGCCTAGGGCGACACGCGGCTGCCAGTTCAGCTTGTTTTGGGCCGCATACGAGAACTCGTAAGGATAGATGTCGATGGTCGATTCGCCGATGGCTTGCCGCATTGAATCGGGCAACTGCCGTTGTAACAGCAACCATTCAGTATAATCTTGTGCATTTTTCACGTATTTATGGTAGTGGAAGTAAGGGTTGGTGAAGTTGGCGACACCGCAAAACTCTTTATTGTTTTTGTAATGATAAAGTTCCATATCTGACGCATTCAGCATGAGGGAGAGAATGGAAACCGACCCGAGCAGGAGAACAAGAGCCTTCCGCCGTTCTTCCAACAACGCTATTATCATCCACAGTACTACTATAAAATTGACGAGCCCAAAATAGTGAAATACATCTTCCCTCATGATGGCATGTTTCCAAAATGCAAACAGTGGGATTGCCAACATCATGCTTGCGTATTTGGCTGATTTACTGGATACAATGCACATCATTGTTAAAGTGGTTGTCAAGAATAATACCAGACAAAATACTTTGTTGTTATATGTAAGACTCAGTGCACCATAGCCGAAAACAAGGTGGAAAACGCTAGTGAGCCAATGCCATACTGTTGCCGGATGGTGCAATACAGCGAAAGCGGAAACCAACCAAACGAACAGTATAATAAGTAGTTGTGAAATTGTAAAACGCACTTCGCGATTGAGCAGAATGCCGATAATCACAGAAATTAGCACGATGGTCATGGCATTAATCCCTATGGAAACTTTGATAAATATAGCCAGCGCGGACAAAATAGAGGCCATGACAAACGGCCCCCATTTTCGTTCCTGCAACGTGATTAGGCAGAGAAACAGGACGTTGAAGACAATCAGCAAATCAACAGTGGCGAAATAGGATGCCACTAACAGGAATGCGGATGGAACAAACCAATGGGAGAAACTGTATGTTTCAGAGAAGGTCTCCATTTTTTGAGTTTCACGGAAGCCCAACAGCACGAAACCAACCTTCAGAAGCAAGATAAAAACCATAAAAATGGTGAAATTGGCCCCTTCGTAGGTGGGGATACGAAGAAACGCCAACGGGCCGAACGGATAGTTCAAATGAACAAGAGTATCGTAATCATGAACGAACAGCCAATTGAGAGCCCATTGGTAAGAGGGGTCGATTCCGGGACCAGAATCCGGAAAAATATTAGGGAATGTGAACAGCAAAATGATCACCGTGATCACCCAAAGCGGCAGATATTCTTTTTTACATTTCTTCCAAAAAACAAGTAACTTATTCATAAGCATCACTATACATTTGCAGCCATTCTCTTCTGACTAACCAACGGCAAAAATACAAAACTTTGACCATCCACAGTCAATGGTCAATAGTCATCAGTCCAAAAAAATACTATCTTTGCCGCTTCTTAAAAATAAAAGCATGATGAAGAAATATACCGTTTCGTCTATGTTCACCCTGATGGCTTTCATCACGGCGACAATGTTTCTTTTCAACGGTTCACTTTTCGCCCAGACGAATGGCAAAACCAAGAAGATTCCGGGATACAAGACGATTCCTTCGTCCTCTTTCCTCACGATCAACGCCGAATATTTGGGCGGCTACCGTCCCGACCAGTTTTTCAACCCGCAAGTGCCGGCCTTCGGCCTCAAACTGGGCACCATGCGCAATGTGGGCTGGTTTGTGAGCGCGATGACGAATTTCAACTTCAAAGGCACCTTCGTGACCTGCGCCCCTGAAGACATCATTCCGGATAAAACCAGCAGCTCCTACTTCGAGGCCCTTGCGGGTATCACGTTGCGCTATTGGCGGCCGATGTCGCTGCACATCGGACTGGGATATATGTACCGTTCTTTCAACAATGAGACGGTTTACGGACAGTGGGCGCACACACCAAACAGCATCTCGCAGGGTCCTGCCGCCACCGCCGGACTGATGTTCCACTTTGGCGGATTTGTGATTTCCGCCGAAGTGGTGGGTGGCTATAACTTACATGGTATCAAGCTATCCGACTATCCCGTGGACAAGACGCGCATCACGTTCGGAGCCAAAGCCGGACTTGGCATCTGCATTCCTTACAAATATCGTGACGAATACGAAACGCGTTTCAACAGCTCAGCACACGTCCCGACCTATGTCGTGAGCACACCTCCTGCGGAACCGGCAGCACCTGCAGCGCCAGCAGCACCGAAGTCGCAACAGACTGAAACGGCTGTCCATACCCACACGGCTCAGGATGTCACCACCTTGCCCATCACTCAGATTTCCGACGAATGGGTCGCCGTCTGCGGCCAGGTGAGTGCTGAATGTGCAGAGCCGGTGTCCGAGCGTGGCGTATGCTGGAGCACCTATCCTAATCCTACCATCGAGGGCGCATACACCGTCGGTGGCTCGGGCGTGGGTTACTTCACCACCTTTATCAGCGGACTGAAACCCAGTACGACCTACTATTTCCGCGCATACGCCCGCAACGCTTCCACCGTCTTGTACGGCAACACCGTTTCCGTGACCTTGCCAGTTGCCAAGCCTACCTCTACGGAACCGGCCAACCCGCAACCGATGTACCAACAGCCAGTCTATCTGCAACCTGTATATCCGCAGCCGATGTACCAACAACCGGTTTGTCCGCAACCTGCATATCCGCAGCCGATGTACCAACAACCGGTTTATCCACAACCTGCATATCCGCAACCTCAATACCAACAGCCCCAGAATCCGCAGCCCGCGTATCCACAACCGATGCCTCAACAGCCTGAGCCTCAACAGCTGGCACCGCTGCCTATTCTGGTACAGACTACGGCACAGCCGGACACACAACCGTCACAACCGGTGAGCGAAAAGGCGGCTCCTAAGGCTCCCGAATGTCCGACCTCAGTGCAGGACGTTGACGGCAACCAGTACGGCACCGTCTTAATTGGCAATCAATGTTGGATGAAGGAGAATATGCGCGCCGTCCATTTTGCTGATGGGTCGTCCGTAACCCTCAGTGACACATCGAGCTACGAAATCCCTTTCTGCTACTTCCCGAATAACGATTCCACAACCTTTGCCACATACGGATTGCTTTATAACTGGGCGGCGGCCACCAATCGCAGCACAGCTCTCAACGCCCTGAACAACACCGTGCAAGGCATCTGTCCGGATGGCTGGCATTTGCCCACCAATGACGATTGGGACGTGCTTACAACTTTTCTGGCCACTCAACCAGCCTGTTTGTGCGGCGCAGAATCTAAGAACATAGCGAAATCTTTGGCTTCCGCTTCGGGTTGGGCGCCGGTGATGGTGAGTGGAAATGTCTGCTGTGTCGGGCAGAACCAGGGAAATAACAACACTTCGGGATTTGGCGCACTCCCCGCCGGCATTTATCGGAACAAGATGGCTGATTTTGGCAGCTGTGCCTGCTTCTGGAGTGCGACGCCGAGCAGCAACGGCATGAACACGCAATCCTTGTATGGCGAAAGTGCACAAATAAGTGCCTACAGCGGCGAATCGGGAGCATCGGGGTTCTCCGTACGCTGTGTAAAAGACAATTAGAGATTAACGACGGGTGAGACGACGGAACCGTATAACCAAACGGCGAACTTAACGAATAAAAAACCGGGTGCTGATGATGAATCAGCACCCGGTTTGGGAATATGTAGAGACGTTTCATGAAACGTCTCTACAGGGGTTGTTCGTAATTATTTCACTTCCTCAAAAACTATACGGCCACAGAAGTCTACTGGGAGATAGCACCACTTTTTCTCAGCTTATTCACCATTTCATAGAAACGGTTGTAGAGCGCGCGCAGCTTTTCCCCTTTTTGGCGATGGATGCGCATGGAAATCTGCTCCCATGTGCTCCGCATCCACAAACCATCGTACCATGCAAAAATGCCAAGCGGGAACCACAGTGCGATCCAAAGCACCGCCTGCCACCACCAGCCCCAATTCAGCCCCATGACGAGCAATGTAGTGATGGAGAAAATCGGGAAAAGGAGGACAATGGTGAGAATGAATTGCATGGATTGGGTATAGACTTTGTAGTAGGGATCCTCTTTGCCGGGCATGAACATCGGCGGTATGAAATACATGATGGCAGACGGGATGAGTGAGAACAACCAGAGAGGCAGCAGCGCCAATTGAGCCAACGCACTCAGCACCAATCTAATAACGCTTTGACGTTTCTTTTCGCCACCATGCTCATGGATGAGCATCTTTTTCTCGGTGCTCTGAATCTCTTTCATGGTTTCTGTCAGGTCATCGGCCATCTTGGGATTGACGGCCACGCCGGCCTCCAGTTCAGCCCAGAGTTTCTGGTCGCTTTCGAGGCGCTCAGGAAGCACGTCCGGATTCTTGCCCATCTCCTTGGCATGTTCCTCACCCACATTCGACTTGCGGATGAAATCGTAAAGGTTATGATGTTCTAAATCATCAGTGTAGAGCATCATCTCCTTCACCTTTTCACGTATGATGGGATTCAATTGACGGATAGCCGTTCTAGGTTTTTGCTTGTATTGCTCATAATAAGGCTGTAATGAGATTGGCTCTGCGTAGTGCAACAAATAGCTGCCCTGCACGCCGTAATAGGACGAATAGTGATGGGCCATCGGCACAATTTTCACATCCTTCTCGAAGTTCATCTTTTCAGCCGCACGAAAGGCGATTTCCAAATATCCGACCACCCATACGCGCATCCAGTGCTCCACATGGTGGTTGGTCTCCGGGAAAATAATCACGCTTTCCCCTTCCGTAATCTTCTCCGCCGCAAAATCTACCACGTATTTGGTGCGCGCTATGGCCTCGTCAATGCCCTCAAAGTCTATGCGAAAGGCTGGCAGCATGCCTAACCAATCCCAAAATTTGTTAATTATCGGGGACCAAGTGAAAACGCCGCCCATTGCCATTGCGTATGCATGGGTACGGTTGTCCATATTGATTATCATCGCAACAGGGTCTATTGCCGCATTCTGGTGGTTGGCGGGAATCACGCAATGATCCCCTAATTTGGGCACATTTTCCTCACCAATGACATATTTTTTGCGAAACATGACATGGTCGAGAAGGAGACGCACATAATGTTTAAATAAGCGAAAACCAGGACGTTTAGCCATTTCCTCTATGATTAATTAACAAATTTTAACGTTTACAGAAAATGGCAGCAAAAATAACATTTTTTTAATACGGATTACCGACAACTTGCACAAAGCTCCTTTAACGCGGGGCGACCAGTGGCTATGCCGCACCGCTGAACCGCTTGATTTCACAAACTGTTCCGTGAGATACGGACACAAAAAACCGGGTGCTGATTCCTCATCAGCACCCGGTTTGGGTATTGTAGAGACGTTTCATGAAACGTCTCTACAGGGGTAATTCGTGATTATTTCACCTCCTCGAAGTCCACATCTTGTACTTCAGAGTCGTTGCCGCCGTTGCCACCCTGAGGGCCTTGCGGACCGGCTTGTTGGTTGAAGCCGCCGTTGAAGTCGGCACCGGGCTGTTGGGCACCGCCCTGTGCAGCGTACATCTTCTGCGAAGCTTCGTTCCAAGCGCTTTGCAACTCGGCCGTTGCGCTGTCGATGGTGGCGAAGTCCTTGTTGTCGTGAGCGGTCTTCAGCTTAGCAGCTGCAGCTTCGATCTTGGCCTTGTCGTCAGCGGGGATCTTGTCACCGAACTCCTTGAGCTGTTTCTCGGTGTTGAACACCAGGGAGTCAGCGTTGTTCAGCTTGTCAATTTCCTCTTTGGCCTTCTTGTCGGCGTCGGCGTTGGCCTCAGCTTCAGCTTTCATGCGCTTGATTTCGTCATCACTCAAGCCGGAGGAAGCCTCGATTCTGATTTTCTGCTCCTTGCCGGAAGCCTTGTCGTGAGCCGTCACGTTGAGGATACCGTTGGAGTCGATGTCGAAGGTGACTTCGATTTGCGGGATGCCGCGCATAGCTGCCGGGATGCCGTCCAAGTGGAAACGACCGATGCTCTTGTTTTGAGCCGCCATGGGACGCTCGCCTTGCAGCACGTGGATCTCCACAGAGGTCTGGTTGTCGGCTGCGGTGGTGAACACCTGTGACTTCTTGGTCGGGATAGTGGTGTTGGCGTCGATGAGCTTGGTCATCACACCGCCGAGGGTCTCCAAACCGAGGGACAGCGGGGTCACATCCAGCAAGAGGATGTCTTTCACGTCGCCGCTCAACACACCGCCTTGGATGCAGGCGCCGATAG
>Ga0310694_10004780_pt1 | contig 13030 bp, 11 predicted proteins | sample 174DNAGHGhighgp2_FD_203884 | JGI IMG/M metagenome (GOLD analysis project Ga0310694, IMG submission 203884) | Sheep rumen microbial communities from Palmerston North, Manawatu-Wanganui, New Zealand - 1742 DNA GHGhigh gp2 (v2) (version 2) | ecosystem: Host-associated > Mammals > Digestive system...
GACATCGGTACATAATCCACCTCAAAATGACCATCATCAGTTATGTAGCTGTTATATCCGTTTGAAACAAGCGTTCCTCTGTATTCCGATAACACTCTTCCTGTATCTTCCGTTGCAGACATATAATACTGAAGTGTATTCCCGCTCATAGTTATCTCCATATAAATCCCATAATTCATATAGGTATCCTCCATCCAATTATACTGATCAAACAAATAACTCTCATAAACACCTGCAATTTGTGGTATCTCTGACTGTACATTCGTATTTCCGGATGCGTCTGTTCCGTTCTGATTATCTGCTCCACTCACATCTTCGTTTGTATTCTGCGTTTGCGATGTGGCCGGTTCTCGATTCTGCTCTTCTATATTGGTACTGCTTCCGTTATTGCTTTCTGTTTCCTCATCCTCAAACGCTTTGGATAAAAGTCCTGCCAGCATAAGCATATTTTGAGGAACATCATTAAAAGAAAGGTAGGTCGCCTCAAATGTATCATCATCGTTATTTAAAGTAAACTGAATCAGTGCCTTAACACTGACATCTCGATACACACAGTAGCCGGTAAACTCCACAACATCAACATCATCAATGGTATAATCCGGTTTGCCGTCTCCATCCTCATCCGGTCCTTCCTTGGTTCCTACAAAATATTTCCACGTTGGTGATCCAAAAAACTCCTCGAATGCTTCACCATATGTTTTATCCGGGTATGCGTTTGGATGCCCGTTTTTGACGCTTAAAACATGTGGATCATCGGCCTGTACCACGTTAGCCATTTGATCAACCGCTTCATCAGCCACAGAATTTGACATCCCGATTTCTCCACAACCTGCCATAAATAAACTAACCGCAACAGTCATCGCTCCGATAACTCTTTTCATTATTTTTCCCCTCCGTTTCAGCATTTATGCTTAGCCCTTCTTTAACGTTCAACCGCGGCTCCCACCGCGATTCAGAATAAATATACCACTGATCCTGTAATGTAATAACCCAAAAATACTATATCCCCGTCATCTTATCTATCATAGTATGAAGTATGCTCTATACGCCAGCCATGCTCATCTCACTTGAAACGCCAAAAAATTATATATCTCGAATATTCAAATAATGATCTTTCGACTTACTCTTTTCGCTTTCAACAATGCTCCAAACGACCAATACGCCGAAACCCAGAGTACCGTGCATTCCAAAAAGAGTAGTTATCTCTCTTGCTATGCCACCAGAACTAACAGAATTCAAAAAAATAGTCATAGCAAAAAAAATTACAAAAGCAACCAAAACAGAAATCCCATATATCTTACATGCTTTTGCAGAATTAGATTCCTTCATATCAACCTTTTCTTTTAACTTTTGATACCTCACCTGCGCTTCCAGTGTTATCAGTTCTTCTTTAAATGCGTAAAAAATTTCTCTTCTCCTTTTTTGATCTGTTGTAGAACTTAAAACAGATTTCAATTTATCAATTCTGCTATTTTCTAACTTAACCAATTCCTCCATTTCAGCCGCTTCCTGTTGGCGCTGTTGTTCTATCTTTTGACGTTCTTCTTCTGCTTCTCTTTCTTTTCTTTCTTGTTCTTCTATGCGAGTTCTTTCCTCTGCTTCCCTTGCTTCTACCTCCTTAAGCATTACATCCTTTGCATCTGAATAAGTGTCATGCTGTTTTATTAGATCCTTCTTTTTTTCAAGCGGTGCCAAATCGAGTGCTTTATCAAAATACGAGTTATTAATCGTGGCCGGATTATTTGATTTCTCTCCAGCCATAACCACTGCAAAGTCCATTGGTTTACACAGTTCCCACCAAACCCGGTAGTCTAATGAATACTGTTGAGATAAGTCGACTAATAAATCCTGCCCCTTTAAGTAGTAAGTAGGTTCTCCACTATTGCTTGCATATTCTTTTTTTTCAATACTCAACTTGTAATAAAACTCAGCCTCTTTTAGCTTATCTTCGGGCACACCAGCAGTCATATTTACCGTCGTTTCCTTGGACTGCTCTTCCATCATCGCTTGAGTCCTTTGCTTTGTTTCATGCTCAAGAACAGCCTTATTGGGTTCAGTAACCGGCTGTTCACGTTTTGGCATATTTATCCTGCCTCCACACGAAAGACAAAAACAGAATTCTTTTGCGTCGTCTATCTGTGTTGGTTGGCCACAATTAGGACAAAAAGCATTTCTTAAAGCCATCTTATCACCCTCTTCCTCATAAATTATGCAAGTTTATAACCACATTCCAGGCAGAACTTTCCCTTTGGAACTGAAGCACCACACTTAGGACACTTGACCATATCGTCCTGTAGTTGTTCCACTTTCTGACCACAACCGAGGCAGAACTTTGCCCCCTCCGGAAATTCTTCTCCACACTTCGAACATTTTATTTTCTTTTTTACTCCAGGAGAATGGACATCGGTATTTACAACATTAACCGCAGCACTCGCCATGGCGCCTCCAACAATTCCGCCAAGATTTAATCCCATTCCAAGTCCCATGCCGGCGTTCATAATCCCCGCGGCTCCTCCCTCATTGGAAGCAGCTTTATCCAAAATATCAAAAGTTCTTTCCTGCTGATAATCATATCCCATTACCGACATCTCGGCTTTTTTTGCCAATGCCTTCTTCAACTGAATATAAGAGGGATCACTCTCCGAAGGAGTAATATCATTTACTGTAAAGTTTACAAGTTCTATACCGTACTTAATGAACTCGCCCGTTAAATCACTCTGAATTCCCGAAGAAATCTCTTTCAAATAAGACTGTATTTCCAAAAAAGAAATCTGCTTCTGTACAAACTGTTTTGCAATGTAATCTTTAATATGCGTAAGCAGAATTCCTCTGAAATACTCTTTCAACGTTTTTTGATCAAACAATGAAATGGTGCCGACCAGATTTACAAGTAGCTTTTTCCCTTCTGCAATGCGAACACCAAACTGTCCATTTGCCTCTACCGGCAAAATTATCTTGTAAATAGCATCCTGTATCGGCATAGCTGTCGGGGTTTCCCAGACAACGTCCATTGAAACAGTTTTATTTATAAAATACACCTCGCAATGGAATGGTGATTCACCGTTAAAGGGAAGATTTACCAGTCGTCTGACCAGCGGGATATTTTGCGTATGCAAAGTATGACGCCCCGGCCCAAAAACATCCAGTGCCTGACCGTCTTTAAAAAATATCGCCTGTTGTGATTCATGGACAACCAGTTGCGATAATGTATTAAAATCCTCTCCCGGAAACTTCCAGACGAGGACATCATTTGGACCCTCATACTTGATAATATCGAAAATTTTCATAATTATGCCATCTCCTTACGCCTAACCCTTGGCGCTTAACAGCATTAACCTTAACTCGTCCTTCATAAACACATCTCTATCTGATTTATACATTATATAATTAGAATATGAGATACGCAAGTGTACATTTAAAATCTATAATCATAACAAAGGAGATTTTATTTATGCTGCGCTTGCGCATTTCTGCCATTTTAGAAGAACAGGGACATACAAAATACTGGCTCTATAAACGTTTAGAACCCATGAGCTATCAAAACTTCAACCGAATCTACAACAATGAGACCTCCGGTATTCGTTTTGATACTCTGGAAAAGATACAAAAAGCTTTAAATGTTCCCCTCGAAACATTATTCGATCACACTTCCGATTGATTTATTCTAGTTTTCTCACTAAAAAAACTACCGCTTGACATTTGTTCCGCGATATGGTAATGTATCTTGCGGACAAAAAAGTCCACGTGCGCGTAGCTCAGCTGGATAGAGCGTCTGGCTACGGACCAGAAGGTCGTGGGTTCGAATCCTGTCGCGCACATACCCCGGTCCGTGTGTCCGGGGTTTTTTTGTTACGGGAAATCCCGGAACGGATCTTTACAGATAGGATACTGGCGGAACCATGCGAAAAGCGGTCACCGAAAAAAACTGTTTTCTTCTGCTCTGCATCTTCCTGTGCGGCATACTCCTGACCGGGTGCGGTCCGCAGGAATGCTCTTTCTGCGGGCAGAAACGTTTCTGCAAAGAGTTTGATCTGCTCGGAACGACCCGCTACATCTGCGAAGACTGTCTGCACGATCCCTCCATCGCAGTCTCCGGGAATGTCGCCCGCGAATACTCCGCGCTTTATGAAGACGGAACTCTGGAATATCCCGAAAACTCACCGCTCCGCGAGCAGCCTCTGGTCATGGAACCCGAGGAAGAGGCGACCGGGCCTTCTCTGGATGAGATCATGAACTCTCCCTCCGCGATCCCCGGTACCGTTCCCGAAGGCGGCAGTACTTCCGCCGCTTCGCAGCCCGCACAGCAAAACTCCGATCCGGAGCCTTCCGGCAGCGAGACCGCTTCCGCAACGGATCCGTCGGAGAGCACTTCTTCCGCCCCGGCAGGGGATACCACACAGCCGGCAGGGGATACCACACAGCCGGCCGAAGATACACATCCCGCGCAGGACAGCTCCGCGTCCCAGGAACAGCCCTCCGGCGGTGATACCATGGTCGCTGAGGACCTGATCCGCGACTTAAACCGCCGCTTCCAGGCCGACGGCTACCGGATCGCGCAGGATAACGATAATGAAAACGCCTACCGGATGCTTTCCGGAAACAATGATCTCCATATCCGTCTGACGCCGAGATCCTCGGGCAGCAACGGAAAATATGAACTCACCGTATCCCGTCTGTCGGAGGCTTCCTCTTCCGATTACGTCAAATGCGTGATCCGCTGCATCCTTTCCTATGCGGACTCCGAGGACTACGACGGTCTCGGCCACGAGATCTACAACAACACGATCCAGAACGGCAGTTATTCCGACAGCGGCGTCTCTTATTCCTACACGGAACATACCGCCGACGAGATTGAACGCGGCAGCACCGACGCCGATTTTGTGATCCGTCCATAAAAATCCCTTGCGTTTTTGTATACTTCGCCCGATTTTTTTATTTTTTCATATCTTTTTATAGTCAAAACTCCGACTTTCTGTTATACTCTTACCCAGAGTGTGTGCGCATGGCGCAAATCTAATTTCGTGGAAAGGCGGAAACCAAAATGGCGGAAAACATGTATTACAATGAGATCATGGCTTTACATGGTCTGGACGACTTCAAGGAGGTCGTCACGCAGTGGCAGCGGCTGAGCGAGAATATCGATCGCTATCACGCAAAAAAGGGACTCGTACTCCCGAACCTTCTCTGGGCATCGGATAACGGTCTCGACGTCGGCAACCTTTTGAACCTCCTGACGAATTTTATCGTAAGCTCCGGAAACCTCCTGGACTTCTACGGCACGGTACGCTGCCTGGAGTACTACATGGAGTACATCCCGGAGGACAAGGAATCTCACGAGATCAACAAGATCGCCGAAAAGATCCGTGACGCCGCAGGCTTCCGTTCGGAATATCGCGGACTTCTGTCCATCGACGTGAATGAGTGGGCGGATCACTTCACGGAGCCGCATTTCATCGAGACGATGAAATATCTGGCTTCCATGGATGAGGACATCATGTTCATCTTCCAGATCCCGAACTTCAACCCGCACGCGGTAGAGCAGCTGACGCAGCTTCTGGTACTCTTTTTCCGTCTGCAGCCCATCGAGATGAAGCTCCCGGATTCCGCAGAGCTCGGCAACTATATCAAACAGGAGATCTCGTCCTTCGGTCTGAACCTTGATGCCGAAGCAGAGGCAATGATCGTCGCATCCGTAGAGCGCCTTCGTGAAGATCAGTATTTCGCGGGTTACACGATGCTCAATCGTCTTGCCTGCGACATCGTATACTCTGTATACACCTCCACGCCTCCTTATGACGGTATCGTGACCAAAGGGATGCTCGCTCCGTTCGCGCCGGACGGCGTTTACGTTTCACAGCTCATCTACAACAACCAGCGCGTCTTCACCTCCCAGTTCGGCGAGGCCGGCGGCGGCGTAACGGTCAGCAGACACCTCGGCGGTAACATGAACCGCCTGCATGTATAAGGAGGAATTCATTTATGAGTAGTACTCAGATCCAGAACACCAGATACAAGAGTAATACCGGACAGACCCGCTGGGCCTCCGTCGAGGAGATCCAGGCTTCCGCTACGAAGGTCAATCTGTCCGATCCCGTCTATCCTACCGGCGGTATCCCCGTTATGTCCGACGGACATACGGCATATCTGGACGGTACCGATACCCATACTCTGATCTTCGGTGCGACCGGTTCCAAGAAAACGCGTATCTTCTGTATGCCGACACTGAATATGTTCATCCGTGCCGGCGAGTCTTTCATCGTTACCGACCCGAAGGCAGAGTTGTATGTCCGTACCGGCGGCTTTGCAAAAGAGCGCGGGTATAAGACGGTCGTCTTAAACTTCCGTGATATCGGTTACGGCGATATGTGGGATCCCCTCTATCTGCCTCACCTATATTACCGGGAGAAGCGTTTCGACGAGGCCAACAACCTGATCAACGACCTTGCGGCTACACTGGCAGCAAGACAGAAAGAAAATACCACCGATCTGCTTTATCCTCTGATGGCAGAAACACTGCTGACCGCAAATATGTATCTGCTCTTCGAGGCAGCGGAAGCGGAAGGCGCCGTCAACATGAGATCCTTAACGGCTCTCTGCTCGCAGTCCTCTCTGGAGTCGCTGCGTACCCTGGCCGGCAAGATGAGCAGCCAGAATACGATCGGTATGCTGTTCAAGGGCACACTGCTCGGTGAGAACGAAAAGACGATCTCCTCCATCATGGCAGTGCTTTACGGAATGGTCTCCATCTTCAACCTGAACAAGCGTCTGACCGACATGCTCTGTGCAAACACCTTCGACATCCGTATGTTCGGTCATGAGAAGACAGCCGTCTACGTCATCGTCCCCGATGAAAAAACGACCTGCCACTTCCTCGTAACGATGTTCATCAAGCAGGTTTACGAAATCCTGATCGGTGAGGCACAGCGCCAGCCGCAGCTCGCGCTTCCGATCCGTGTCAACTTCGTACTCGACGAGTTCTGTAACATCCCGAAGATCCCGGATATGCCGTCCATGATCTCCGCGGCACGAAGCCGTAACATGAGATTCTATCTGGTCGCACAGTCCATTCACCAGCTGAAGGGACGTTACGGCGAAGACGCCGATACGATCAAGGGTAACTGCGATAACTGGATCTTCCTGACCTCCCGTGAGGCGGACCTCTTAAACGAGATGAGCTTCCTCTGCGGCGAGATCGATGCATGGGGACCCGGCGGAGCCGAGAAACGGCGTCTGATCTCCGTATCCCAGCTGCAGCGTTTCAACAAGCAGAAAGGTGAGTGCCTGATCCTCCATGGACGTCAGTATCCGTTCATCACTTACATGGCAGATATCGACCAGTATCCGGCATTCTCCAACTTCCAGGTGGTTCCGATCCCGCCGATCGAGATCCCGCACCCGCCCTGCTTCGACGTCATCAAGTTCACGACGAAGAACGCATTCATTACCGACGGTGTGCCGTTCTCCCATCCGGACGGAGAGGGCCCTCAGGCCGTTCCCACGAACCCCGGCGTATAAAAAACAACCACTACGAACGTTTCCCTTGATCCCGCCGCAGAAAACTGCGGCGGGATTTTTTGATCGTTGACACCGTATGTCCCCGCTTACCGCTTTTCCCCTCTATTTTTCCGTACTTTTCGTCCCTTGTTTGCATAAGAAAAGCGATCCGCAACCCCGAGGCTCCTATTCCGGGCGCTGACCGCTTATTCAGTCTAATATTTCCTTTGTTTTCAGTTGTTTCGTCGTTTTGTTAACGCTTGATTAATCTTCGCTGAGGTTGTTGAGTTTCTCATTAACCATGAGCTTATGTCACCGCCTGTTTTTGACGGTCGTTATGCCGCAATTTTGTGCGTTATAACATTTCGGCATTGAATTTACAGGCCTTTCAGGAGTTGGCAGCCTGTTTCATCCGTTCCACGTAATCGCCGGTTGCAGCAATACTGTCCCGTCCCTTCTCTGCGATGATCTTTACGATGGCTGAGCCTACGATCACGCCGTCCGAGATCTTTGCCATTGCAGCCGCCTGTTCCGGTTTCGAGATCCCGAACCCGATCGCACAGGGGATATCGCTGACAGCCCGTACTTTTTCGATCATGGAAGCGACATCCGTGGTGATCTGCTCCCGCATCCCCGTCACGCCCAGGGACGAGACGCAGTAGAGAAAGCCCTCGGCCGTCTCCGCGATCTTCCGGATCCGCTCTTCCGAAGTCGGAGCGATCATATTGATGAGATCGATATGGTATTTCCGGCAGGTTTCGCGGATTTCCCCGCTCTCTTCAAACGGCAGGTCGGGAATGATGATCCCGTCTATACCGGCTTCCTCTGCCTTCTGCAGGAATCGCTCGTTTCCGTAGGAGAATACCGGATTATAATAGGTCATGAATACCAGCGGAATAGCTGTCTTTTCCCGCACCCGTTTTACGAGAGCAAACAGGTCATCCGTCGTCGTACCGCCCTTCAGCGCGCGCTCATCCGCCTCCTGGATCACTGGCCCCTCGGCAATAGGATCGGAGAACGGGACCCCGATCTCGATCAGATCCGCTCCCCGCCGCTCCATTTCCAGGATCAGGGCTTCCGTGGTTTCCAGATCCGGATCACCTCCGGTCAGAAAAGGAATAAACGCCTTCCCATTCTTAAATGCATCTTTAATTTTACTCATAAATCTTGATCCCCCTGTATCTTGCGATAGCCGCCACGTCCTTATCTCCACGTCCGGAGATTGTCACGACCATGATCTGATCCGGCTTCATCGTCGGTGCGAGCTTCCTCGCATAGGCAACCGCATGTGCACTCTCCACGGCCGGGATGATCCCCTCGGTACGTGAAAGATACTCAAAAGCATCCACTGCCTCATCATCGGTTACCGGCACATAGCTGGCGCGTCCCGTATTGTTAAGCCAGGCATGTTCCGGTCCGATCCCCGGATAGTCAAGTCCAGCGGAGATGGAATAAACCTCGTCGATCTGTCCGTATTCATTCTGACAGAACAGGGATTTCATCCCGTGGAAGACCCCGAGCCTTCCGTTTGCGACCGTAGCGGCATTTTCCGGTGTATCAACGCCCTTCCCGGCTGCTTCGCAGCCGATCAGCCGCACGCTTTTATCATTAATGAACTCATAAAACGTTCCCATCGCGTTGCTTCCACCGCCGACGCAGGCAACGACCGCATCCGGAAGTTTTCCTTCTCTTTCCCGCAGCTGTTCCTTGATCTCCTTCCCGATGATCTTCTGGAAATCGCGGACGATCGTCGGAAACGGGTGCGGTCCCATGACCGATCCAAGGACATAGAGGGTATCGTCCATCCTTCCGGCCCATTCCCGCATCGCTTCGTTGACGGCATCCTTCAGCGTCATCGTTGAGCTGGTGACCGGATGCACTTTCGCTCCCAGCAGTTCCATACGATATACATTCAGCGCCTGCCGCTCGGTATCGGTTTTCCCCATAAAGATCTCACATTCCAGACCGAGAAGAGCCGCTGCGGTCGCCGTTGCTACACCGTGCTGACCGGCGCCGGTCTCCGCGATGACCCTCGTTTTTCCCATCTTTTTTGCCAGAAGTACCTGTCCCAGAACATTGTTGATCTTATGGGAACCCGTATGATTCAGGTCTTCCCTTTTCAGATAGATCTTCGCTCCGCCGAGATCCTTCGTCATCTTCTCCGCATAATAAAGCAGAGAGGGGCGACCGGCATAGTTTTTCAAAAGATCCTCCAATTCCTTTTGAAACTCCGGATCCTTCCGGCATTTCTCATAGGCCTCCTCGACCTCTTTCAGAACCGGCATCAATGTCTCGGGGACGTACTGCCCGCCGAAATCACCGAACCTTCCCTTTCTTTCCTCCATTTCAGCCTCCTTCCGACTTTGCTCTTCGCCGATGCGGTACTGCTTTTCGCCCGCCGTTTCGGCTTCAATACTTAACATTGCCTTTCATTTTTTGATGCATTTTGTAACACGCTACAGAAATGCCCATGAATCCCGATCATTCACGGTTCGTTTTATGTTCCTTGCCGAAATAAACTATGTAACCCATTTTATCCACAAAATTGTGATAAACTATATCTTGTGCCCGTGAATGGTATCATTCGGTAAACTTCACATAATTTTCTTCCCGGAAACCCATTTCTGCAACTCGCACATTTACTATATTTGGTGCTTTTGATTCACCGGGGAACATAATGTAGTTGCATCCGGGATTATTTTGCAGGATTTCGGAGTTTTTCCCTGTTTTTGTCCGTTTCCGTCTTCTGCACCACATTTTGTTGTCACACGATCACGCTCTCCGCAGTTCTTCGAGCATGCCCGCCTTATCGGAGGATGTAACAAACGCTTCTCCGATCAAAAGTGCGTCTGCACCGCATTCTTTCAGTTTTATTACATCATCTTTAGTATGTATTCCCGACTCCGATACAAAGACCGCTTCCTTCGGGATCAGATGCCGGAGAGACACGCTGGTCTCGACCGTAGTCGTAAAGGTCCTGAGATCCCGGTTATTGATCCCGATGATCCTTGCTCCCGCATCCGCTGCCCGCCGGATCTCCTCCGCATCATGAGTCTCGACCAGGGCATCCAGCCCCAGCCTGTGTGCCAGTTCCAGATCCCGTTCCAGCTCCTCCTGCGTCAGCAGAGCCACAATCAGAAGCACTGCGGATGCATCCAGCAGTTTCGCCTGCCATATCATATAGGGATCTACAGTAAAATCCTTTCGCAGCGCCGGCAGCGGGATCTCTTCCGTGATCTCCTTCAGATAATCATCTTTCCCCAAAAAACGAAAAGGCTCCGTAAGCACCGACAGCGCGTCTGCACCGGCCGCCCGGTACTCCCGCGCGATCAAAAGGGGACGAAAATCTTCTACCATGACTCCCTTGGACGGGGACGCTTTCTTCACCTCACAGATAAAGGAAAGTTCCGGTTTTTTCAGCGCCTGCAGGAAAGAGCCTCTTCCGCCCCCGGGTACGCCGGAAACCTGTGCGGCCATCCGTTCTTCCACTTTCCGCTGCAGTTCCTTCCCGGGGAGCAGTTCTTTGCACTTGGCAATCCTGCCCTTCGTTTCTTCGGCAATCTGCACTAAAATATTATCCTTCATTCGTCATTCATCCTCATTCATCTTTGCATAATCTGTCGGTAAACCACCGGACACCGCCTGTAAACCGCCTCGAAAAAGACATTTTAGTTCATTCTTCTTTTAACATCTGCGGCATTGCTGTGTGTTTGCAAGCGGTGCCGGATCCATTTCTTTAATCCTGATTGCTGATTTCGACGAAAGCTTTCAGTGTATTCAGGGCCTTACCGGAATCCAGGATTTCTTTTGCAATCCCGATTCCTTCCGCCATGCTGCCCGCCTTTCCTCCGATATAGATCGCCGCACCGGCATTCATAAGCACTGCATCTCTCTTATGACCTTTCTCGCCACCGAGGATCGCTTTGGTGATCTCGGCGTTCTCCGCAGGAGCCCCGCCTTTCAGATCATCTTTCGTTGCAAACGTCAGTCCGAAATCCTCCGGAGTGATCACGTAACTCTTGTACCAGCCGTCCCGGATCTCACAGACCTTCGTCGGAGCCGAAACAGAGATCTCATCCAGTTTGTCCGTCCCGTAAACCACCAAGCCGCGGTTTACGCCGAGGCTGACCAGCACCTTCGCCAGAGGCTCTACCAGATAATCGTCATAGACGCCCAAAAGCTGCAACGTCGGAGAAGCCGGGTTGGTCAGCGGTCCTAGTATATTAAAGACCGTACGGAATCCCAGTTCCTTGCGGATCGCCCCTACATATTTCATCGAAGTATGATACTTCTGAGCGAAGAAGAAACACATTCCTACCTTATTAAGAAGCTCGACACATTTCTCCGGACTCTGGTCGATCTTGACCCCGAGCGCTTCCAGACAGTCTGCCGTGCCGCACAGGGAGGATGCCGCCCGGTTTCCGTGTTTTGCAACCTTGATCCCGGCCGTTGCCGTAACCAGAGCTGCGGTCGTGGAGATATTAAAACTCCCTGCATTATCACCGCCGGTCCCGACGATCTCCAGAATATCCTTCCCCGCATCCACCCTGGTTGCATGGGAACGCATCGCTGCCGCACATCCCGCGATCTCGTCCGTGGTCTCCGCTCTTGCGCTCTTCGCCGACAAGGCAGCGAGGAATGCCGCATTCTGGGTCGGCGTCGTCTCGCCGCTCATGATCTCGTTCATGACGGTAAACGCTTCGTCATAAGTCAGATCCCCTTTGTTGACGATCTTCACGATTGCCTCTTTGATCATTTTTCTTTTCCTCCTTTTTCATTCTTAATGCATTTTTGTTAATTCATGTTTTATTTTGTTTTGATTTGTTAATTCTTTGTTTAATCCGCATTCGAGTCTCTGTACGACCTCCGGCTCAACTCTGACAGCTGTCTTAACAGTGCCGGATAAAATTCTCCAGCATCGATCGTCCGTTCGGTGTCAGGACCGATTCAGGGTGAAACTGGAGTCCGAAGATCATATGTTCGGAATGTTTCACGGCCATGACCTCACCATCCTCCGCTCTTGCGATCACCTTCAGGCATTCCGGAAGATCCTCCTCCGCAGCCGCTAATGAATGATATCTTGCAACTTTTTCCGTTTCCGACAGCCCCCGGAAGATAGGACTCGTAACATCAATATTTACAACACTTTGCTTGCCATGCATCAAATCCTTCGCATGCCGGATCCGCCCTCCGAAGACCTCACAGATGCCCTGATGCCCCAGGCAGATCCCAAGGATTGGCATTTTTCCTGCAAAGTATTTTATCGCTTCTTCCGACCTTCCTGCGTCCTTCGGCCACCCGGGTCCCGGTGAAACAATGAGGTGCGACGGGCGGAGCGCCTCCATCTCCTCACAGCTCATCGCATCGTTCCGGATGACCCGGATCTCCGGCTCGATCTCCCCAATCATCTGGTACAGGTTATATGAGAAACTGTCATAATTATCGATCAGTAATACCATAGCTCTATCCTTTCTGTTGACTGCGATGCAACCACGATATATTAACGCACGAATTAATTTAACTCCTCTCGTGGGCG
>Ga0310694_10004782_pt1 | contig 13027 bp, 21 predicted proteins | sample 174DNAGHGhighgp2_FD_203884 | JGI IMG/M metagenome (GOLD analysis project Ga0310694, IMG submission 203884) | Sheep rumen microbial communities from Palmerston North, Manawatu-Wanganui, New Zealand - 1742 DNA GHGhigh gp2 (v2) (version 2) | ecosystem: Host-associated > Mammals > Digestive system...
CCTGTACAGTAGGCGCTGATATTTCTCCTTCATCTTCTTGTTGGGGTTTGGGGTTGGTAAATAATTTCACTCTCTCTATGTCTTCGGGCGTCATCTCACTCACGAGTTTGTCGTAGAGTGGGTCTTCCACCCGTTCATATCCTTGTTGAGCCCGCCAGTCGTTGAGCGTGATCAACGCGCTCTCGAACTCAATCTTGCAGCGGTCGCTAATCAGGCGGTTCACTTCCTGCTCCTCCTTCTTGCCGGTTTGCAGGCAGTCCACATCGCTGAAATCAGCGTCGAGGTACAACCCGTCCTGGTCAAGACCGAGGAAATGGGTAAACTCCTGACAGAACCGCTGGACCAGCGGAATGATTACCGACGAGTACACCGCTTTCTCGGCGTTCGCCTGGTTAGCATACGTTGACTGGTCTTTGCGAGGGATCAACACGGGCGGAATGCCGTATATGCCGGCGATTATCACCGCGTCGGCAAGCGTTTCATCGAACGGCTGGAGGTCGGCGATAGACAGGTTCGTGCGGACGAAATTCATCTTCACGTCGCTGATACCGTAGGGGTACTTGCCGCTGCCCAAGCCATACATCTTGTCGGCCTCCTCGAGGATTTGTTTCTTCTCAGCAGAGGTCAATGCACGGCTGCCCATCTCGTCGCTCATCTCGCTCACGAGCCAACCGAGACCGCCTCGCTTGACGTAGATGACGTTACGCGCCTCGTACACGGCTATGAGGTTGCTGATTGCTTTAAGCACCGACATCAACCGGCTCTTGGCACGCAGCGGGTCGCCGTTGTAGAACCCGAAGGTGTCGTCCACGTCGCGGAACACGCATTGCGGAGCGATGGCACGGCGAGTGAACGTGCCGTAGTCGTGATAGTAGCACTTCACCACGTCCACGATGTCGCTCACGCCGTAGATGTCGCCCATCTGCCGTTTGTACTCGATGGTCACATACGGCTCTTCCAGCGTCACATAGCGGTCGCACCACTTGTAGAGCGTCTTGGCGCCGGCGAACGCGTCGCTCATGGCGGCCTTGATGAATGAGTTGCCCGTGACGAGCTTGTAGGCGAAATGCTTCCACAACGTGCGATACCAACTCTCGAAAGCGTTTGGCTTGACGAGAAGGCGGTTAATCGTGTCGTTGTTCCACACCACGGTATCGTCCTTGAACTTCTTCAACACATACTTCGCCCCTGCCGCACGGCTGGCGATGTAGTTCACCGGCCATGCCACCTCGGGCACCGTGTTGAACAGCGTGATGAAGTTGGCGTTCGCCACATACGGCGTGGCGACAATCTCACGCATCAACTGCAACCGCCGTGCGGAGGTGTCGCTGACGCTTTCCGTTTGCCCGCCCTCTACCGGGGTCGCGCTCTTGGTAATGAAACCTAATGTCTTGAGCAATCCCATGTGCCTATCGTGTTGAACAAGGCAAAAGTACCTACAAAAAAGTCCGCTTTCCCAGAACCCGAAATTCTTGAAAAGCGACCCGAGGCGATTTTTCGCCCTTTGGATTTACTTTGCAAATAGCAAAGTGTTGATTTACACCATTATAGCAAATTTTTGGAATTGCAGAGAAAAAATCACTCTCGCATTATACGTCCTTTTGCAGGTAGTAATCGGTCTTGCCGACGATAGCCAGCGCGCCGGTGGTGGCAGGGAATTTTTGCTAACTCATTGAAAATCATCCGTGCTTACACACCGCGAATGATGATGCGAGCCAACCCCGAGAGCACCGCCGAGGCTGCCGTCTGCTCTGCCGGTGACTGCTCGTTGTAGTCGAGCACGTCGCCCATGAACGCGGCATACTCAGGCTCACTCATCTTCTCGGGGTCGAGGTGGACGTGGGCGCGTACCCAGTCGCTCATCGCCGAGATGCGCACGCGGTGGTCGCTGCCGAGGCGCAGCACATTCACCTGCGGCAAGTCCTTGCGCAGGTCACGCACCATCGGGAAGTACGCTTGCTGGCACTCCACGACATACATCGTGGCGGTGAACGACCTTATCCACCCCGCCATTTCGTCGTTGCCCTTGACCTGGCGCAGGCAAACGTCAGTGAGGTGCCAGCGGTCGGCGAGACGTGCGAGACGTGCCAAAGCGAAACGGCCACCGAAGGACGGCAGCACATACACGATTGCCTGCTCGTAGTCGTACTCGGTGGCAGGGTTGAAGAACTTGAACTCGCCCTCGCTGTAGATTGACCGCTTGCGCCCCATGCTGAACTCCGTGTACTGGGCTCTTAATAGGTCGTAGCACACATAGCGTAAACAATCTGAAATATGTGCATGTGGTTCGTATTTCTGTTTCGTTATAGGGTTCGTCACTTTCTGCTTGGCGATTGCGCCGTTCTCGTCCTTCTGCACAGCCTGGTAGTCGTCAATAGACGTGGTGCAGTCGCTGTCTATGCGGATAGCCACACCCGGCACACGACCATCCCACACGGCATTGATGAACTCGCCAGTAGTTGCCACGGCAGGGTTCTTGTTGCCGATGCAGTCCTCCACCACAAAGCCCTCATGCTCCAGTTCGTCAATGACGAGGTCGAAGAACGAGCGGTTGTTCTCGTCAATGGTGTTCGCCGCCTTGCCTGACGCGTCGCCATGCAGATAGACATTGCCGCCGTAGTGGTACTCACGGAGTTTGGCGGCAATGACTTTCGCGGCCTTGCGTGCCGAGTTGTTCGGACTCTCTATCGGCAGCTCATCAAACTGCGTAACTTGCTGAACATCGTCGGGCTTATACTCTTTTTGGAAGAACGTGGCGGTGACATACGGCAGCACGTTGGAGTCCATGCTGATGTGTATGGGCAGGTCGGGGTTGAATGGAAACTTGCCGCACACCTCACCACGGTTGAACGAGGGGAAGAACTCCGCTCCTGTGCGGATGTGGCCCCATTCGCCAAGTGCATAGACCTGGTAGTAGTCGGGGTCGTTGATGCGGTCGTTCTCGAAGTTGGCTATCGCCTGATAGTCGTAGTAGCCGTACTTCCCATCGGGCGAACCCACCACCCAAAAGTTGTTGAGGTAGGTGGACTGGATAACGATTGTGTCGGGCGCATGGCGGTCGTACTCGCCGGTGTTGGGGTTGAGGATTAGTTTCTCGCTGTTCATGCGCACAGACTTCACGGCACACAGTTCAGGCGGCAGCATCTCACCTCCAACGGTCAGCGACATGGGAATTTCGTGCCATTCCTCCCTATCGAACCATCTTTTCTTGATCCAGTGCTCCTCGCTGATAGGGTTGAAGGCTGCAACAATCTGCTGCCCCTCCTGACCACGCAGACGCAGGCGGATTTGCTTGAAGTCGGTTTCATCGTACTCGCTTAACTCGTCAAGGAATACTCGCTTGTACTGGCTGATACCCTTGATTTTCTCGGGATCGTCAAGACCGCTGAAATCAATCTTGCCACCGTTGTTGAACACGATGCTGTTCTGCTTGAAGCGGCAGCACTCCGCCAATCCATCTATGCCATTGATGGCTGCTTTGAAGTCGGCATAAATTGTTTTCTCAATGCTTGCGCCAACCTTACGCATGACAAGCATGCTGCACTCCTCGTAGTAGGCGAGGATGGCGAAGAACTGAGCCACCGAGAACGACTTGCCGGAGGATGAACCACCATAAAGCACGATGAAGCGCACGCTCGGATCGAGTGTGTACTTCCATAGCCAAAAAGCGTTCGGCGAGAACAATTCACGGTCAATGCGCATCAGTCTTTCTTTGGTGCGAGCAATAGGTCGCCTTTTTCTTGCGGCAACTCGTGGCGGATTGTCTCCACATACTCTCCAATGACCTCAAGCATCAACTTGATGGCATTTGGGTCGGCCTTGCCCATGCAGCGGTTGATGAAGCCGAGGGCAATCATCAGCCGTGGTGTCACATTCTCGGCAATCTCCGCTGGATAGCCGAGGTTGATTATACGCTGCCGCACCTTGTCGGGCTCCAGCTGCACGTCGAGGAGCGAAACAAGGGTTTCCTTCATGGTGCGTTTCTCGGCTCTCGCCACACCTGACGCGATGCCACCTTGTTGAGCTGTTATCCGTTGTTCGTCCGTTGTTCGCCGTGCAAATCGCCCTTGATTGTCGCGGAACTGCTTGCTCTGCTTAGGACTTTTATTCGCCATTGCCCTCCTCCTTTCTCACGCTGCCGGTGTGAACCATGTACCACGTTTCGTAACCGTCGGCATCAACCTGCACGATGTAGGAAATGCCGTCCTCGACCTCGAGGCGGCCTGTGACCTTGCTCCCGGCTGGCGTTATTCCTGTGTAGTTCATAATCTCTCAAAAAAGACCGCCGGCTCCACGATGGAACGCAGACACCGGCGGTCGGCGTCAAACATCTATTTCATCTCGGCTGAGATGGTTCCGAAAACACCTGTGACAAGCCTTGCTCGATGTTTCGGTACGGCAAAGGTACGGTGAAAATCGTCTCGTTTACCGATTGCTCGAAATTGTCGAGGGGCCGCAACTCGTCCGTGTAGTCAAGGTTGAGGGGCTTGTACTTGGCCACCTCGTCGCAAAACTCACGCACCGTGTTGCCCACAGGGTTCACCGCATTCACCAGTTGCCGGTTGCAGGCAAAAGCGTAGATCAACGCCTCTACCGCGTCACCGATGTAGGTGAAGTGGCGCACGTTGCGTCCGCCGTTGTAAATCGTGCAGGTCTCTCGGGTAAGCAAGTTGTACAGCAGAGTTCCCTCTCGTGGTTCGGGACCATACACGTTGTGAAGACGAACGCCGGTTGCTCTCGGGCAGTAGGCTTTCGCGAACTGCTCGTCAAAATACTTCGTCATGCCGTACATCGAGGTCGTGTTGCAGGCGTTGGCGGTGCTGCTGGACGCATAGACCAGTTTCACCCCGTAGCGGCGGCAAGCGGTGGCCACCACCATGAACGCGTGCACGTTCTCTCGCTCGATGTCGTCGAGGCGGTCGTTGAACACGCTCGTCTCGGCGGCAAGATGAAATACCACGTCAATGCCGCCGTCGGCCAACAGGGGCTCGATGCGTGCGGCGTCACCGCCAATCTTCGTGTCGATGCGGACGACCTCGAAGTGCGGTGCCAGTCGGCGGCAGAGGACTTTACCGATGAAGCCCTCGCTGCCGGTAACTATTGCTCTCAATGTCGCAGGTAGTGCTGCCGTCTAAGGGTGATACGTCAAGGCACAAGATTGTCGAACAGCCCGGGAAGCCTCGGTTGCAGGGCTTCGTGTTCCTCGTGGAAGAACTCGGCTTTCGTCTTGCCCATCTTGCGGCCTTTCTTGGTGTGGATGTCGAAGGTGTATTCCGGCACCTCCAACGGTTGACGGCGCGCATCGTCCAGGGCGGCGATGATCTGCGGGTCGGTGAGCGCGAGTTGGTCCACCGCAAGGTTGTTGAGGTGGTCGGCGTCGCGGCTCTTATAGCACTCGCAAAGCAGGATTATCGCCTTGCCGATGAAGATGCGGCCTTTCGGCTCTTTGCTCCCTTTGTTCACCAACTCATAGCCGTTGTGCAGCGCGTCAATCTCGTGGGTGATGAGCCCCCAGCAGTCCTCGGCGCTGATGGTGTAAAGTCGTTTCCACGCATAGTTGCCGTAGCCTGACTGCCAAAGTTCCACCCCGAAGAATGCCGCCACCACCACATCGTTTCGGCGAATGCTCTTCTGCAATGCACTGGCACACTCAAGGAAGTCATATCCGTTTTTAGTTTTCAGTACGAAATGTCCCATATTTTTCTGTAAAGTTAGTCAAAATTTTCGATATATATGCTGAAATTCAGCACTTTAACCTATGTGAAATTTTGTCAAATCAAAATGGAAATGACGCACTGATGTTGTACTGCACCAGCGACTTGGTTTTGTCCTTGCCGTTGTTGCCCTGGCCCTTCAGGCGAATTGCCTCGCCGAAGTATTTCCGTATGAGCAGGATTGACCGCTGCTCCTCGTCCTGGTTGCGGATGGCCGACAGGCCGCCGGCGTTCACGAAGGTGGATTTCTGCTCGAAGTTGTAGCGCAGGTCTGTGAGAACCTTCCGCTCGGTGTACTTCATGTAGCACGAGATCCAAAAATCCTCCTTCAACTTCAGTTCCTCGTTCCACCATACGTTCTTGTTGTAGCGCACGCCGTAGGAGCAACCCGTTACCATCTTGTCGAGGGAGAGGTACTCCGTCTCGTCGTACATCACCGGCGAGATACGGCTGGTGAAGCCGAACACATGGACATCGAGCATGCAGGCGATGTCATACAGGTTCTCGATGATCTGCGTTATCTCGTTGCGGTCGCGGATACGTGCCGTCTCGCCCTTTTCCGAATAGAGTCGCTTGCAGGCATCCACATCATCGTCGAGCATGAACAGTTCACGGAAATGCTTCGCCATCCAGTTACGTTTCGGGATTAGCCCGATGATGTCGTCGGGGTGCGTCACTATCTCGCAGTCGGGATTGAACTCTCGGTAGAGGTCGGCTTGCGACTTCGCCACGCAGATGATAGGGTCGTTGACCAGGTACTTCGCGAACACTCGGTCGTGCCGCTTGTGGGAGGGGATTACGATACGCAGGCTCATTGCTCCGCTCCTTTCTGGCTTCGTGCGATGGCCTCACGGAAGTCCTGTATGCTGATAACGTTACTCTTGCTCACCTTGCCGGTCTTATACGACCTCATGTGCTGCATATCGAGCACCTCACGCAGCCAGTTGCTGTCAACCTCGTTAGAACTTTGAATGATGAACAATTCGTGCTTCTCGTCGTACTTCGGTATTAGTGGGTAGACCGCGGAGTCGTTGTCCATCGCCTCAAATCTCTCCCTGAACTTGTCTTTCGGCTTCGGCTGCTCGAACTCCATGCCCCAGTCGGCGAGTTCGCTCTGGAACTCCGCCCACTCGTTGGCGATGATGTCCTTGTCGTCCTCGCCGTAGTTGATGTTGTCTTTGGCGGCATACTCACGCAGTTTCTTCGGTGGGGTGTCGCCCGGCAGCACCTTGCACGGCACAGTCTTGTAGCCAAGTTCCTTGCAGGCGCGAAGCCGAAGGTTGCCGCACACGACGACATACTTGCCGTCCATGTACTCCACAACAATCAGTTCGCGCAGTTCCAACATCTCGGGGCTCTCCTCGATTGAGCGGCGCGTGGCTTCGTAGCGCTCCTTCTTCACCAGGCGCGGATTGCGAGGAAGACCCGGGACTTGCCCCTTGTTCGCGGTGATAAGGGACACATCAATTTCTTTTCTTTCCATTGCTTTCGGGATTTCAACAATTAAACTTACAACAATACTCACGAAAGCAACATCAATCCTTGTGCATCAACCGCCAAGCGATTCGGTCTTTGATGACCTGCTCGATGTTCTTGCAGCCGAGTTGGCGCAAGGCCAGGGCTGTGTCGATGATGATGTCGGCGGCGAGTTCCTCGCGCTCGCTGAACTCACGCTCGTAGGTCGGGCAGGCGTCGTCGGCGTGGAGCGGAACCACGAAGTCGCTGGTCAGATGTAGCGGAGGTTTCTTCCAGTGGCAGGCGTCCATGCGCCGCCAGTCTCGGGAGACACGGATTGACATGGCCCTCGGTGACGTGGAAGGTGTGATTTCGTCGCGCCTCAACATCTCGTCATGCAGCTCTTTGGTCAATTTGTTAAGCGTAATCATGAAACTGAACGGATTTAATGTTGCTAATGGGTTGATTTGCCTTACGGCGGTCTGATGGTGGTCATAATGGTGATACTTATGGTGAATTACGTCTCCAGTACGTTGTGAATGGCCTCGATAAGGTGGCCGACCATCGGCAGGGGGATGGCTATGCGGTAACGCCTGTTCCCTCGGTTATGCTCGGTGATCATCAAGTAATCGGGCTTGTCGCCCTTGCCATCGTGCAGGTCAACTGAATACTTCTTGCCCGGGCCGTTGACCCACACCTGCTTTCTGATGTCCAATGCGTCCATAGTGCTGTTGAAATAGTGAGTTTAGTTGACTTCAATTTTATCGGCACCCAACTTGCCCAAGTTGTCGAGTGCGGTGCGCTCCATAAACACATCGAGGATTTTCGTCTCCTTGATGGCCTCAATCTCGTAGTCGGTGACCGCGCCTTTCATGTATTCCCTGGCGTGTTCCTTCGCCTTGTCGATGGTCGCGTCACGGAACAGGACGTACAACGCCGAGCGTTTCTCCTTCGCCGTCACCTCGTCGATGAGGATTAGGTTGTACTTGACGAGGAAGAACAACTCGCCCTCGTTGAACACCACTTCGTTGTACTGCGCAATCTTTTCGTGCGTCACGTTGAACTCGCCGGTGATGTACGGTTGCATCTTCTGTGTGATGCGTGCCTCCGCCTCGGTGAACGAGAGCGCGTCCATGGCGTAGGTCTCGGTGACGGTCTTTTGGGTGCCGTCCTCCTGCACCTTGTCAATCTTGATTTTTACTTCAAAAAATGTCATATTCGTGAATAAATTAGTGTTTTCGCCATTTTATTGGCGTAATCGTAAATCCATTGTCGCTAACAGTCTCTCTATCACGTCCACGTTGGCCGACCCGAGGAAACGGATGCCCAACAGGTCGGCTCGGGAACGCGAGCAGAGGTCTTTGAGGGTGGTTATCCCTTGCCCTTTGAGTATTCGCAACACATTGGGAGGGAAACCGAGTTCGTTCAGTCTCGCACGCAGCACCTGCGCCATGTGCAGGTCATTCTGGTTGAGCAGTTCGTTGATGTTCATCAATCTCTTCCAGTTTTTTGAGCGCGAGGCGCATTCCGTCGCGGTACTTCGGGTTCCCCTGCATGAACCAGCACATCGCCGAGAAGATGACCTCCCGCAGTTCCCGCTTCTGCTCCATCATCATCGCGATGGCGGCGCACAAGTCAATTCTCCGTTTCTCGTCTTCCTCCTCGGGCGAGCCCATGAGCAACGCGCCGTGCTTTTCGGCAGTCATGCCGATGACCAGCAGCGTCGGTACCAGTTTGCCGATATTTTCGAGCAATTCTCTCAATTTCTGTTCTTTTTCGTCCATATTCTTTGACGGTTTTTGAAAAGTTGTTATAAAAATCTTTTAATAAACCGGTCAAGCGTGTTGCGGTCAACTTTGACAATCTTGGCGATTTTCCGCTTCGATACGCCCTCGTTGAGTAGTCCTTGCACCAATTCCCGCTTGTTGTACAGTTTGTGTTTCTTCGGGTCTGTCCTGCGCCCCACTGGACGGCCGAGGACGACACCTTCCGCCTTTTTGCGAGCCAACGCCTCTTTGGTACGCTGGCTTATCATGTCGCGCTCAATCTGTGCTGCCAACCCGAAAGCGAAAGCCAACACCACCGCCTGAATGTTGTCACCAAGCACGAAGTTGTCTTTGACGGTATACACCGTGGCCTTCTTCTCCATGATGTATTGCAGCAGCGTCATCACCATGAGTAGTTTCCTGCCGAGGCGCGACAACTCCGAGCAAATGATGATGTCTCCCTCTTTTAGGTTCGGGAGAAGTTGCTTGCCAAGATTGCGCTTTTTAGCGGCTACGGTTCCGCTGACCCCATCGTCAAGTATGTACTTGTCGATAGTCCAGCCATTGCGCCTTGCAAGGTCATCAACGCCCACTTTCTGATTGTTGTAGTCTTGCTTGTCGCTTGACACTCTCAAATATCCGTACACCATCAGTTCATCAGTTTTATGCCGTAACGGCGGTTATACAACTCTTTTGCCCATGTGGGGATGTTCCGAGGGAACAAAGCCTCGCTATCACTGTCTATCGGTTTGTTATCGGCATTCTCCAACTCACTGACGTACTCTTTTAGAAGTTCCACAAAGTCAGCATCCGGCGTTCCTCCGCCATGTAAGTGGTAGCGCAGTTGAATGTAACGCACGTCGGCGAGAAAACCTTTGTGAAGTACCATCAACTCATTGTTGCCATGCACATAGAGTACCGCCATAAGACGGGCACTGGTATCCGTTGAAATTGCAGGGATGCCAGCCGCAAGACACGTCATATTCCAGTCATCCCTCATTTGGTCAACCATTTCCCGAGTAATACCAGTTTCTCTTGTCATCGTGTAGGTCGTTTTACGAGCCCGCCCAGCGGTTCAAGTCCCCATTTGAGGCGTATTTGGTCGGCTCGGATTGATTTATTTCGCTTTTCGTTACGCTTTGCCCGGCAAGCGGCCTTGCGCTCTTCGGGCAGGTCGTCCCAGTTCTTGCGCACCTGTGCGGCGCGGGAAATGAGATAGAGATTGTCGAGGACGCAGTTCGTGGTGTCTCCGTCCTTGAACTGGATGTTCATGCCCTTCGGGATCGGGCCGTGGGCCTGCTCCCAAATGTAGCGGTGCTTGGGCATCATGCGTCTGCCGTCATGCGGCTTGATCCACCAGTAACGCCGACCGGTTTTGTCGGGCGACCGCAGTATCTCGAAGCCCGGCTGCCGGTAGGTGGGTGAGGCTGTGTTCTCCACACCGGACTGAAAGCGAGTCCGTGACGAGTTGGCGATACCCTCGGCACTCATGTAATGTTCTATCTTACGCCCGGCATTGAACGGCTTGTGACCCTTTCGGAACTGCCCGACCTTGCGCTGCCGCTCCGCAACCTCGGGTGACTTGTGCACGCCGAGGCTGCGAGCCTTCAAGCCGATTGCCTGTACCGAGCGGTGAAGGAACACGGCGAGGTCGGCGTTGCTCCGCTCGGCATAGGATTTCAGCAGGTAGTCAATCTCGTATTTAGTCCATCGTCTCGTTCCCATCGCTGAAATACTTTTGCTTGATTGCTTCTGCTACTGTCATTTCTCACCTCCTTTCAATTTCTCATAATAGTCGCGATAACTCAAACAAACATTCTCAAAATTGGCGAGGATATAATTGCAGCTATCAATCATTCCTTTAAGCATCTTGAGCATTGCATCTGCACTTTTGGGCATGGAATACATATAGCCACTATACCCCAAATCCTCGTTTATGCTTTTGCATTTTTTCTCGCATTCTTCACTCATTGATTGAAGATAACACTTGAACTCTCGCCTTGTTCCCTCATATGCTTGTTTCCAGCAATCTCTTTCAGCTCCTTGCCAACCTGCAACATAGCAATCAATATTGCGATTGTTTAACATGGTTTTGTCTTTATTCTTGCGCAAGGCACGAAAAGCGATATCCTCGATCTCTTCTTTGCTCTTGAATTCAATAATCGTCATGACTTCAAATGATTTTTGATGTATTCTACCATGCTCGTCATGCTCTCGGTGGTGTACCACTCTTTGTAGAGCGTGACGATGCGTTTAATTGTCTCGTCGGCGGGGTGAGCGTCCGCCCACTCTGCGCCTTTGGTGAAGTGGTGCATGGCGCGGCACTCGCTTCCGTACTCGGCGAGCGCGCCGGCCTCAATGTGCTGTTGTCTGCTCATTGCTTCAATTCTTCCGGAAATTCGTTAAATCGTCTTACTATCTCCTTGCAGAGAGCATTCGCACTCTCTACGTTGCCCATGTGGATTTGTGCTATACAAGCGTTGAAGCCATCCTCTATACAAAGGTCGGCGTCAATTTCATTGCGTGAGAAGATCTTCCCTCTCCCTGGCAAGCAGACGAGTCTCATTGTCTTTGTGTCATACTCGCCATTTGCGTAGTCCCATGTTAGTTTTACTTTCATTTTAGTATCTGAATTTTGTAAAGTGAATAATTGCAAGTGGTTTTGTGTGGTCATAATTCTTGAACCACTCACGCCAGTCATCAAGTGACAACCCGTCATTATTTGCCACCAAAACTTTGTCTATATCGCGTTTATCAATACGCACGCAGGGATAGAAACAGTAGGCATTTGTGTCAATGTCAGTCAACTGCTGCAACCCAACCCCATCCTCAGCAGTTAGTGTTGCAATGGTCGTCTGCTTGCTCATGTATGGGCGACCCGACCACTGACGGACTGACAGAACAGCCTCGCCTCTTTGCACATCGGCTATGCGCTTTGCCCACAGCCGATAGTTGGCGCGTATGGTGTGCAATTTCTTGAAATCACCAGTGCCTGTTTGTCCATTGAGGAACTTTTCCAGGAACTCTGTCGGCTCCCCATGGCGCTTATGCGTTGCAGGGAATTTTCGTGAAAGGGTGATTACATAGGTTTTCATACTCCGATAAATTCAAATTCTTTTGAGATTAAACAATTCGGCTTGGGTGTAACCCTCATGCCACTCACCAACAGTGCGCCAATTTTGCATGAGGTCATACTTTTCTTTGCTGACCTGCCATTGCTCCTCGGTGTACTGGAAAGCCCAATCTTGGCCGAAAGTCTCAAACATCTTGTCACGTGCGCTCTCTGCATCTTCGGCCTCAATGACGTGGTAGCAGTTGCGGTGCGGCTTGTCCATGCCGACACCGAAAGTGAAATAGTAGCGTTCCATTAGTACTTTCCTCCTTTCCGTTTCAGTTGTTTGATGAGTTCGTCGGCCGCTTCCACAGCACAAAGTGACATAAATTCATCACTTACGCCTCTCATCTCATCTTCATGGAAACAATTGGCCATAATTTCTCGTGCTATTTCGTAGCGTCGTTGCTCCCAGTCGGTGCTTTCGTCTAATACTTTGTAATGAATAAAGTGACCGCATTCTCTGGCGAGTTGTCTTGTCGGAATAGTCCTGTGTTTACGTTGCTCACAGACGGCCTCGTGAATACACCAGCCACAACCAATTTCTTCTCTCTTCTTGGGGGCTGGGTTGGGGTTGTACTCTTCCGCATCATTCACTTGTGCGGCTTTCAGCACTTTGTACGTTATCTCTTTAATCGGACCTAATCTCGGATTGTACGATATTCCCCACGCCACAGCGCAGTCTGCAATATCGTCAGAGGTGATGCCGGAGCCACATGAATTGGCCTCCCACAACTCCTTGAATTTTTCTTTCGTGTAAATCATCGTTCTGTCGTTTTAGAATAAGTTATACTACCGATTTTTAATGGTTCTTTTTGAGGTGGTTTTGTTTGGGCTGGTTTCTTGCACATAATAAAATTATAAACATCTCCGAAGTTCCCTTTTGTTAACGCGCGCTCTATCTGCTCACGCTCATAATCGCTCAGGCCAACGTCATTGGCAATAAGCGTGGTTATGTATTTCGCTAATCCTGTAATCAT
>Ga0310694_10004784_pt1 | contig 13026 bp, 14 predicted proteins | sample 174DNAGHGhighgp2_FD_203884 | JGI IMG/M metagenome (GOLD analysis project Ga0310694, IMG submission 203884) | Sheep rumen microbial communities from Palmerston North, Manawatu-Wanganui, New Zealand - 1742 DNA GHGhigh gp2 (v2) (version 2) | ecosystem: Host-associated > Mammals > Digestive system...
TGGGCTTCGATGTCCCGATGGAAAAGAAGGCAGCTCCGCCGGTCGATTATGTCGTAAAGAACGGAGACGCGGAACTCCTTGTCGAGGTTCAGGATCTGAACTCAGCGCAGAAGGACCTGCTCCGGGATTACATTGCGCTGCTGAAGAAAACGAATTGATGAAGGCGGGGTGATTCTATGGCAAAATACTCTAAACGCGCCGACGGTCGGTATCAGTACCAGTTCCGGGCCGGTTATGACGAAAACGGCCGGCGGATCATAAAAAGCTTTTACGGTCGCACGGTTGCCGAGCTGGAAGCGAAGATCCGAAACGCGAAGGCGGAAATGGCGCGCAGCTCCGGCTCCGGTTTCGTCGTGGACTATGTCGAGGACTTCATTTCAACGTATAAGGCAGCCCGATCGGAAAACACCCGCGCCATGTATGAGCGCAGCCTCCGGTATCATATCCGGCCGCTTTTTGCCGGTCTCCGCATGCGGGACCTGACTCCTGCGGAAATACAAAAGGCGGTAAACACTCTCGCCGGAAAGCGGCGAACGGCTGAAATAATGCTGTCCCTTTTGCGTCAGGCTTGCGACAGGGCGTCAGATTCGGGCATTTTCGCGGTAAATCCGTGTAAATGGATAGAATTACCGAGTAAAACGCAAAAAATCGAACGTCGGCCGTTTGGTGCGCCTGAGCTGGTTGCAATAATGGCGGCGCCCTATGATGCCCGCGAGGAATGTTTCGTGATGCTCCTCTACGGCTGCGGCCTGCGTCGGGAGGAAGCTCTCGGACTCCGGATCTGCGACGTCGACCTCGAAAAATGCAACGTTTCGGTCCGCCAGACAGTTGTCTTCCCGGAAAATTCCGCCGTGATTCGTCCGTGCGGAAAGACGGATCTCTCTCTGCGCATGGTTCCGCTGCCTGAATCGCTCGTTCAACGGATCCGGCCGTGGTACAATGAAAGGACAAAAGCATGCAAATGTAGCACGGAGCTCCTGTTCCCGGGCTTCTCAAAATCCGTATATGTCCGCTTTTGGCGGAAGATTTCGGAAAAGATCGGGATTCCCGGGATAACCGCGTACTGGTTCCGCCATAATTACGCGACGCTGCTCTATTACTCCGGAATTTCAATAAAACAGGCCGGAGCCCTTCTCGGTCACTCCGGCGTGCAAATGATCTTGAAAATATATGCGCATCTTGACGCTGAAAAAGAAAACGCCCGCGGAAAAATCGACGCGATTTTCTGCTGACATTTTGACTGACAGACGGTCCGATTTGCTGTCATTTTGCTGACGATAAACGAACACAAACGAGCGCAAACGGAAACAAAACAAAAAGCGCCGGAAGTCTTGATGAATAAGGCTTTCCGGCGTTTTTCTTAGGTTTGAAGCACGCGGGATTCGAACCCGCGACACCTTGATTAAAAGTCAACGCGTCAGCCCTTATTTTATGCGGCTTTCAGCGTTTTTTGCTGACACCCGACTGACTTCGCTTTTTTTCGGGACCGGTTTTCTTCAGCTCTTTCGAGCTCTTTTGCGGCCGCTTTTCCCTTGCATAGAAAATGATATTTTATACAGTGATATACTTAAGTATACGACTGCTGCCATGAAAAGTCAAAACCAAAAAGCCGGCGCTTTTGCGTCGGCTCTCTGGCGATAGGAGTTCCAATATGGCTTGTCAGCTTGCTTGTTCGAACGTGGGAATGCATGTATAACCGTCTGAGCTCCAGGACTCAATGACCTCAACGATCCGCGGCGCCATGCGATATCCATATTCGTTCTCGATTTGGATTATATCTCCGAGGAAATAATCCTTGTTCAGGGTATAGTTGTAGTTCGGGGCGATTTCGCCGTCGATCTGTTTCCGGGCCTCGAGCTCCGCGAGCTTCTGAGCTCCGTCTTCTGACAGGAGTCCTTCGTAAGTCAGAAGGTCGATCTCGCCCTGGTTGTTGCTCTTCGTGCTTGCGTTGATGAATGTCTCGTTTCTGTCAATTCCCGAAACGGATCCGACAGAGACCTTCACGCGCTCGTTGCCCTGGCCTTCTCCGGCGACCTGTGCGACGTTCTTTGCGCCGCTGGCGTCTTCGTCGTATGTGCTCGAGAGCAGGTTCTCGAAGTCCGAGCTGAAAACGACAAAAGGATTCGCCGTCTGATTGAAGCTGCGGTCCTGTCCCCGGTAAAGCTCAAAAACAAATTTCTTCGCGGCAAGATCGAGGCGGATGCGGTAGCCGGTGCCGGTTGTTTTGCAGATGGCCTCGACCGCTGATCCGACGGTGTCGCCGGTATACTGCACCCGGATGATGTCATTCAGTCCTATTTCTTCGCCAAGCTCGAAGTTGGAAACGGCCCTTGCTTCGATTTCAGGGCTTATGAAGGCATTTTCTATCAAGCTTCGAATAATACGCTCTGCACGGCCATTATACGTCGTCTGACGCCAAACTATGCGCCGATCAAGCAACGCGGACGCGTCACGCCCTGCAACGGTGATGAAATTGCCGTCTGCCTTGCTTGTTTGGATCCCGATTTTCTCGACAAGCCCGCAGACTCTTGTGTCGTCTGCTCTCGTTACGAACGACGCCGACCTGGCAAGATTCAGAGCATGCTTCGTGGCCGGAATGTAAAGCTCGAAGTCTCCGGGTGTCCAGTAGCGCCTCGTAAAGATCGCGCTTTTGTATGTGTCAAACGCGGCGAGAATGTTCAGCTCGCTGTCGAGGAAGTAAAAGATTGTTCCATTCATGTGTCAGATTCCTCCGTATAACGCAGAAAAAGTCACTTTCATGGTTATGTTCTCGCCGCCGGTTGCTGCGTCAAACGTGACCGTATTGTCTCCCGGCTGAAGCAGCGGCCACTCGCTGTCTTGCTCCATAAGGTTCAGAATGTTGACCGGATCTTCGCCAGTGTGCTGCAGCGTCAGCGCCTTTTCGCCCCGCTTCGTGTCGAGAACGAGCTTGTCGCCTGCTGCCATGTCGACGTCTATGGTAAACGTCTCGTTTCGCGTTGTGTTTGCGATTGTAACGCCGGTGCAGTCTCCTGTTGCCGTGACCTCAAAAATAGCCCCGGTCTCAAAATCCCCGCCGTTTGCAACGGTCACGGGCTCCCCTGCGGTGTCCGCGTCTTCTGAGGTCTCTGTGCTTGCGATCAGAAACGGATCCGGACAAATGATGGAGACCTGCAGCTGCTGCGCTTCTGTGTCCCAGTCCGCCGGCATGTCCTCGACGTAACCGTCGATTGTGCAGTCTCTTCTTCCGGTCTCGATGTGAAGATGCACGAACTTTGAGACCTTAAAAACCTTATAAAGCTCGAGCCGACACGCTTCAATGTCGCGCCCGGACGGCCAGATGTTCAGGACGATGTTTCTGTTGTTGACCTTGCTGGCGTTGTAAATGCTCCCGTCCTTCGTGGCGAGGTCAGCTGTAAATACAGTGCCGGTCGGAGGGTTTAGCCCCTCCGCCGTCACTCGAAACAGAGAATTTTGTGTGACCTGCAAGCTTTGGTTATAGAGATTTGTCGCGGTGATTTTAAGCATTGCCGAGCGCCTCCCTTCTGATGACGCCCTTCGCGAGCTCGATCTGTCTCTGCGTCTGTCTGTAGATTGCGAGCTGATTGAGCGCTTCGGGGCTGTTGTTCGTCTGATTGAACGTGTTATTGATAACGGTTCCGCCCATTCCTCCGCCGATGCCTTCGGCCTGAATGGCTGCGCGCATGCTTGCCGCGGTTGCGGCGATCCAGCGCTGATTGTTTTCAAGCGGAACCACTGCTTCTGCTCCGGATCCTTCAAGAAGTCCGAGCTGGCCTTTCTTCAGGACGCCGCCCTTGTAAAGCTTCGGGATCAGAGGAATATTGATTCCCTTTCCGCCGACGCCGGGCACCCAGTCCGGGATCTGCACCTTGTTCAGTCCCTTGATAAAGGCGTTCAAGCCGTCGATCAGGAAATTGATCGGGGCTTTTACGATGCCGACGAGGCCGTCCCATATATTTTTTATTGCGTCTTTTGCGCCTCCGAAAATTTTACTGAAGAAGTCTCCGACCGGCGCGAAAACGTTTTTAATTCCTTCCCAGATGCCTTTGAAGAAGCCGACGACTTTGTCCCACAGCCCTTTGATTTTATCCCAGGCGTCCGAGAAGTTCCCGGAAAGAATATCCTTAACGACCGCGAAAACGGTCTTGATTCCTTCCCATACGAGCCGGAAATAGCCGACGACGGTGTCCCATACAAATTTTATGTAGTTCCATGCCGTCTCGAAAACCATCTTGAAATAGTCGGCAACAACGTCAAAAACGGCCTTTATTGCCTCCCATATTGCCTCAAAATAGCCGGAGACCTCGTCCCAGATGATTTTTATTCCGTCCCATGCTGCAGCGAAAACAGCCTTGATTGCGTCCCATATAGCGCCGACGGTCTCTTTTATGCCTTCCCACATGCCAATGAAGAAGTTTCGGAAGGCTTCGCTTTTGTTCCACAAAACGGCAAACGCGGCGACGAGGGCCGTTATCCCGGCGATAATGAGTCCGATCGGGTTTGCGTTCATGGCCGTATTCAGCAGCCACTGCGCAACGGTCGCGCCCTCCTGTGCGGCTTTGAATGCCTGAAAAGCCTTTACAAGCGCCATGACAGTCTTTGCGACCTTAAATGCGGCGAATCCTGCGGCAATTCCGGACAACGTGGCCAGGATGGCCGACTTGTTGTCGAGGATCCAGCTGACGAAGCTCTTAATCGCCGGGATAATGTCCTCTTTGAGCGCGGTTCCGATGCTCTCGATTGCTTTTTCAATGTCCGGACCAAACTCGGTCAGGATTTCGTTCGTGGTCTGCGCCAGGTCGACCTTTAAGCCCTGAACGGCCAGCTTCAGCTTGTCCGGTGCGTCCTGCGTCTCTTCGAAGGTCCGGTCAACGGCTCCGCCGGATTCCTTCACGGCTTTTGTCAGCTCGTCGAACTCGAAGCGGCCGCTTTGGATGGCGTCCGCAAGCTCGGGACCTGCTTTGTTTCCGAAGGCTTCTATTGCGATTTCCGCCGCCTTGCTTGCGTCTTCCGCGTTCTTGATCGCGTTGACGGTGTTCGTCAGCTCGGCTCCTGCGTCCTTGCCTTCCTTCATCCACACGCCGGTCGCTTTCGTCAGTCCTGCGAGCGCGGTCTCGGTGTTCACGCCGGCGATCTCGAACTGCGAAAACAGCGCGATGACTTCATCCATGTCGAGGCCGAGGGCTCTCGTCTGCGCTCCGTACTTGTTGAGGCCGTCTGCCACTTTGGCAACGGAAACGCCGGAAGCCTGCCCTGCAACGGTCAGCGCGTCGAGGACTTTCTGATAGTCCTTTGTGTCCATGCCTGCTGCCACCATTGCGCGGCTGATGTCCTTCACGGACTGCGTTGCGTCGGCTCCGGTCACTTCCGCGAATTTAAGGAATGCGACGGTCGTGTCTTCGAGCTCCTGCCCGGTATAGCCGAAACGGGTGTTTATTTCGCCTATTGCGGCTCCGATGTCGTTACTGTCGGCGACGATCCGCTTCGAGACGTTTGCATAGCTCCCTTCGAGGGCTTTCGCAGCTTCTCCCGTTGCTCCGGTTGCCTTGATGATTGTGTCCATGCCGGAGTCGAAGTCTTCCCAGGCGTCCATTGCGGCTTTTCCGAGGTCTTTCAGTCCGGAAATAAGCTCTTTAATCGCTGTAGCCGCAAGATCGGCGAGAACGCCCTTCATGACCGTGAATCCTTCGTTCGCGGTCTCTGCGTCCTTTCCTGCGTCCTTCAGCGCGTCCCCGAGGCCGTCTGCGGCCTTCTCGGTGCCCGCCATGCCGCTGTTGACGTCATCGAGCTTCTGATTGTAGGTCGCAAGCTCTCCGGCCGTCTTGTTGACTGCTGCCTGCTGGTTTGCAATCTTGATCCGCAGGTTGTCAGCTGCTGCGGAATTTTCGCCCTGTTCCGCGACGACCTGCTCCAGCTCTTTCTTGTAGGCGTCGAGGATGGTGTTCTGCGCCTTGTAGACCTTGTTTAACTGGTCCAGCTTCTTTTGGATTCCGTCTGCGCTGTCGGCCATGTAGTCCATAGCGCTCGATGCAGCCTTAAACTCCGCATTAGCGAGCTTTATGTTCCGATTCGCTTCCTGGATGTTTTTCTTCAGGTCGGATATGTCCGCCTTAAATTTTGTGGTGACAGTAGTGTCCGGCATGTTGCGCCTCCTGCGTTAAAACCATGAGTCCCCAGCAGGCTTCCGGATCACCTGCTTTTTGCTCTTTCTCTTTGCCTCCGCTTTTAAGTAGCGGGCGGCTCCGACGTAAACCTCGAAAAATTCCCGGGCGCGCTCCCTCCGTAGCGTAAAGGGCGACACTCCCGGGAACCGTTCGCAAAGAGTAAAAATCATTTCGTAGAGAATGACTTTTGTCGGCCGGTTGTCCGGAATGCCGGCCGTGTTCAGTTTCCCTGCTGCTTCAACGGAGCCAGGGTTCCGATTGCTTCCTTCGCAAGCGCAACGAAAAGCGGCACGAGCTCCTTTGTCTTCGTTCTCCGGAGTTCTTCCGTGGTTACTTCCGGGAAAACGTCGCGAAGGATCGGCGCGATCTGGTTGAATCCCCGGACCGCCATCTTTGCGAGCTCGGTCTCGTTTCCGCTGTTGATCTTGTCGATATCAATTATTGCCATAATGTCCTGCAGGGTGCCGAGCATGAGGTCGTAGCCTTCCGCAGTAAACGTCTTTTCGATTTCGTTCTTGTTGTCTTCTTTGTAGATGTTCAGTTTTAAGATTCCCATTTTTCAATTCTCCGTTTCGTTTCGATTATTGGAAAACGCGGCGGCACAATGACCGCCGCGCTCCGTTTGGGGTAAATATTGAGAAAAACCAGCGTTTATTCTGCCGCCACAGTGACGGTGCATGTTGCGGTCTTTCCTCCATCGACGGTCGTTACCGTGATAACGGCTTCGCCCTCGGCGAGCGGAGTCACTTTTCCGACTCCGTCAACGATTGCGACGTTGGCGTTACTCGTGGACCAGTTGATGTTCAGGTTGTCAGCGTCAGACGGTGCGATGGTTGCCACCAGTGTTGCGCTTGCTCCGCCAGCGGTGAGCGAGAGGGTGCTCTGATCGAGCGTGACTCCGGTCACATGCTTTGCGGTGCTCGGCTGAATGCTGTCGGGCGTCTGAATCGCCTCGAAGAAGCTGTCAAGATCGGCGAGCCCATAGCGCTCGTCAACGACAACGCCCTTCGCGGATCCGCTCTTCCACTGACCGTCCGCATATACGCCCTTCGCGAACTCGTGCTCTGTCATGATGCCGGTGAATACGATCTGCGTATTCGTGGTATCAGTTCCGTCGTTCTCCGTCTGGTTGTCTTCCTCGGGAATGTTAAACGTTCCTTTAAGGCGGGAAACGTAGCGATAATGACCATCAGTTCCCTTCGTGCGGTACATGATGGCGAAGTATGCATTGTCTCTCGGACCGTCAATCATCATGCCGGTTGCCGGATCCCAGCCCTTGCCGGTGATGTCTGCAAGAGTTGCGAGCTCCGGAGGCGCCATGGTGATCGTGATGGTGTCGGCGCTTTCGCTGGCGACAACGATCAGCGGCTTATTGTCGTAATAGTGCGCCTCATTGCTGCTGTCTGTCGACTTAGCGATCTCGGCAACGGGAGAGAGGCGCTTCGGCGTTTCGCACAAAAAGCCGGCGGCGTCATCCTGAAGAATGCGGGCATAGTAAAGGTTGTCCACACCTCTGAATTCAAAAACCTGCTGCTCAGGCATTGCTTTGTCCTCCTTGTAAAGTTTCGATATATGTGACCGAGATTCCTCTGCCGACGTGCGTGGGTTCGTCACTGCCGACGTCGTGTCCCCGGTCCGGTGTCTGCCATCCAGCCGCTTTCAGGGCGGCTCTCAGGCTTCCTGCGAGGCTGTAAGCCGTCGCCGCGCTTGTCGAATACACATTAGCGTCAAAACGCCAGACGACCGTGGCCGTCTCGTTTGAGTATGCCGTGAGTTCCGAATCTGCGCTGTTCCAGAACGTCAGAAAAGTGTCCGGATATTTGTCGTCTTCGCCGAGCGAGCCCTGTCTGAAGATTGGGACTTCCTCGGCCGGTGTCGCAGCTGTGATGATGCCTGCTTCTAACAAAACAGCGGTCATTATTTCGATCAGCTTGTCTTCCATTCCGTCCTCCTATTTCATCAGTTCCTGTATTGCTTGATTGAAAATCTTTTGTTGCTTGGCCGCGATGTCCTTCTGCGTTTTGCTGCCATAAATTGCATTAAAGAGCTCGGTGTCTGCCTTTATTCCGGGGTGTTCCTGGGCGTCGGGACGAACCGGCCCGCCGTATTGATTCCCGGGCGCGTGCCTCGGGGTTCCGTACATCAGGAATATTGAGGGCATTCCGCCTTTCTTCAAGTCGAAGCCGACGTCAATGCTGGCGATGTTTCCGGTCCATGTGACCTTCTGCCCTTCGACGATGGACTTTTCGGTGACTCCGTGTCCTCTGTGTTTCTGCATGGCTGCGTGGAGCTTCGGATTAACGTCTCCCGGGATAAACTCGAGCGCCTGTTCCGCGACCTGTTTTATGTCGCCTCCGAGAGCCTCGAGCTTTTCGGAAAGCTCCGACACCCCGTCAAAATTTAATCCGAACTTTTTTCCCATTATGCGCCTCCGGTGATCTTCTTGACCTTGCACAAAAGATATTGATTGCGCATTTCGATGTTTTCCGGAGTCCCCATGACTTCATACACGTCTCCGGTCTCACTGCTGCCGTCCGTCGGAAGGATCCGGATCCGAACGTTAGCTGTGAGTTCCGGCGTGTACCAGGTCTCAAGAGTTGCGGTATCGACGACGGAATAAACTCCGTTGACCGTCGATTCAGAGCCGCCGAACGTCCGGAACGAGCAGAAAAACGTCGTTTCCGACTCCGAGAAGCTCTTTTCCCGGTTCCCTTTTTCGACGGAAACCGTCGGCGTCAAAATGCGAAAGGGCACGTTGTATGGAGTATGAGGCTTATACATGCCGCCCTCCTAACTATGCAGCGCCGCCTGAATGGCTCGCTTCATAAAGTAGTCGGACAGCGTTCCGTCTCCTGCTCCGTATGCCCACAGATCGGCGACACCTCGAGCAATCAGACCGGGCGTCATCTTGTCCGCCTTCACTCCGGCGTCAGCCAGGAATGCTTTGACTTCTGCGATATACTGCTGGAGCGCTGCGTCCTGGTAGGTTCCGCCGATGTTCAATGCCGCCTTTACGTCGGCGAGAAGCTGCTGCTCCGGCGTCGTGTTTACTGATTCACTCATGGTGTCGCCTCCTGTTTGTTATTGCTTAGAATCCGACCTTTGCGATCGTTACGGCTCCGCTGGAAAGGGTTGCCGTGTAAAGCGTTGCTCCGTCTGCATCGACGGAACCGGTTGCCTCGACGGCGGTTCCTGCGACCTTGAAGCCTTCAAAATCGAAGGCCGGCACAAAATAAACCGTCATGGAGCTGACGCCGGATGCAAAGTCGAAAGACTTGATTGGCTCAGCTGCGATCACGTTGCCGCTGCCGGACGAAACGACGAACACGCCGGGCTGAGATGCCTGAACGGCTGCGACGGTCGTGCCTGCAAGCTTCATGATGTTGCCGTAGAGAGTCAAAAGATCGACTTTCGTTACGGGAACGATTCTCTTGTCATTGATCATTGATTTGTCCTCCTGTTAGTTTCTGTCAGGTTGTGGGAAGTTCTTTCGCCTTCCACTTGCCTCCGTCAACGGTCAGAACCTGGCCGTTGTTGGAAGACGTTACTTTCGGGAGCTCGGGCGTGGTCGCTGCGGTTACAACGTCGCCGACCTTCGTGGCGATTGCCGCGATAATGTCAGCATTCGTTTTTCCTGCAACATCTGCAGCTTCTCCGCCGAGCGCAACATATACGAGGCTCAGTGCTTCTGCGTTTGTCATGGCGATTGCCTCCTTCTTTCGGTTTAGCCCTTCTTAATAAGCCAGATTCCGGCCGGATTTACGACCTTACCGTCTACAACGGTGAGGGCCTTGTCCACCCACTCGTTCGTCTCTTCGTCAAAGTAACGGCGAATTGCGAAGCCGAAGTTCTCGTTGATCATGTACTCTTCCGGCTGCCAGTAGATGCCGATTACATCGCCGGCGCTTGCGGTGTCGAAGTCCGGAAGAATGTCGGGCTCAACGAGGGAAATTTCACGGCCGAAGAAGCGGCCCCGAGGCTCTGCAGCGTCGCCGTCCTCAACAACAAGACCGGTAGCCTGATAAAAGACAGGGTTGTTGTTGTCGTCGGACATGGTCTGCAGGTAGCTCTCGACGGTGGAGCTCGCGAAGATGAACTCGCCGGCTCTGTAGCCGAGAGGAAGCTTTGCGAAGAAGTCCGTTCTCCAGTTCTTCCAGTTGTTCATCTTTGCAGCGGTCATGGTCACGTTGTTCGTTACTCTCGCATCGTTCAGAATGCCGAGCGGAGCTCCGTCGCCGGAACCGGCAACGATTGCCTCGTCCATAGCCTGAAGGTATGCAACAGCGATGATTTCGCTCAGCTTTGCCTCAAAAGCGGAAAGCGTGAGGATGTTTGCAAGCCAGGTCGTGGCGATGCGAATTTCGCCGACGTTTGCTGCAAACATAACGTTGCCGAGAGGGCCGACCTTCTGACGAGGCGAAACGGTGCTTTCATTGATCCATCTGAAGGATGCCTGAAGGGATCCGATCGGGATCTTAACGCCGCCGGGCACGCTCGTCTTCTTAACCTTGCTGTAAATGTTGCCATAGCGCTTGCGGACGGTGTTGATGACTTCGTTCATGACGGTCATCGGGATTGCTGCGCCGGTGTCTGCGGTGCTGTTCGCATTGCCTGCGCGAAGCTCTGCGCGAAGCTCTGCGGGAATCGGGGTTCCGTGGCATACATAAGCACGGAAAGCCTCACGATACTCCAGGGATTCGGTGTTGACTCCGCCTCTCTGTGCGGACGGTGCAGTAAAGGACTGAGCGCCGGCGTTTACCAGCGTAGCATTAGCCGGGGGCGTCTGGGGCTCAGAATCCAGGTTTGCAAGAGCAGCGCGGATTTCCTGCTCTTCGGACTTGAGGGCGGCAAGCTTGCCGGTCAAATCGCGAACTTCAGCGGCGTCATTGGACGCTTCTGCGCGTGCGGTGATGTCGGTGATCTGTGCTGCAATAGCAGCCAGTCTCTTTTCCAACAGCTTTCTCATTTGTTTTGTCCTCCTGATAATTTTGTGAATTCAAGCTTGGCTTTTGCCAGCTCGAGGTCGTTTGCGGCCGGAGTTTCGGTCGCGGGTTTCGCTGCTCTCTGCGCGCGCGCACTCTCCAGTGTCTGCCGGGCGCTCTCCAGCGCCTCATTGCTTCGATTAGCATATATTTCGGTCGCGTTATATGCGGGAAATGTCACGGCGGACACCTCCACAACGCGGGAAATACTTGTAATACGGCGCAGCGGGTGATCGCTCTCGAGGTTTTCCCACTCGTCTGCGTCAATGAAGAACATAAAACTCATGCCGGAGATGTCTCCGCGGCGGACTGCCGAGTCAAGGGCCCGGGCGTCTGCGTTCGCCTCGATGTCGATCCTGGCCGTGATGTCGAGTCCGTTGTCGTTCTTTTCGAGCTGCATGGTGCTCTTCATGTTGTTGTTCCGGCTTCTTGCCAGCGGGATCTTGCTCAGGTCGTGGTTCACAAGGAACCGGACGTCTGTCAGATCCGTGTTGTCCAGGGCTCCAGGTGCGATCTCTTCGTCGAACCATCCGAGGTCGGTCCGCTGATTGAAAACGATCGGGCGGCCGGTGATAATGCTTTCGGATTTTCTTTCCGCGTCGCTCTCTGCTCTGACTTCGCAGATATAGCTCCGGTGCTCCGCCAGCTTCTCTTTGTTCATTTTCTTGTCCTCCTGTTAGATGTCATCTTTTTCTTCGTCTACGACTTCGACGTTTTCGTTTTCGCCGGTTTGATAGCGGCTCGCGTCGTTTGCGTCGATCCAGTTCAGGCTCATGTAGCGCTTTCCTTCAAGCTCCGGAAGCGGCCGCATTCCGAGGGCGACTCTTTTTTCGTTTTCGAACATTGCCCCGGTCGGCGCCAGCGCGTTTATAGCTTCGAGTGTTTGGCTCGTAGAGAGGAAAATCAGCGCCTTCGGATAAAAGACGATTTTATTTCCGAATCCTTTTTCGCGCTGCGTGAACAGCGTCTTCGAAAATGCCTGGCTGTAAGAAATGATCAACGGTTCGAGTGTCTTCTGATAAAACGCCTCATACTGGTCTTTCGTGTAGTCTCCGGTGAGGATGTTCAACGGGACGCCCCAGTTCCGGAGGATCTTCTCGTCGATGAATTCCAGCGTCTTTTCGTCGACCAGGTCGCCCTTATGCTCGATTGGTGTGTATGACGCTTTCATGTCAAGGGGAAGCAGGCCGCTTTCGTTGTTATCGAGCTTTGCCTGAAACTCCTTGAGGTTCTTATCAATTGTCCCATCGTCAGTCACTGTGTTGTACTGAACGACGCCGTTGACTGCATAGCTTGCTTTTAATGCCTTGGCCACTCCCTGCAGCAGGTCATGATTGAGCTGCAAGGTCTTCAGGATTGCCTTGTGGTCAGGCTGTCCTGCGTAGTCTCCGCCCATGAAGTCGGAAACGGAGAAATTATATTTCAGATGGATTACGTCCTTGTAGTCGACTGTCGTCGTGTAGCCGTTCGGAAATGCGAAGGTTACAAACAGGCGGCCTGTCGCGTCTTCTATGAAGTCGACCGTCAGCGGCTGAATCGGGTACAGCGCTTCATACTGTCTTCGCTCTTCTCCGGTCTTCGGATCCGTCCATACATAATATGTCGGGATGATAAATGCGTTGTAATTAAGCAATAGCAGCCATGTCACTTTTTCGACGAACTCGGCCGTGGTCATGGTCGGATTCGGTCCGTCGAGGATCCGCTGCAGCTTGCTTCCTTTTACCGGGACCGGATCGGCGCCTTTCTCGATGATGTGTGTCGGCCGGAGCTTCTTCATCTCGTCGACGATACATTTGATAGCCTGCTGCACGACGTCGCTCGCGTAAATGTCGGAGCCGAATTGCGAGTAAAAGGCTGACCAGCCACTCAGCGTCATGACC
>Ga0310694_10004785_pt1 | contig 13026 bp, 10 predicted proteins | sample 174DNAGHGhighgp2_FD_203884 | JGI IMG/M metagenome (GOLD analysis project Ga0310694, IMG submission 203884) | Sheep rumen microbial communities from Palmerston North, Manawatu-Wanganui, New Zealand - 1742 DNA GHGhigh gp2 (v2) (version 2) | ecosystem: Host-associated > Mammals > Digestive system...
TAACTTAAATTATTTTTCTAAGATTTCTCTAAGTTTTTATTTATATTCTTTTTCATTTGCACATGGTTAGTTAAAGATATAAAATTCTTTTCTTGTAAGTCCTGTTGAAAATGCACAATCATTGGAATAATTACAATTAGCACACATGAATAAACGTGTGTTGTAATTTGAATTTATTATATGCATACAATCAGTATTATGAGATGAATTTTATGTAAATTAACAACCATCTGAAAATGATATATCATGTGTAAAATTACAATCTGTTATATAAGTTGTTTTATCATTATGCTTTGAACACTTTACTTTTGGATACATTGTTTATAAAAAAAATCTGTTTTATTCAAAATAATAATTTATATAATAATTTATCTAACTCTTATTTATCTGTTTATGTTTGTTTAGAGTTTATTAACATAGAAACTTATTCTTCAAGTTTTTTGATTTTGTTGTTTTATTTAACAAGATAATTGTGAAGATCGTTATCGAGATAATCATTTATTTTCTTAATTTCTTTTTTCAAATCCTTTATATCTTATTAATTTTCAAGAGAATTTAATCTTTTATCAAATTCTTTATATGCATCGTTATGACACTCTATTGTTTTATCATTTTATTCATCAAGTGATTATACTTTACTAATCCAATAATCAAATTTATTGTCATAATATCTTTTTTATATATCACAATCTTGTTAAATTTCTTTACGTAAAGAATCAATTTCTTTAGGAATCTTTTTAGCAAAATATTCTGATGTTACATGAGTTGCGTTAAGACATTCTTCCAATTCAGGAAATTCATCTCTCATTTTGTCTATAAGTTCTGATAGTGTTTATTTTTCCGACATTAATTAAAAAAAGAAGAGTTTCTCCTAAGAACTATGACAAAAAAAATTTAAGTTTAGTCATAATTTTTTCAATTCTTTTTCAACAAAGTCTTTTATCTCTTATGGATATTCGTTAGATTTAAAGAATTCATCAGTTGTCATTACTTATGTTGCGTTTTCTTTGACAAATTTCAAGAAAAGTTTGTAATATTCTACACTATAATTCATTCTTTCAATGTATCTAAATTTCCCATAATTCATTATAACAGTTATTATTCCACCAAGTTTAGTCATTACATGAATAAATTTTTATGTAGGGCTGAAAATTTTAGTTGCTCCAAGTAGTCCTGTAATTCCGCTTTAAAGTAATGCGTTCTCTTTATCAGTAGTATCTATTATATATACATCTCCATCATCATTCATTATAATATTTGAAAAAGCCTAGTTTTCCCCAAGGAGACGGCAAAATTTCATTATACTATTTATAATGCGTTATCGTCATACCAAGGTGCTGTAGTTATTATTATATCGTTATATTTTATATAATTAACTTCATAATATTTATCTGTCCATTCTTCATATACTTCTTTTCCATCGAAACCATATAAATCATAATGTATTTTACTATTTCCTACGTAATCTTCTTGTATTTCGCATTTTAATTTTTTAGCAAATGTTTCTAAACTAATTCCTGTTATTATATCATTGTCTAATTCTCCATCATATTTTTTAATAATCTTCATTATTTTATCCATTTACTTAAAAAAGCTCGGTTTTTGGCTAAAAAAAGATATTTCATCATATATAAGCTTATATTACAATATATTAATGCTTATAATACTCTAATACTTTAGCTAATTTTTCATAATTATTTCCTACAAAATGAATTATAATTGGTTTTTAATTTATCTATTATGGTTCTAAGAATATTTTTTCTCTATTATTTATATCATCTGGAAGTTCTATTTCTTTATCAGATACTATGATATGATAATCACCTCCGCGTTATATTTCGCATATTAATTAATCTTATGATAATAATTTAGTTCTTAATGAAATAAATTCTGAATCTTCTCCATCGAAATTATTATAATAAATCACACTCATATCATTGTATTAATGATCATAAGGATGTTTGCATATTGGACATTTTTTGTCATCATGTAAATAACATGAATGATCATAACACCATTAACAAAGATTATGTCCGCATTTTGGTTTTATGATATTTTTATGTTTTAAATCACATAAATTACATTATTCAGTTATTGGATATACTGTTATAGTAAAGTAATCAAGAACTAATACTTTACATTTGCTATATTTCTTTAAAATTTCTTCTAATTTATCTTCTGAGCCTTAGAAATGTAATATTACTGTTGAATTTTCTTTGGCTTCTGGTAAATCTTATTTGCTTTTTGTATAAATAGCATGAATCAGAGGAAAATTAGGAAATTATTTTATATCAATTGTACTATATTTATCATTAATATAATGATATGGGAATTCTAACTTTTCAGGTTCTGGGGCTTTATCTAAAAATATTTATCTTTTCATTTTAGGTAAACAAAAAAAATATTTTTTTCAAAAGTGTCTATAACAAACATATACTCTGTTTCTTGGTATATCACGTACTGTTAACATTATATCATAATCCGTATACCAATCTTTTTCAGTGTATGCTATAAAAATTTTATCATTAATATACACATCTCTCAAATAATCATATCCATCAGAACTTATTGGAATGTCATATTTTTTATATTTTATTTAACATTCAGGAATAAGTATTTTTAAATCATCTACTATATCAGACATATATAATTTATTATATTTACTGTAAATTGTTAAAAGCATATAAATATATTTAACAGAGCATTTATCATAATAATATTTTGAAACAATATTAGAAATGTCCATTAACGATGGTTTATTTTTGCCTTTAATATTTTCTATCATTTTTTAATAATTTTTAAAATCTGCTGGAAAATAATATTTAACTAAATAATCTGAATTAAATATATAAAATTCTTTATTGCCATAATGGTAATATTCACCTTCACGTTCATCTTAATAGTAATGATCATTTTACCATTAAAAACCATTTATAAGTGTTTCTGGATCCTTCATTACTAAAAAAAAATTTAGTTTTCATCTACCATCAAAATCGGCTATTCTCTATTTTAATATTTAAAGTTTTTCAAAAGTTTAGTTTTCATCTTATACAATACGTTTTGTTTATTATTAAATTTCTTTTGAATAATAATTTGGTAAAATGTATAATAAGAATTAATCTAATGTATATCTCATTGTTTTTGAATTTTCTTTTCTACAAGTTTTATACATTTTTTATGATTCTTTCTTAGCATCATAATATAAAAATAGATCAGCATGATCATTAAATATACTATTGTCAAAATCTCTTAACCATATATAGTTACCAGTTACTGGGAAATAAATATGGTCTTAAAAATATTCTGTACCGTCACGAGTAAATTCCATATGATAAACAAATGGTTTATTCTTTTAAGAGGTTTGAGATTAAGTTTTGTTTATGAAAATTTAACGTTTCATTTTTTCTTTAAAAAAGCCTAGTTTTCCTTTTCTTTTTCAAAGATACATAAAATCTTTTGCGCTGATAAAATCATACAAATGTTTGGTGTAATATTCATAATCGTTTTTATGTTTTTAGTATTCTGATAAAATGAAGTCTATTTGTTTACTTTATGGCTAATCAAATTCTGTAAATTTTTTCCAATAACCTGTCTTTAAACCATCTGTTTAAAATAAACTTGGTAAAATACATTTTCCTGTAGAAGTTTTTATTAAAATACTGTATTTCGGATTTTCTTTAAGTACATAAACACAAAGCGTGTTATCGCTATTTATAAAACATTCACTAAAAGTCATTCTTTATTATGAAAAATTTAATAGTTTTTGTATTTAAATTTATTTAATTTAATTTTCCATTGTAGTAATAAAATTTATCAAAAACACCTCGTTTAGGATCTTCTTTTTCAGCAAATGGTAATCTAAAAAGTTATTCTGTTTTATATACATTTAAATCTACTCCAGTTTTAATAGTTTTTTCAACAAAATTTTTTAAGTGTTATCCATTTTTAAACATTTTTGGAGCATAAACATGAAAAGAATCACCTAAAGAATTTTCTGCGATGAATGTTTAAAAAGGAATTTTCTTTAAAATTTTTAATAATTTATTTTTATCTGAAGAATCGATGTCTAAATAAAAACTTACCGGATTATTTAAATTTAAAATTTAGTAATGTAAATGGCATTTTTTTAGAATATCGCTCATCGTACATGGAACTTTAGAAGATCTATCAGAAAAAACATGTTCAAGACATTCGAACGTTTAAAAATTTTTTCTGATAAATTCATTAATTTCTTTTTCTGAAATCTTACATTTAAAAGCTAAATACACAATAGCTTGTGTTTGTGTAGAAAAATCTCGAAGAATTCCATTATGAATAGCAGATGTTCCGTAAACAAGATATTCATATTTTAAGTTTGATTAATCTTTATAAATTTTTATTTTTGGATTTAATTTTTTAATAATTGTACCTATTTTTGTAGATAAAAATGTTATCTAAAAGTAAAATTGTAACATTAGTTTCATTAATGTTAGTTATTGTCGCAAACGCTTTGGTATATTTTACTTTTCCATTTAAACTTGCTATTATGTAAACTATATTTGTTATAATCTTTTGTTTACTTTTATCGAATTTAGCTTCTGAAAAATCTGGTGACTAAATTGTTGGTGGAGAAAAATATTAACCATTAAATCATACTGAACCAGGATTAACATTAGTAATTTATTTTAATTATCGTATTTTACCAGGTTTATTAACAAAATATTTCAATAATATCTAACAAGATGATCATTCGTTATACATTTCCGTCGGAAATTCTGTGATAAGATATGTTGGAAATAATGTTTTACACCAGGTTATAACTTTAGATGGAAAAGTTTGGTTAGATCCTAAACTAGTATACACCGGCTATCATATGTTTTAAGAAGATGTTTATTCATGTTAACTTTACGCAGGCCAACTTTTTGGATTATGTGCTAGTGTAGCTTAATATGTTTAAGATTAAGATATTTCAGAATTTAAGTTTATTATAGAATAACTCCTTCGTGATAAAAATTTCTTCTTTAATTATATTTATCTCGGAACTGTTACATAACTTGGTTAATGGAAAGTTGAATTAGATGATAATTTAAATGATTCACATAACAGATATTCAAATTAATTTATAAGACCTCTTTCAGAAATATCTTAAAAAATTATTGAGGTAAAAAATGTTTACGAAAATATTTAACCTGAAGAATAAGAATTTATAGCAAACATTTTGATAGTATACGATTCAGCTGTATTAAGTACCTATTCAATGGATTATTTGATATAATTTTTCTAAAAAATTTAAAATCTCACGTAAAATGAGAAATACTTTTTAGAAATTCTCAGATCTAATATAATTAGAGAGTCTTGTCATATGCTTGAAAGAAAAAATATACCAGAAAATTTCGATAAACCTTTTTATTAATTCGCGGATTTTTAAAATAAAATTTTAGAAATTTATGGTATGAATACTAACACAAAAACATCAGTAAAAAATGATGTTTAAATGGTTAATTTCTGACGAAAAAAATGGAAAATAAGACAGAAATTTCATTCGATGGTATTAGTGTTGATGCTATTAGATAAAGTTAAAATTCAAGTAAACTAAGCCTGAGTATGTCAAGCAATTTATTAGAATAAAATAATAATTATTCTTAGGTGTTTGAATAGAAGTAAAATATAAAAAATAAACTTAAATACACGGAATATGATCTGAAATGTTAGGAACTTTTTAATAGATATGAATATCTTGATACTGTTCCTGGTCAAAGTGTTAAATAAATTATTGTTGGTCTAATGAGTATAGCAGAAGTTGTTTTTAAAAAAATTCCTGGTGAAGAAAGAATGTAACGTGTTTTATAAACTTATGAAATTTATCTCAATGAACATGGTATAAAAGTAGATGTTTTTACAAAAAATTTGTTAAGAGCATTTTGCTAAGTGCTTTTTGAAAAATACGAAAAATAATTAAAAACTTATTACTCATAATTATTCGACACTGTTATTGGTTTCGGTCGTTGTTTAGCTAAAATTGTTTTATGAATTGTAAAATTTTTTGAATGGTTATATTATTCCACGAATTCTAATAACGTTTGGATTTAAAAATTGAATTTCATCTAAAGGTATATCAATAATACATCTTCTATTAAAACTACCTAAAAGATAGCCGTAACAGTATTTATCTTTTCTTTCTTTTTTCTTATAATACTTTATCTTACGATGATATAAAAATTCTGTGTCTGAACAGAAATAAATGCTTTGAATATCTTTGTATTCAGATAATAGTGATTAACATATTCTGGTTTTCATTAAATTATTAAAAGCCTAGTTTTGACGGCAAAAAAGAATGTTTTTTTTCACTCATATTCAGATTCAGATTCTGTGCTTTCTTCAAATGAATAGTCAATCCAATTTTTAGAAAATTCTATTGGACCATGTTATAATAATAAACTCCATAATTAACTGTTTGGACAATACTCAAATTTAAAATCGAGTTCAGCTTCTAAGAAAAGTTGATAAGCAATTTCTTCTAATTCATTTTTTGGTTCTTAGATTTTATGTAACGGTTTTCCGATACAATGAAGTATATACCATAACGCAAGATTTTTCTTTTCAGGAGTATCAGCTAATTTGACAGCATCTCGAATGAGACCTTATGTACCATGATCATGCTTCATCAATTTTTCGTACATTTTTTATAAAAAAGATAGGTTTGTTTTTGAGTATTCGAAGGTTTTTCATATGTAATATTTAAATTAACTTGCAGTTATCATATTTAGACTTATTTTTGTGTCGTCTTTTTCATATAAATCTCTTAAATAATATAATTTTTGAACATACGTGATGTTAGATACTGTTTTTAAATCAACATTCTTTTTAATTAAATCTTTCATTTCTTTGATTTATGAATCAATAATTTTAATATATTCATTAATTCTGGATTCATCATAATCTTAAAAATCAACATATCTTAAAATTCTATCCATGAAAATTTATTTTTGAATATCATTTAGATGAGGTAAATCATCTGAATAAATTATATCATATAATGGGTCAAAAGATATGTGTTTGTTATTTAATTTTTTCTAAAGAGTATCTAATTCATTTTCTAAGTGTTCGATTCTATTCAATAATTCATCTTTATCAGCCATTGCATTAAAATATTCTTCAGATTCTTATTTATTATTTATTATATATTAAGCATTTCTTTGATTTTAACTATTTATACAACGATAACAATTTACACAATTTTTTAAATGATGTGATTCGATAATTTTTATACTATTTTCGATGTCTGATGAATCCTTTACATAAACAGAATTTGTGACATCAGAAGAATTTATTATACAAAAATTATTGTAAGATATTACTTAAAAAAATTTTAGGTTTTCAAATGTATCAGCTAAACGATTCATCATCGTTTTTTCTCATAGCTTTTATTTTTCTTATAATCTTTTAGATATATTTCATACCGAAATATTTTATGAAAATTGATATTAAGGCAAAATATAGCAAAACTCTTATTTCGGTGAAATTTTAAAATAATATTGTAAAGATAATTCCAATCAAAACACCTGCAAAGAATCCGAGACAAAGTATAAATAATTGTTCGTCACGGTCATCTTTATCATCTACGAATTATTAAAGTTATTTTTAAATTTACTTCTTGATTTCTTATTTTGACATTATTTTTTAAAAAAGGCTAGTTTTCACTTTTTAAAAGGCTAGTTTTTTCAAAACCAATCACGCATTCTACAAATTGGACATGTCAGATTATCACTTTTAATTAAATTTTTAAAACAATCATAACAAATTTTATGTGAACATTTTGATTTAATAAATTTTTATTTACCATCATTGAGACAAATTGCGCATATATCATCTAATTCTTCAAGATTAAGCCACTCTTCAGGTGGTTCAACAAAATGTATTATAAGATAATCTGCGACGGTGTTACCATAACAATCTTCCAAAGTTGGATTATGATGCCATTCTTTCGGAGGAATGAGTCCTTAAATAGCATATAACATAGCTACTGTTCGTTTGTATCCTGCTATTAATTCAGGAGAGTGTAGCCATTCTTTTGGTGGATTAATTTTGTTTTAAACTAATATCATAGCTACAGTTAGATAATTATGATTTTATAAACTTGGAGAATGTTGCCAATTAGTTGTTGGAATAATTTTGTTATAAGCAAGAAGCATAGCTACTGTATTTCCATAAATATTTCTTTATTCAGGCATATGTTACCAAGTATATTATGGTATAATTTTATTGTTTGCGAGTAACATAGCTACTGTATTTTTTGTTAAAGTTGTCAAATAAGGAAAATGTTCCCATTCGTATGATGGTTGAATTCCTTTTTTAGCAAGTATCATAGCTACTGTTTCTTCATTTTTATCTTAAAGTGCAGGTCGATGTTTCCAGTGTTTCGGTGGAATAATTCCTTTTTCTGCAAGAAGCATAGCAACTGTTTTGCCTTCAAATTATGTTAGTTCAGGATCATGTTAAATTTCTTCATTTGGTACAATTCCGTTTTTAGCACAAAACATTGCCGGAGTATATCCATAAAGATCTTACCAACCAAAATTTTCTAAAACGATATTGTTTTGATTACAAAATTCTTAAACAGCACTGTTTTAGTCTATTAATTTTAAAAAAAATTATTTATCTTTCAACGTAATTATTTTAACCATCTGTTTACAATATACCATTTTATATAAAAGATATCATCAGAATCTTCAGCAAAATAATAAAATATCCATAATTAATCTGGAATAATTCTAGGAAGTTTATGTAATGGTCTACGAAAATATTCTAGTAAATGAAATTCATTATCAAATTTTTTTAATTCTACACTCCTTATTTTCTAATTATTTTAGAAAATTTTTTTCTAATGACTAAGAATATATTGATTTAATTCATCGGCATCAATTAGTCTATCAAATATGGTAATGATGGTATAAAAATCACTATCTTCGTGGACTTAATTTATAGATATAGCTATTCCATGATTTTTTAACCATTTTGTTATATAATATGTGAATTTCATTAATTATTAAAAGACAAGTTTTCACTTTAGTGAAAACGTAGTCAAAAAAGTTTATTTTCAACGAAATTGTTTTAGCCATCTGTTTATAATTTCTCGTTTTATATAAACACCTTCGTTAGGGTTTGTAGTAGAATAACATAATATTATTAATTAATCTGGAATAATTATAGGATTTTTTCTCGGTAGTTCATTAAAATATTCTAGTAAATGAATTTCATTATAAAATTTTTTTAATTCTACGTGGGTTATGTTCTAGTCATTTTAGAAAATTTTCTTTTAATGACTAAGAATGTAATGATTTAATTAATCAAAATCAACTGTTTTATCAAATTTAATATAAATAGTAAAACCAATATCGTCAATTACCCAATAAATACTTGGTGTTATATCATGATTTTTTAACCATTTTGTTATATAATAAGTGAATTTCATTAATTTCTAAAAAGCCTAGTTTTTATAAAAGGATGGCTAAAAAAGATTTGTTTCTTTTCACTTTCTAAATTTTTTATTCTTTGGTTTTTTCTTTAGTGGTTCATAACTTTCTTCTGAACTTTCTTCATTTTCTTCATTTTCTTATTATTTCTTTTTTAAAAATTCTCTAAAGAAGTGTCCGAAAGGTCCATATAATGTTTTATAAAATATTTTACGTTCTTTTATATCTTTATACATTATCATTTTTTCTTTTTCAATTTCACTTAATTCTTTTGCTTCATTTGGATCTTTACCTTCGACATAACTAGTCCAATCTTTGAATACATATTATACTATTTTATTTTCTTTTATATTATAATATATTCTTAATTTATTATCTGAAGGTTCATTCTTTTCTTAATCTTTTAAGCCTTCGTATTCTTCGTAGATATCATCTAAATCAAATGTTACACAAATATCAAATTCGTCTCCATCATATCTTTCAATACTTTCATAGTAACTAAATCCACTAGTACAGTCATTATCCATTTCTATTGCATTCGATGCTAATAAGTAAACAAAACCTTCAACTTAATCACGTTCACCATATATAATGTCATCTATTGTCCAGAATTTAAAGAAATTGTAAAATAAAGGACCATAACGACAATGACATCCTTTGTCACAGAAAGTGTATTAATTTATTCCGTTTTTGATGAAAGCTAAACTAAATTTAAAAGGCCAGTCATCAATATCTTCTTCTGTTATTGGTTTTGATCCATTGAATCTATCATTTAAATAATCTACTATAGACATTTATTTAAAAAAAGTTTATTTTCAAAAGAGATGAGGGTAAGTGGTGGTAAGCCAGGTATAAAGTTCTTTATCATTTTTACTTCTTTATTTTTTAATTTCACTTAATTTATGTCCAATTTTATATTTTTAAAATTTTTCAGAGTATTTTGGTAACCTTCCATATTAATTAATAAAATTAGAATATAAATTTTTATATAATTTTAATTAATTAACAAAGAATTAAGGATAAGTAATAATGAACCATTGATATAATATTTTATCATTGTTTGATTTTTAATCTCTTATATGAGAATATTTTTTACCTAAATCTCTACCATTAAAATATTCTGAATTATGTGGAAGACGATTATATTAATTTATAAATTATATAAATTATTATTACCATTCTTTTATTGTGAGTGTATTTTTTGACGTTTATTATAATAAATCATGATAATTAGTATCTAACCATTGATATAATATTTAATTTTATTATCCTTATCTATTTTTAATATTATTTAGTTTTACTCCAATATTAATTCCTTAAAACATTTCTCCATTTGATGCTTATCTTGGAAGTTTATGATATTGATTAATATATTATATGAAAAGTTATTTCCATTTTTCTAATTAATCTTCAAAGAATTAAGGATATGCTTACTTGAGCCAAATATATAATTCTTTATCAATTTATGATTTTTATTATCTTATTCTGCACATTTTACCAGCAATATTATATGAATGATAATATTCATATCTATCTTTTGGTAAACGATTATATTCTTATATAAATTCTATAAATAATTATTTTAATTAATCTATAGTTAAATTATTTTAATATGTTTATTATAGTAAATCATGATAATTTTAATCAAGCCATTGATAAAGTTCTTTACATTAAGGTGTTTTTTACGATTTAATATATGATAATTTTCGACCAAGATTATATCCTTTGTATTAGTCACTATCTTTTGGTAATCTATCATATTCTTCAATAAATTCTGTGAAAAGTTATTTCCAAAATTCAACTGGTTCTTAAACTTATTAACTACAATTCTTAACAATCGTCTCTTAATAATCTTCTGAGATATCTTCAAATTCAAAATCATCCTCTTCAGAATCTTCATCATCCTTCGTCTTATGTCGTATAACACTTATTTTTTCAACGAGATTTTCGCTGTAGTCATAAAGTAACTAACAATATTTTTATATACTACTTTCAACATCGTCACTTAAAACATAAACATCAGCAATTTGCTTAGCTTAAGTACATCTCATGACACGTCCAATACATTATATAACATCAATTTGATTATGACGTTCATTATAAAACAGACACGAATCTGCGTATTTAAGATCTATACCTTCAGACAACGTACGGCACGAAACAAGATATCTCTGGTTAAGTCTAAAATCTTCGAGGATTTCGGCACGTTCTTTTTAAGGCATTTCTCCGGAAAGATATTTACAGTTAAGTTCTTCACTAACTTATTAACATGTCGAAATATCTTTACAGTATATTAGCATTTTGTTTCCTGATAGTCTAGAAAGTTATTCAAGACGAGTGAAGCCAGTAAGAATGTGTAAGTTGTAATCTACAATACATTTATCTTGAACAGATTAACTCATAGAATATTTATATTGAATGTTGTGTTATTCATCTAATGTTGCTGAGAATAAAAGTCTTGTACATCTAATTTTACGAATTAAGTCGATGTACGTTTCACTATTTTCGTAAGATACATATCCAAAATCCATAGCTTTTTAAAGTTTGAATATATTATGAGCTTCATCGATTATACAAAAATCGAATATTTTTGTTTTTATATCGACAACAGAATTATATACTGAAACTATTATTCTATTTTTGTAAATATCATCTTTATCATTTGTTCCTCTATATCCTACAGATTTTACATCAGACAACAAATTTTTAAATTATTCTAGCAAAAGTAAAGTTGGTACAAGAACGAGAATTTTGTAGTCAGAATAGTGTTTTATAATTTCTTTTATGATTATAGATTTTCCAGAACCACACGCGAGTTGATATCCATAATTAGTGTGATTATAAAAAGTTGTTGAATAAATTTTTTTAAGACAATCTTTTTAGCATTGTCTAAGAGAAATTATTTTATTTTCTTATTCCTTTTCGTGAGCTAATTTTTTTCCAATTTTATACATTTTATCAACAATCTTTTGGTCAATAGTTTCATGATGGTATTCCAATTCAAATCCTTATAAAATTTCATCTGGTATTTTCTTTTATTTTGGATTAGTGTAACATAAAACGATATGTTTTGTGTGATATTTCTTTTAAAGAAGAATAGCTTAAAATAAGAATGTCCCAAGATGTTTGTAAGTAACTTGCTCTTTCCAATTTTTATCTTATTCGATATATTTGTAATCTGGATCTCGTAGATCTATTCCTATATCTCGGCAATTTGGATAAAATTTATGTTGTTTTATTCCTAAAAGATAAGCTCGATAAAGTTCTAGTAATTCTCCATTAAAATATTTCTCATCATTAATGTGATATTTGTATAAATAATATAACTAGAGACAATTATGTTCTTCAAATATTTACTTATTGAAAAAAGAAATTTTATCTTTTATTTTTCAATGTGAGTATAAGTCTTATAAACATTTTTATTTAAATTCTTATGAAATTTCTCCGTAATTTTCATTTGTATCATAAAAATAGTTTATTAATAATTAATCTGGAATTTCTTCTGGTTCAGGTAAGAAACGTAATTATTCTTTTAATGAAGGATTTATCCAAAATGTCCAATAGTTTGTATTCA
>Ga0310694_10004786_pt1 | contig 13023 bp, 9 predicted proteins | sample 174DNAGHGhighgp2_FD_203884 | JGI IMG/M metagenome (GOLD analysis project Ga0310694, IMG submission 203884) | Sheep rumen microbial communities from Palmerston North, Manawatu-Wanganui, New Zealand - 1742 DNA GHGhigh gp2 (v2) (version 2) | ecosystem: Host-associated > Mammals > Digestive system >...
AGAGCAGAGGAGGCTACACATTATAATATATATATATATCCTTTTCATAAGTCTTGTGTTTTTATTATTTGAAACCTAATACGCCGTTTATTTGATGCACCACACCTGGGCGGTGCGAATTGACAAAGATTCCTCTCATTTGTATGTTAAAAGGTGATCTGCTGCAAGTGTAGTCGTGGACGAAGATGTTCTTGTTGTCTGTAACCATGAAAGAATGTCCTGTCCAGTCCGTCACCATCATCTGGCCGTAGCCCGGGCTGCTCACAATCAATTTGCGTAAAGCCATGTTCTCGTTCATTGCGAATGACTTGTATTCCCGTTGGAAAGGCTCCTGGTCGGCAATCGCCATATCATAGCAGAAGTGTGCCTTGAGGACATTCGTCAGTGTAAGAATTTTGTTTGCTATGCGAATGCTGTCCTCCGTAGATTGCAGGCTGTCAGTATATTCGATTTCGCCCGTTTCTTCATTCATGTGGGACTTGCAGTGACTGCGGAAGTCCTCGCTAATATCTTCCCAAGTGGGCAGCCCTTGGGCTATTGCCTGACGCACAGCCTCGTTGGTGGGAATGAAGGCGGTGAAGGGCGTATTGGCTATGAGTAGGGAAAAGTTGTAGTCCAGTCCATAGTCTGAGATGAAAATCGCAAACTTCTTGAGGGCATTATTGCGCGCAGTCTTTCCGAGATTCCTGTCCACAAGTCCACATCCGATAATCACGTCAGGGTAACCGTCGCCTGCGCAGAGTTTATAGAACTCGCTGTAGGGTGTCTCGCCTCCGGCATCCTCTATCTTCTCAATCATGTCTGCATCGTTGGTCATTATGCTCCAGAGGCTGCGATAGGTGGGAACAAGGGGAGCATTGAGCGTATAGGTCTGTCCGTTGGAGAGAGATTCGTAAGAATCCACCACCTTGCATTCAAGGACACCAAGTGCTACATCCTCGGTGTCGAGTCCCTCTCTTTCAAAATAGTGCTCGTTCTCGAGTTGGAAAGTCCCCTTGGCTCCGACGATTTCCCCGTTGGCATTGCGCACCACCTTCACTACGTCTCCGCCAAGGGTTCTGTAGTATTCGTTGCGGCTGTGGATGTCCTGTGTGTCGTCGCTGACGATGGTGTGAGCTAAAAGGATGTTCTTCAGATGACCAAGAAGTTCATTGTTGGTGTATTGGGCTGAGCCGGGAACCATCATTCCTATGGTTCCTATATCCCCCTTGTCCTGGTTATAAGGACAATAGTAATTATAGAATTGTAACTTAATGGGGATGCTGCTATTATTGGATAGGAACTTGATAACTCTTGGTGTGCGGCTCTTCATGCTGATGGGGTCATAGTAGTAGCCAAGTGCCTCATCGGTAGGCAGGAAGAATGTGATGTCCTTTCGAGGTGTTTTGAGGTAGGCGTCGAAGTATATAGTCATGTATCTCTTGTCGTAGATGGCCCACTTCATGACCTTACAAGTGTTGCCCACAAAAGCAGGTGCAACGACAGACTTGAAATCGCCTGGCAGGTTAACCCGGTTTATGACATATACAATGCCGTTGCAGGCAAACAGGCAGGTGTCAATCTGTTCTCTTGCAATATCTGCATCTTCGAACCACGGGTTCAACTCATAGTCCGTAAGCTTCTCCCATTTGCTTGGCACAGAATTAATAAAGGAAGCGTGCATGTGGTTGTTGATGATTGTTTCAACTGTAGCGTAGGGGATTGTGTTAAGTTGTTCCAGTAGCTCCTCTTTGCTTGTCGGTGCCATATATGGACCCACTTCTGGATCGTTTATAGCATTATGATTGGCCTCCAAGATTGCGTGACCTATGCCATTCGTAAAGAAGTCCCACATCTCTTCGTCGCTCGGCACGAACATAGCGGCCATGTCGTATTGTTGCCCCCTGTAATTGCTATAATAAGCATACCCAGGGTCGATGGAGAACGAGCCTCCCCTTTCCATGAGGTTGGCGAAGATGTCTGTCTTGCCGTTAGTGCGGATAACGTCCGTCAGTGTTCCGAGCATAAGGGGAGCGGAGAGGCTCTCCAAATAACCGTTGGCGCATTCTGCATCCGTTTCCGTGATGTTGAATCCAGGTATCCACGGTGCGCTGAGAGTCTTTCCAAACATGATGCGCTGGTCTGCTTCGCTAATGCTGTTCCTGTCGCAGAAGTCAGGGGTCAGGATAGGAATAGGTATTCCGTAGGTAGGTAAGCGCATAATACGCTTTTCCTCTATTTCCCCGATTCTTTGAGGTGTTGTAATGGCATTGAGCAGAAGTTCCTGTTTTTGTTCGTCTGTCAAAGCCTCGTAACTTGTGGCTGTGCACCAAGTGTCAATGGAGGGTCGCTTGGCGTTCTCTTCGAAGAAGCGTTGCCAAGCAGCATCGTCGGCAGCGAAGACAGTTAAGTCTGTTGCTCCTTCCATCTTGCTCAAGATGCCGTAAGTGCCGCCGCCTTCTTCTACCAAACGGACGAAATTGGTGTAGTTCCCCTTCTGGCGCAGGGAGAAAAGGATGCTGTTCGTTGGGTCGTACCATATCACGCTATCGGCTTTAGACCTCAAGAACGTCTCTACACTGCCGTCTTGCAAGTGTATCTTCAATCCATTTCCATAACTGTACGAGATGCTATCGACATCCGTAGCTTCATATCTGTTCAGGAATTCACCTCCTTTTCCTACGACTTGAAGGTATTGTGCCTGAACAGCTGCTGCCATACATAGAAGCATGACAGCAAAGGCAATAGTTCGTTTACTCATAAGATTTTGGTTTTGTTTCGGTTTGTTTTTAAGGGATGTTATATAAATAGTTTTGTTAGTTTTCCCTATTGGCGGATTCCTTTGGAAGTAAACGCACAAGGCTAATCTGTGTGCAAAGATACAAAACTTTTCTCATAATATACTTTGTTTCTTACAAAAAGTTCTTACTTGAGTATAAAATCTTTACTTCTGGTATGCGCCCTTTTGCTTCATGGCAGGAATGCCTGCAAGGAACTTTATGCATTCTTTGGCCTGAAGCACTTCAAAAACAAGGTGAAAAATACATTTTAAGCAAATAAATAATAATTTTTCTCTTTTCACTTCTCACTTTTCGCTTTTTATTGTACCTTTGCACCACTTTTTCAAAACAAACACATAATTACATAAATATCAAACTTATATGACAAAGATTGAATTAGTAAAGGCCGTAGCCGAGAAGACAGGCATTGACCAACCCACAGCATTGGCTGCTGTGGAAGGTGTTATCGACACTCTCAAGGAGTCCCTCATCAACAAGGAGAACGTTTATATCCGCGGTTGGGGAACTTGGACACTCAAGCATCGCGCACAGAAGACCGCCCGCAACATATCAAAGAACACAACGCTGGTCATTCCTGCACACGACATCCCATACTTCAAGCCCTGCAAGGACTTCCTGGACGCTGTGGCAAAGGCATAAAGAGACCATCCACCCCCATTAGGGGGAGCATTTAGCCTTCCTTTTCAGGGAGGCTTTTTTTGTTAGGCAATAACCGTAAACGACAAACACGAACTATGAAAGTAAAATTTATCACAGGCACTTTGTTTGCTATAACTCTTTTTCTCCCCCTAAGGGGGCTTGGAGGATCCGTGATCGAATACGTCAACCCCATCATCGGGACAAACGGCATGGGACACACATTCCCTGGTGCCTGCGCACCTTTCGGCATCGTGCAGCTCTCTCCCGAAACGGACACCATTCCCCACAATGTTGACGGGCGTTATCAAGGCAAGGTATATGAGTATTGTGCCGGATACCAGCATCGCGACAAGACCATCGTTGGCTTCTCCCACACCCACTTGAGCGGCACGGGACACAGCGACCTCGGCGACATCCTCATCATGCCTACAACCGGCAAGATACAGACGAATCCCGGCACGGCCGAAGCACCGGAGAACGGCTACCGCTCCCGCTTCTCTCACGACACGGAACATTGTTCGCCAGGATACTACGAGGTGATGCTTGACGATTATGGCATCCTTGCGCAACTCACCGCGACACAGCGTGTAGGCGTGCATCGCTATACTTTCCCTTCTTCGCAAAGCGCAGGCACAGGTGGAACAGGCAATGCCCAGTTCATCCTCGACCTTGGTCACGGCATCTACAACTACGAAGGGAAGACGCTTTGGTCGTACCTTCGTGTGGAGAACGACACGCTGCTGACTGGCTATCGCATCACCAACGGATGGGCAAGGCAGAACTATACATACTTCGCCATCTCGCTCTCCGAACCGATTCTGCAGTACGGCTACAAGGACGAGCAACGGATGAAGTACAATGGCTTCTGGCGTAAGAACGACATCCACCACAACTTCCCCGACATGGCAGGACGCGAGATTGCCGCCTACTTCCAGACGAAACTTCCTGCAAGCCGCCAGCTGACCATCAAGGTTGCACTTTCTGCCGTCAGTCAGAGCGGTGCTCTTGCCAATCTGCAAGCAGAAGCGGCAGGTCTTTCCTTCGAGCAAGTGAAGCAACGCACCATTGGGCAATGGACAAAGGAGCTGACAGGACTTGAGATAGAAGGTACGGACGACCAGAAGGCGCTCTTCTATACATCGCTCTACCACACGATGATCAACCCGTCGGTCTATATGGATGTTGACGGCAAGTATCGTGGCAACGACATGGAGATACATCAGGCCGACGGCTTCACGAACTACACCATCTTCTCCCTTTGGGACACCTATCGTGCCGAACATCCTTTGCTCAACCTCATCAAGCCCAGGCAGGGCGCGGACATGGCGGAGAGCATGATACGCATCCAACAGCAGAGCGCACTCCACCTCCTGCCTGTCTGGTATCTAATGGCAAACGAAGGCTGGTGCATGAGCGGCTATCATTCTGTCGCTGTCCTCTCGGATGTTGCCAAGAAGCTCGGCATCAAGGACAAGAAGGCAATGCTCGAGGCAATGAGGGCGACTGCGACCTCCAAGTGGATGGAAGGCATTCCCGACTACATTCAGTACGGCTATGTTCCCTACGACCACTGTGGCACAAGTGCGAGCAACACGCTGGAGTATGCCTACGACGACTGGACTATCTATCAGGCGGCCCTCGATGCTGGTGACATGGAAATGGCCGAGACGTTCAAGAGACGCGCCATGAACTACAAGAATGTGTTCAATCCCGCCATCGGCTTGGCTTGTCCCAAGTACAAGGACGGCAGTTGGAAGAAGGACTTCTCGCCCTTGCAGACCTATGGCGAAGGCTTCATCGAGGGCAACAGCGCCAATTATTCTTTCCATGTTCCCCACGATGTGAAGGGCATGATTGCATGCTTCGGAGGCGACAAGAAGTTCATCGAGCGCCTCGACAACCTCTTTGCCGAACCGCTCGACAAGAAGTATTACGAGGACAACGAGGACATCGAGGAGGAGTGCCTGCTTGGCGGCTATGTCCACGGCAACGAGCCAAGCCATCATGTCCCCTATCTCTATGCCTGGACGTCGCAGCCCTGGAAGGCACAGTACTGGCTTCGGGAGATAATGAACCGCATGTATGTGAACAACATCGACGGCCTGCATGGCAACGACGACTGCGGACAGATGTCGGCATGGTACATCTTCACGGCCATGGGTTTCTATCCCGTCTGCCCGGGCAGCGACCAGTATGTGCTCGGAGCGCCTTATGTTCCTTCCTGCAAGCTCACCTTGCCCAACGGGAAGGTCTTCCTCATCAAGGCTCCGGGCGTAAGCGACAAGAAGCGTTATGTGAAGGAAGTCAGGCTCAACGGCAAGCCATACGACAAGCTTTACCTGACACATTCCGACATCATGGCAGGCGGCACGCTTGAGTTTGTCATGAGCGCCGCGCCCAACAAGAAGCGCTGCATCACCACAGGCAAGCCCTATTCACTCAGCGATTAAACCCACATCGGTCATTGGAACTTATGTCGGAGTAGTATTTATATCAGTCAGATTGTTCAGGTGGTCGTCGCAGGCGTAGCGAACTACGGCAAAAGGACCACTTGGACAAGATGACGAGAGAATGCTGCTACGGCATAAGTAAACAAGAAAGAACTCATAATAGCAAAGTGTTGGTCTAATGACCGATTGGGGTTAAACCTTTTCCCCACGCGCGTGTCATATATATAAAATGTAAATGGACATGAAAAGAAATTGTAAGAAAGCACACGAAATGGATCGCCGCCAGTTCCTGGAGCGATTGGGTTTGGGTTCGGCAACAGCTTTGTCGCTGATGTCTTTGGGTCCCTTGCAAGTGCTGGCATCACCAAGCACTGCTTTGAAGGCTCTCGGAGACGATGCCACGGATGCGTTCCAAATGACGTATCGCACACAGAACGGCACGGGCGAAAAGATCTCGCTGCTGGGCTTCGGCATGATGCGACTGCCGCACGAACAGGAACAGGTGAATGCGTTGGTCGATTATGCGCTGGCTCATGGCGTGAACTACTTTGACACTGCCCCGATGTACGGCGGCGGAAACAACGAGACAGCGACAGGCCTGGCCTTGAGCCGCCATCCTCGCAACAGTTATTATGTCGCCACGAAGATGTCCAACCAGAACGAAAGCCTGTGGAGCTTCGAGAAGTCAAAGGAGATGTACGACAACTCGTTCCGCAAGCTGCAAGTGGACTACATCGACTACTACCTGCTGCACAGCGTCGGAGGCGGCGGTTTGGACAATCTCCGAAGACGCTTCATCGACAACGGCCTCCTTGATTTCCTTTTGGAAGAGCGCAAGGCGGGCCGCATCCGTCACCTCGGCTTCAGCTATCACGGCGACGTGAAGGTGTTCGACTGGCTGCTCGACAACAACGACAAGTATCATTGGGACTTCGTGCAGATACAGATGAACTACCTCGACTGGAAATATGCCCAGAAGCGAGGGAGGCGCGGCCGTGGCGGCGATGCTAATGCAGAGTACCTGTACGGCCGCCTCGAGAAGCTTGGCATCCAATGCGTCATCATGGAGCCTCTCAGAGGGGGCGGACTTTCCAATGTGAGCGATGACATCCGCGAGCAGATGAACCGCGCCCGCAAGGACGACTCTCCCGCCAAGTGGGCTTTCCGTTGGGTTGGTTCACACCCCAACGTGCTGACCGCCTTGAGCGGCATGAACCGGATGGAACATCTCCAAGAGAACCTGGCAACCTTCTCGCCCCTCGAGCCTTGCACCACGGTGGACAACGAGCTGCTGGCACGCATTGCGGACAAGATGTCGGGCCTTCCCACCATCGGCTGCACCACGTGTGCCTATTGTATGCCCTGCAAGTACGGCGTTGACATCCCCGGCAACTTCGCCTTCTACAACAATGCCGTCGCCGAGGGCCGCCTGCCCTTGCCAGACAGTTCTGCTCCCGACTTCGAGGAGAAGCGCAAGGCATATCTCGATGCCTACCAAGCCGCCATTCCCGCTGCGGCAAGGGCCAATAAATGCCAGGATTGCGGCGAATGCCTCAAGAAGTGTCCTCAACAACTGCCCATACCCACTCACATGAGCAAACTCGTTGAGATGACAAGGAAAAAGAAGAGTTAAGAAAATGACTATCCGCAAAGATACCACCAAAGACGCCCCTGGGGGGGCAAGACAACGGCAGCCTGCCATTTTGGGTGGCTACCTTTGTCTGATGCCTACGGCACCTCGCGGCGGTACGATTGCGGACAATCATAATTAATAATATATATGAACATCAAACGAATACTCCCCCAGAAGGGGGCTTGGGGAACTGCTCTCATTGCAGCCTTCCTCTTACTGACGAGTCAGACGACCGATGAGCCGATAATGACGAAACAAGGGAACATCACCGTCGTCAACACCACCTCCCTTGCCACCGACATTGAGGGCTATGTGGGCCAGACGCCGGTGAAGGTCTATATACAGAACGGAAAAGTGCTGCGCATTGAGGCTCTCGAGAACGAGGAGACACCGAAGTACTTCAACATGGTGGAGAAGGGCTTGCTGAAGAAATGGAACGGAATGCCCGTCAAGACAGCCGAGAAGTGCAAGGTGGATGCCGTGACGGGTGCAACCGTCTCGTCGGAAGCCGTCATCGAGAACGTCCGCCGAGGCATCAGCTACTACATCTACATGAACAAGAAATAACCCCCGGCTCCGGCAAGGACCTCGCCCGAAAGCACGGAGCCGAGTGACTGCTTTTAATCTCCTCTATTATGACCGACCGTCATTATAGCAAGATTCTCGAAGGCCAAATACTGCCGTTTGTGCAGAAAGGTGATGCCGACGGGCTTGTTGAACGGCTCAAGACGTTTTCCCAATCCGCCCAGAAGACTGCCGGGCTTATGCTGGGAGAGCGTTTTCTGCTTGATTGCCCCATAGAGGTCTATTGGAGGATGACCGAAGCCCTCGTACACTATTACAGCAAGGCCTATCTCATCACATTGATGAAGACATTCGTGCTGCGCATGAACAGCGGCACTGCCAGTCTTTCCGACGACACCTTCGCGCGGCTCTGCGCGGGCTTCAACGAACTGGAGAGGCAGAAGGTAACGCTCTTCCTCCTGCCCAAGCTTGACAAGGTGCAGCAAGTGGAGCAGCTCTTCTCCCTGATGCACATTGCAAAGGGGCACGACCAGATGGTGTATCTTGTGCGCGTCGATACGTTGCCCTGCCTGTTCCTCCTGCTCCGTTCCCTGCGCTACATCGAGCACAACCGCGAGGAAGTGCTGAAGGTGGCGCGGCAGCTGATAAAACGCGGCTCGGGAGCCAGCTTCAACCTCGCCAGCATCATCAAGGTCGCCTTCGGCCTCGACGAACTCTCCGGCACTTTCTCCCTACGCCTCCAGCCCTATCAGATTGCAAGGCTCGAACAGAGCTACGAAGCTTTCTGCGGAAGTGTGGCGGATGCCATATAACTCCGTTTATACTTCCGGCATAGGTTTCAGAGGCATAATTTCCAGGAATTTCCTTTACACTATTTTGTGTGCGAGGGTGAGGGGAGCAGGCTTTTTTGCACCGCAAGGAATGGTGTGCGAACAAACACAGCACGCCAAGTTGGTCAACGAAGCACGGTGCGCTTATTTTCGAAGCACGTCCCGGCAACCGATAAAACACGCAAAAACTTGTCGAAAAGCACTTCTTTTCTAACCACAATCACCACAACTTTTTGAGTCGCGGTTTTACAAGCCGTTGACAGACACGACGATAAGAAAACCGTAAAAAACAGGGCTTCGCTGTCCCTCGTGCAGGGCGAGCCCCGTTTTTCACATAGGAGTCGCTCATTTTGGGGAAAAATCTTGACATTTTAAGAACGGAAGGGGCATGTGCCCAGAGTGTGCCGTGCCACCTTTTGCCTGAAAGAGGAAACAACCGTGTCAAGTTCAGACTTTACAGCGAATAAAGCATAAATAACAAATAAAAAGAAGATTTTGGATTTAATAATTTTGTAGTTTGAATTAAATGTCGTACCTTTGCACGCAAAATTTAATAAAACCATAATAAAATGTCAAAGAAAAAAGCAAAACAGCAGGTAAACGAGTTTGATGAAACCCTCGCTGCCTCAAGGTCATTCTTCGAGAAAAACAAGAAAGCAATCCTCTATGGAGGTGGCGGTCTGCTCGCCATCATTATCATTGCACTGCTCATCCATCAGTTCTACATCACTCCGCGCAACATCAAGGCAAACGAAAGCATCTTCCACGCAGAGCAAGCCTTCAACGACGGCAACTATGAGAAGGCACTGAACGGCGACGGCGAGAACATGGGTTTCCTCGCAGTCATCGACGAGTTCAAGAACACCAAAGCCGGCAACATCGCCTGCCTCTATGCCGCAAAGTGCTATGAAGCCACGGGGAAGTATCAGGAAGCCATCGATATGCTCGACAAGTTCAGCGGATGCGGCGACGCAATGATCAGCCCCGCTGCCACCGCTCTCAAGGGCAACTGCTACGCACAGCTTGGGCAGAACGACAAGGCTGTAGAGTTCCTCGTGAAGGCTGCAAAGGAGGCCGACAACAACACCATCAGCCCCACATGCCTGCTCCAAGCCGGTCAGATATATGTCGCCCTCGGCCAGAAAGAGAAGGCTCTCGACTGCTACAAGCAGATTAAGAAGAAGTATCCGCAGAGCAACATCTTCTACGAGATTGACAAGTACATCGAGGCTGTTCAGTAATGGCATCATCCCTTCATAACCTCTCCGACTATGACATCCATTCTATACCCGATGCCACGGGCATGAGAGTGGGTATCGTCGTGAGCGAGTGGAACGACAAGATAACAGGTGCCCTGCTTGAAGGCGCTTGCCAGACACTTATGAAGCACGGCGTCAAGGAGGAGAACATCACGATTAAGCCTGTGCCGGGCAGTTTCGAACTGGTATATGGCGCAGCACGTTTCGTGACCTCCGGCTTGGTGGATGCCGTCATAGCCATCGGTTGCGTCATTCGCGGCGACACGCCCCACTTCGATTACATCTGTCAGGGAGTGACGCAAGGCTTGGCCGAACTGAACAGAGAAGGCAAGATACCCATCATCTACGGATTGCTTACCTGCAACACCCTCGAGCAGGCGCAGGAACGCTGCGGCGGGATGCTCGGCAACAAAGGCGATGAATGTGCCATTACAGCCATCAAGATGGTGAAAGGCTGGACAACGGGAGCCTTTTAGGACAACAGGCAACCATACATTATTCAATATAATATATAACAGCAAGAGCACAGCCGTGGATTCTTATTCCAGGCGGTGCTCTTGTTGTTTGTTCATATAGGGAAAAGCACTTTCCTTCGGGAAAAAGAAAAAAACTTCGGTCTTCCTTTTGTATTTCGCTATCCTTTTCGTACCTTTGCCGACGAATAAGGCATACGACAAAACCCTTAAACAACCAATATAAAATGAAAAGTAATTATTTTATGACATTGCTCGCTGCCATTTGCTTGGTGGCTTGCACAGAGACAAAGAGTGAAATCAAGGTCGTTGGAGAACTTGGCGACCCCAAACCCACGTTCCTCAGCGACATGTTCAACTTTCAACTCTATGCTGAAGGCCAGATTGCCGATAGCGTTGTCACGTTCACCGTGGACACAATTGATAATGTAATTGCCTCCGTAGGACGTAGTGACGACGGACGCCAGCCTGTCTGCTCCATCATCCTCGACGGCAAGCCAATCGAGATAAGACTCAATGGCGATGATGCAGAGGTGACGAAAGGCTCCGACCAGAACATGAAACTTTATGAAGCGAGCAAACGTATTAAAGAGGCAAACAGCCCTATGGAACAACTGATGGAGGACTATGGCAATGCTCGCGAGAAGTACAACGGCGTGATTCCCGACTCTATTATGAAGGGCATCAACAAGCGCTATGAAGACATTCAAGAGAACATGAAGGCCACGGCGAAACAGGTCATCGCGGAAAACAAGGACAACCTTGTACCTGTTTACTTCCTGCGACTCTTTGGCGTGGACGCTCTCGGAGCGGAATTCACCGAAGAATTCCTGAAGGATTACAAGTACAAAGATTGCAAGGCACTCGAGCCTATTGTGGCTTCCATCAGCGGCGAAAAGAACAAATTGCCAGGCGCTGACGTCGTGGATTTCGTGGGTAAAGACCTCAATGACAAGGAATGCCACCTGACAGATCATGTGGGCAAAGGCCAGTATGTGCTTGTTGACTTCTGGGCAAGCTGGTGTGGCCCATGCCGTGCCGAAATGCCTAACGTGAAGGCAAACTACGAGAAGTACCACGAGAAGGGCTTCGAAGTTGTCGGTATCTCCTTTGATGACAACAAGGAGGACTGGGCAAAGTGCGTCGAAGAGCTTGGCATCACATGGCCTCAGATTAGCGACCTGAAGGGTTGGGAATGCGCAGCAAGCGACCTCTTCAACATCAAAGCCATCCCTGCAACCATCCTTTACGGCCCCGACGGCAAGGTCATCAAGGCCGACCTTCGCGGCGAGGAACTCGGCAAGACACTGGCAGAGCTGCTCGGCGAATAAAGGAACAAGCATTACGACAGGGGTTGAATGTTCCCACTGACTGACAAACAACTTCACGGCATACTCTCTGCTGCCCTTTCCGGTGGCAGTGAGTATGCCGATATCTTTTTAGAGGACACCGACATCAGCAGCATGGTGTTGATGGACGGCAAGGTGAGCCAGGCACAGCAGGTTTGCCTTTATGGTGCTGGCATACGTGCCGTGCAAGGCACACAAACAGGCTATGCCTACACGATGAACTTGAGCGAGGAGGAGTTAAAGAAGGCAGCAAGAAGCATAGGCATGACCGTCTCCAGAAGACCCTCTCCCAACCTCTCCCTTGTAGGGAGAGGAGCAGATACATTTGGAAGGCAGTTTACTCCTCTCCCTGTAAGGGAGGGGTTGGGAGAGGGTCTGGGTGCGCTTCGTTGCTTTCTCCTGCAAGTCGAGGAGAAAGCCCGTTCTCTGGATGCTTCTGTCATCAAGGTCAAGGCATACGTCTCGCAGCGGATACAGGAAGTTATGTTCGTGGCGAGCGACGGGACAGCTTTCCACGACTTCCGCCCACGCACGTCTCTCTCGGTGAACATCGTCATGGAAAGGAACGGCCAGACGCAGATGGGCTTTGCCTCGCGAATGCTACAGATGGGGGCGGAGTTCTTCTCCGATGCCCTTATCGAAGAGGTTGTCAGGGAGGCCATCAAGCGAACCGACTTCCTTTTCGTCGCCTCGCAGATAGAAGGCGGCGAGATGCCCGTCGTGATGGCTGCGGGAAGCAGCGGCATCCTCCTGCACGAAGCCATCGGCCATGCCTTCGAAGCCGACTTCATCCGCACGGGCGACAGCATCTTTACGGGCAGGCTTGGCAAAGAGATATGCCATCCAAGCATCAGCATCGTCGATGACGGGACCCTGCCAAATGATGCAGGGATGCTCCGTTACGACGACGAAGGCATCCCGGGACAAAGGACAATCCTTGTCAACGAGGGCAAACTTAACAGCTATCTCTACGACCGCATCAGTGCTCGCCACTTTGGTGTAGAGCCGACGGGCAACGGCCGCCGTGAGAGTTTCCGCTGCACGCCTATCCCGCGAATGCGGTCAACCTATATGTTGCCGGGCGA
>Ga0310694_10004788_pt1 | contig 13022 bp, 6 predicted proteins | sample 174DNAGHGhighgp2_FD_203884 | JGI IMG/M metagenome (GOLD analysis project Ga0310694, IMG submission 203884) | Sheep rumen microbial communities from Palmerston North, Manawatu-Wanganui, New Zealand - 1742 DNA GHGhigh gp2 (v2) (version 2) | ecosystem: Host-associated > Mammals > Digestive system >...
GACGGCCGCGCCCACAAACACACTGATTACTTGCTTTAGCATTGCTTTCTCCTTTTTCTTTTTACTTCGCGTATTCCACGCACCGACGCTCTCGGATGACCGTCACCCGGATCAGCCCCGGAAATTTCACTTGCGCCGATATTTCACGGCAGATGTCGCCGGCAAGCGCCGACATGTCCTGGTCCGGCACTTCGGCGGGATCGACTATCACGCGCAGGTCGCGTCCCGCCTGCACCGCATAGACGTTCACCACACCCTTGTGCGAGCGTGCCAGTTTCTCAATCGCCTCAAGACGCTGCACGTAGTCGCCGAGGCTCTCCTGCCTCGCTCCCGGCCGTGCGGACGAAATTGCGTCCGCGGCGGAGCAGAGCGTGCCGTACACGCCGCCGTCCGTTCCCGGATCGGCGTGGTGCGCGGCGACCGCCGCGCAGACTTCATCGCTCTCGCCGTGCGACTTCAGGAACTCCGCGCCGAGCGCGGCGTGCGCGCCCTTCTTCTCGGAGGTAAGAGCCTTGCCGATGTCGTGCAGGAACCCGATGCGGCGCGCACGCGCGGCGTCGAGGCCCATCTCCGCCGCCATCGTGCCCATGAGAAGAGCCACTTCCACCGAGTGCCGCAACACGTTCTGCGTGAACGACGTGCGGAACGCAAGCGCGCCCATGAGGCGAAGGACGTCAACAGGAAGCCCCGGCACGCCGGCCTCCGCAGCAGCAGCCGCGCCGGCCTCCTCGTTCAGATTTTCCACGCTCGACCGCGCCGCCTCGACCGCGCTCTCTATGGAAGCGGGATGGATGCGCCCGTCGGCGATCAACGCAGTCAGCGCACGGCGCGCGATCTCGCGGCGCAGGGGATCGAACGCGGAAAGTATTACCGTCTCCGGCGCGTCGTCCAGCAGCAGCGTCACGCCCGTCGCCGCCTCGAACGCACGCACGTTGCGGCCGTCGCGTCCGACGATGCGGCCCTTCATTTCGGGATTCGGAAGCTGCACCGCAGTCGTCGCGAGTTCGTTCAAGTGGGCGACGGCGCAACGCTGGATGGCGTCCGCAACGAGCTGCCGGGCCTTCGCCTCGCCCTGTTCGCGCGCTGCCTCCTGTATCCGGCGCGAAAGGATTGCCGCATCGGCGCGAAGCTCAGAGTTCGCCCGCGTGAGGATTTCGCGGCGGGCCTCCTCGTGCGTCATCTTGGCGAGGTCGCGCAGACGCCTGTCGGCAACTGCGAGGTCGGCGGCGGCCTTCTTCTCGGCGGCGGTGACGGCGGACTGCTTCGCCTCCACTGCGGCGGACTTTGTGTCCAGCTGGTCCGCGCGCCTGTCGAGGGCGTTCTCGCGCTGGGCGAGGCGGTCCTCAATGGCCTGCAATTCGGCGCGGCGCTTTTTCGCCGTCGCCTCGAATTCCTCCTTCGCCTTCACGACCGCCGCGCGCGCGGCGATGTCCGCTTCCTTCAGCTTGGCCTTGATCTCGCTTTCGCTCTCCTCCTCGCGAATGCGCATCTGCCGTTCGATCGCCTCCGCACGCCAGCGTCCGACGAGCCCGCGCAGCGCGTAGCCGAGGAAGGCGCCGAGCAGAAGCAGCACCGCGATGATGAGAATCGCGACGCCGTCCGAAAGGAGGCTCCACGTGCTGCTCCAGGAATCGTTGGCGAGGGCGGCAAACATGGCGTCAGCACACCGCCTTCTTCAAGAGGTCGAAAAGATAGCCGCGCTCTGCAACGGGCATGGAGTCGAAACCGTCGATCTTCGAACGCATCTCCGCAACGCCGGCGTCGAACGCCGTGCGCGAGTCGCTAGTGTCGTCCGGCTCGAACGGGTAGATCTTCTCGTCGATCCAGCGGCGCAGACGCTCCTGCACCGCCTCCTCCGTCCGCCGGTGGAAATGCTCCTTCAATATCGCGCGCGTCGCGTCTAGCCACGCCCGTACCTCTGGGTGCAGCTCGTCCATCACGAGCGCGTTCTCCGACGCGAGTTCGCCGAACCGCGCACCCACGAGGTAGGCCGTGTAGCTGAACGGCTGGCCTGAACGCACTCCCGACGGACGCTCATGCAACGTGAAGCCATCGCGTCCGCAGAACACGATGCGGCCCTTGCCAGAGAACTTCTTGCGCCACTCGATCACCTCAAGCTTCGCCTCCTGGCCCGATTCGAGGCGCACCGTGTAGTCGGTCGTGCTCTTCTGCACGATGACTGGCGAGACGGGGAGTCCGCAGAAATACACCGCAACTCCGGGATACGCCTTGAGGTATAGCGCGAACTTAGCCGCGAGGGTCTGCACGACCATTTCGGCGTTTGCAAGGGAATCCACAGTGGCGCGCACGCCCGTGACGTACACCTCCGTGCCAGTTGCCGGTCCTGGCTCTGTCGCCTGCGCCACGTGGAACACGCCCGGGTCGGCCGCATCGCCGGCAAGCGTGTAGGAGAACAGCGAATCGCCCGCCTTCATCGTGGTGCGCCATTCGACGTGCGTGCCGAGGGCGAACGCCTTGAAGCGTCCACGCCCGTGCCGGCCGTGGAGACGGCGGTGGTAGGAGGCCGTCGTGCCTGCGTCCTGCATCTTCCAGCTGCCGCCGAGCGACCCGAACGTCTCCTCGCTGCGGAGGATGTCTATGCCGGTGCCGTTATCGGATACGCGGACGGCGTCAATGCCGCCAAGCGCGTTCTGCACCAGATCGACGCGCACCTCGCGCGCGTCCGCGTCGAGAGCGTTCCACACCAGCTCCTCGATGGCGGACAGCGGAGTCGCGCGCGCCAGCGAGGCTATGTGGTCGGCCTTGGCCTGTACGTAGATGTCCTTTGTCATAAGATGTTCATCGGCTCCACTGCTGGCGGTACTGCGGAAGTGACCTTCTCGATGCGCTGGCGGATGCCTTCCAGCTGCTTCGTGCATTCGGCCACGAGCGCGCGCCCCTCCTCGAAGCGCTTCATCATGTCGTCAAGAGGGAGGGTGCCGCCCTCCATCTCGGAGACAATCCGCTCCAGCCGCGCAAGCGACTGCTCGAACGTAGTCTCTTTTTTCTGCTCTTCACTCATCGGCCAACCTCCTGTGGTGGATATTATACCACAAACCGCCTTACCTTTGGGAAACCGCAAAGGCGTAGGCGTTGCGGAACATGCGCATCCAGGGGCCGGCCTCGCCGGTGAACACGCCCGGATTGTAGCTGAGCTGCGCGGCACGGAAACCGCGCTCCGGGTGCGGCATCATGATCGTGGCGCGTCCGTCGCGCGTCGTGAACGACGTGAGGCCGCCCGCCGAGCCGTTCGGGTTCCACGGATAACGCTCCGTCGGATTGCCGCGGCCATCGACGTAGCGAAGCGCCGCCTTCGCCTTCGCGGCATCGACGCCCGCAGGAAACACCACGCGCCCTTCGCCGTGCGCAACGGCGATCGGGATGCGGCTACCCGCCATGCCCTTGAAGAAGATCGAGGGCGAGTCAAGCACCTCAAGCGTGCAGTACCGCGCCTCGAACTGCTCGGACGTATTGCGCTTGAACTCCGGCCACGCTTCCGCGCCGGGGATGATGTCCTTGAGCTGCGACAGCATCTGGCAGCCGTTGCACACGCCAAGCGAGAAGGTGTCCTCCCGGTGGAAGAATTTCTTGAACATCGCCTTGAGCTTGCGGTTGAAGAGAATCGACCGCGCCCAACCGCTGCCCGCGCCCAGCACGTCGCCGTAGCTGAAACCGCCGCACGCGACGAGACCCTGGAAATCTGCGAGGTCCACGCGACCGGCGAGGAGGTCGGTCATGTGTACGTCCACGCTCTCGAAGCCCGCGAGTGCGAACGCCGCCGCCATTTCGATGTGGCCGTTCACGCCCTGCTCGCGTAGGATGGCCATGCGGGGCTTGGTAGAACGGGCTGCCAGCCCGTTCCGGGAATGAACGGGCTGGCAGCCCGTTCTACTATCCGGATCGTAGGTGAGCTTGAAGGTGAGCCCGGGATCGCTCTCGTCGAGGCCGTTGTCGTATTCCTCCTTCGCCGTGGCAGGGTTGTCGCGAAGCGCCTGCATACGGTAGGTCGTCTCGCTCCACGCGCGACGGATGGAGGTGATATCCGTCGCGAGAACGCTACGGCACCCGACGTGGATCGTAAAGGTGCGGTCGCCCGTGGGCGCACCGATCACATGCATGCAGTCGCCGAGGCGCGCGCGGCGGAAAATCGCGAGCACCTCATTGAGATTTTCATCCGCCACCTGCAGCACCGCACCCGGTTCCTCGGAGAATAGAACCGCCAGCGGATCGAGCGGGTTGCCGTCGGCATCCGCATCCGGCAGCGTCACATCAACACCGCGCCCGCCCGTAATCGCCATCTCGGCGAGCGTCACAGCGAGGCCGCCATCCGAGCGGTCGTGGTAGGCGAGCGCTAGGCCATCGCGCACGATCTTCTGCATCGCGTTGAAGAAGGCCTTGATGGTCTTGGCATCCGCATCGGCGTTTTCGTCGCCGAGCTGGTTGTACACCTGCGCGAGACAGCTGCCGCCGAGACGGTACTTCGCCTGACCGAGATCGATGTAAATGAGCAGCGACGTACCCGGCTTCAAATCTGGCGTCAAGGTGCGCTGCACGTTCTCGACGGGCGAGAAGCTGGAAACAACGAGCGAAAGCGGCGCCACCTGCTTGTGCGACACGCCCTTGGAGTCGGTCCACGTGGTGTGCATGGAGCAGCTATCCTTGCCCACGGGGATCGAGATGCCGAGCGCAGGACAGAAATCCATGCCGACGGCCTTCACCGTGTCGAAGAGATTGGCGTCCTCGCCCGGCTCGCCGCACGGGGCCATCCAGTTCGCGGAGAGGCGCACGTTGTGGATGTCGCCGCAGTCCGCTGCCGCAAGGTTCGTGAGCGCCTCGGCGATTGCAAGGCGTCCGGACGCCGGCGCGTCGATGAGCGCCACGGGCGTACGCTCACCGGTGGCCATGGCCTGGCCGTGGAGCGTCTTGTAGCCCATCGCCGTCACCGCGCAGTCGGCAGCGGGCAGCTGGTACGGACCCACCATCTGGTCGCGCGCCACGAGGCCCGTCACGGAACGGTCCGTGATCGTGACGAGGAACGTCTTGTCGGCGATTGTGGGCAAGTGGAGCAGACGGAAGAACGCATCCTGCGGCTGCACATTTGCAAGATTCAGCATTTCGTGCGCACGCGCCACGTGCGCGACGTCGCGCACCATGCGCGGCGGCTTGCCAAGCAGGACCTTGATGTCCATGTCGATCGGACGGTCGCGGAAGTATTCATCCTCGAGTATGAGGCGTCCGTCGCCCGTCGCCTCGCCGATGAACGCCACGGGACAGCGCTCGCGGGCGCAAAGTTCCTCGAACCACGCGCGCGCCTCGCGCTTCAGCGCGAGCACGTAGCGCTCCTGCGCCTCGCAGCACCAGATCTCCATCGGGTTCATGGAGGGCTCTTCGTTGTGGACCGTACGGAGTGAGAACTTTCCGCCCGTCGCCTCCACGAGTTCGGGGCAGCCGTTCGAAAGACCGCCCGCGCCAATGTCGTGAATGGAGAGGACGGGATTCTTGCGCCCCATAGACGCACAGGCGTTGATCACGCCCTGGCAGCGACGCTGCATTTCCGCGTTGCCGCGCTGGACGCTGTTGAAGTCGAGTGCCTCGTCGTTCGTGCCGGTCATCATCGAGGACGCCGCGCCGCCGCCGAGACCAATACGCATCGCGGGACCGCCTATCTGGACGATGTATGCGCCGGTCTTGACCGGCTTCTTCTCCACCTGGTCGCGGATGATCACGCCGTGTCCGCCCGCCAACATGATGGGCTTGTGGTAGCCGCGATAGAGCCCCGACGCCTCGCCCTCATACGTACGGAAGAAGCCCGTGAGCTGCGGACGCCCGAATTCATTGCCGAACGCCGCGCCACCGATTGGTCCCTCGGTCATGATCGCAAGCGGCGTGGCGAGACGCTTCGGGAACTCCGCGTACTCGCGCTCCCACGGCTGCGGGTAGCCGGGGATGTGCAAATCGCTCACCATGAAGCCGCATATGCCCGCGTTCGAGCGCGAGCCGCTGCCAGTCGCCGCCTCGTCGCGGATTTCACCGCCCACGCCCGTGGCCGCTCCCGGATATGGCGAGATCGCCGTCGGGTGGTTGTGGGTTTCGACCTTCATCAGCTGGTCAAGCTGGAGCTTCTTGAAGTGGTAGTCATGGTTTGCCGTCGGCATGAACATCTCCGTCTCGAAGCCTTCCACCACCGAGGAATTATCCTTATAAGCTACGAGCGTACCCTTACCGTTCTTCTTGTGGGTGTTCTTGATCATCCCGAAGAGGGAGTCTTTCTGTTTCTTCCCGTCGATGATGAACTGCGCACCGAAGATCTTGTGGCGACAGTGTTCGGAGTTCACCTGACCGAACATCACGAGCTCGGTATCCGTGGGGTTGCGTCCTGCGGCCTTGAAGCTCTCGGCGAGGTACTGCATCTCAGGTTCACTGATCGCGAGACCGAGCGAGACGTTCGCCTCGCGGATCGCCTCCACGCCGCGTCCTAGTACGTCGAACGTGACGCCGGGCTTCGGCGGCGGACAGTCAAAAAGATCGTCGAGGTCCGTGTACACGCCCTCGGTCATGCGGTCGTATAGCGCACCGAGCGCTGCCGGCGGCACGGCGGGCGACACGTTGAAGAGGATGCCGCGTTCGACGCGCGCGATGCCCTTCAAACCGCAATTACGGAAAATATCGGTAGCCTTCGACGACCACGGCGAGATCGTACCCTTTCGCGGCGTGACGTAGAACGACCCCCCTTCCCCATTCCCCGTTCCCCATTCCCCATTCTCGGCATTCAGCAGCAGGGCCGCACGTTCGAGCGTCTCGGCATCGGGGCCTTCGCCCTCCGGCTCGATCGCGTACACCCAGCGGGCGTCGATCGACACATTCGCGAGCGCCTTGTCGGCGGCGGCAAGGGCGGCGCGCAGGGCGTCGAGGCGGAACGGCGAATACGCCGCAGATCCCATCATCAAAATTGGTTTCATAGTTTCTTGCTTTCCTTTGAAAATCGGGTTAATATTATACCATAAAACACTCACAGGAATCGACCCGTAATCGAGGCCGGGTTGGCGCGGATTTCCTCTGGCGTACCTTCCGCAACGAGCGTGCCGCCCGCATCGCCACCGCCGGGGCCGAGGTCGATGATCCAGTCCGCGCAGCGCATCACATCCACGTTGTGCTCGATCACGACAACGGTGTTACCGCTTTCGCGCAGTTTGAGCAGGAGCGCCATCAGTTTCGCCACGTCGTCGAAGTGGAGGCCCGTGGTAGGCTCGTCGAGGAGGTAGAGCGTTCGGCCCGTCGAGCGGCGCGAGAGCTCCGTCGCGAGCTTGATGCGCTGCGCCTCGCCGCCGGAGAGCGTCGTGGCGGGCTGTCCGAGGCCGATGTAGCCGAGGCCCACATCGACTAGCGTCTTCAGCTTCGCCGCGAGACGTGGCACCTTCGCGAAGAATTCATACGCCTCAGCCACGGTCATGTCGAGGACGTCAGAGATCGTCTTACCGCCGTACTTCACCTCGAGCGTCTCCTTGTTGAAGCGGCGTCCGTTGCACTGCTCGCACGTGACGTACACATCGGGCAAGAAGCTCATCTCAAGCTTGCGCACGCCGTCGCCGCCGCACGTCTCGCAGCGCCCGCCCTTCACGTTGAAGCTGAAGCGCCCTGCCGTGTAACCGCGCGCCTTTGCGCCCTCGGTCTTCGCGAACAGCTCGCGGATGTCGCTGAAGAAGCCCACGTAAGTCGCAGGGTTCGAGCGCGGGGTGCGTCCGATCGGCGACTGGTCGATCTCGATCACCTTGTCGATGTGCTCCACACCGGTGAGCTTGCGGAACTTGCCGGGCACGGCCTTCGCGTGGTAGAAGCGGCGCATCAGCTCGCGCTTGAGCGTTTCGTCGATGAGCGAGGATTTGCCGCTGCCCGAGACGCCGGTCACGACGGTGAACGTGCCGAGTGGAATCTTCGCCGTCACGTTTTTGAGGTTGTGGTGGGTGCAGCCGCTGATGGTGAGGTATTTTCGTGGTTCGTGGTTCGTGGCGCGTGGTTCGTGGTCCTCAATTTTCTTGCGCCCCGTGAGGTAGTCGGCGGTGAGGGTGCGTGATTTGAGCAGTCCCTTGAAATCGCCCTGGTACATCACGCGGCCGCCTTCACGACCCGCGCCGGGACCGAGATCAACGATGTAGTCGGCCGTGCGCATCATCTCCGCGTCGTGCTCCACCACCACAACGGTATTGCCACGGTCGCGTAGTTCCTTCAACGTAGCGATCAGGCGCGTGTTGTCGCGGGGGTGAAGACCGATGGTAGGCTCGTCGAGCACGTACAAGACGCCCGTGAGCCCGCTCCCGATCTGCGAAGCGAGGCGGATGCGCTGCATCTCGCCGCCGGAAAGCGAACCGCTCGAACGGTCGAGCGTAAGGTAGTCGAGGCCAACGTCATTGAGGAAGCCGAGGCGCTTCACAATCTCCTTCAACACGTCTTTCACTACAGAATATTTCTCGCCAGTCAGCGTCTCGAAGAACGCCAAGGCGTCTTTCACCGGCAGCGCCATCACGTCAACAATGGTCTTGCCCGCCACGGTGACGGCGCACGATATGGGATTGAGCCGCGAGCCGTGGCAGGCTGGGCAGGGGCGATCGCTCTGGTACGACTCGAACTTCTCGCGCCGCTCGTCGCTCTCCGCCTGCTCCATCATGCGCTGGAGAGTGGCCATCACGCCCTCGAAGGGTTTGTCGTTCGAGCGCCAGGGGAGAATGAGGTCGTCGTCGAAGCCGTGCAGCAACTTGTGGCGGAAGTCGGCGGGCAACTTCTCCCACGGCGTTTCAAGCTTCACCTTGTACTGCTTCGCGATCCGCGAGAGGATTTCGTTGTAGTACATGATCGCCATGTGTCCGGCGCGGCGCCACGGGTGGATGCACTCGCGGAGCGGAAGTGTCTTGTCTGGGATCACGAGGTCTTCGTCAAAGTAGAAAATGGAGCCGAGGCCGCCGCACGTTGGACACGCCCCGAACGGCGAGTTGAAGGAGAAGTTGCGCGGCTTCAGTTCGTCGAATGAGATGCCACAGTCTGGGCAGGCGTTCTTCTCGGAGAAGACGAAGGAGGAAGCGTCGCGCCCTTCTCCAACACGCTCCACCACGATGATGCCGTTGCCGGTCTTGAGGCCGAGTTCAACGGAATCAGTAAGTCGCGTAGTGAAAGCCGGATCGACTGCGGCGGGAATCACGAGACGATCAACCACCACGTCGATGGAGTGGTTTTTCTTTTTGTCGAGAGCGGGTACTTCTTCAAGGGCGTATGTAGTTCCATCTACGCGCACGCGGACGAAACCCGCGCGCTTGATGTCGGCGAGGGTTTCCTCGTGGCGGCCCTTGCGGCCCTGCACCACTGGCGCATAGAGAATCAGCTTCGAGCCGGCCGGATACTTTAGAATGGTCTCGACTATTTCCTCCGCACTCTGCCGGCGCACCGGTTTGCCGCACTTCGGACAATGCGCCACGCCCACGTTGCCGTAGAGGAGGCGCAAGTAGTCGTGGATTTCCGTGACCGTGGCCACGATCGAACGCGGGTTGCCGCCGGACGTACGCTGCTCGATGGCGATGGCAGGTGAAAGGCCCTCTATGCGCTCCACGTCTGGTTTCTGCATCTGGTCGAGGAACTGTCGCGCGTAGGCGCTGAGCGATTCCACGTAGCGACGCTGCCCCTCGGCGTAGAGCGTGTCGAACGCGAGCGAGGACTTCCCGCTTCCGGAAAGCCCCGTCACGACAGTGAGCGAATTGCGCGGGATGCGCACATCGACGTCGCGCAGGTTGTGTACTTTCGCACCCTCTATGATTATATCTGCCATTTGCTGACCTTCTACCAGAACAAAATGCCTTGCGGATTGTATTCAAGAATCGACAGCACCTGCCGTGCGCGCACGGCTAGGTCTTCGCGTCCGGACTTGGACACCACCCATTCAAAAAGCTTCCGCGCCTCCTCGCGCCGTCCACCGTTGTGGTGCGCATACGCCAGCTTCAGGATGGCGTCCGCCGACGAGTAATGCCTGGCCGGGGCCTTCACGGAAAGGACAAGATGCCTAGTCGCCTCATCCCAATTCCGCGCAACCAGTTCTGCGGTGCCAAGCGCCTCAAGAGCCTGTCCGCGCTCGTCCCGCGCAGGGTCTTTCGCAATCGCCGCGCATACTTCGCGGATTTCCTTCCAGTCGTCAGCTCGCCCACGACGCATGAGGGCGTAGGCGAGTTTCGCGTCGGTGGCGTCACGCGGACGCACCTCGCGACTTTTCCTCAACAACTCGATACCCGCATCGAGATTGCCCGCTGCACACCGCGCCTCGCCAAGGTGCGCGAGTGCACGTCCGTGCCCTGGGTCACATTCAGCCGAGCGCATAAACGCCGTCACGTCGTTGCGGTAACTTGCCACGACAGGATAGGCAACCACAAAAAAAAACGCCACAACGGCTGCAAGCCCCGCAACGGGCAAGATGCCTTTTCGCCCAGTTGGCATGGCGTGCGCGCCGCACAGCAGCATTGCCGCAATCGGCATCGCCATCGCGGGCAGGTAGAGGAAACGGTCGGCGCGAGCGTGCTCGCCGAAGCTTCCGAATATGCCTAGCGTCGGAGCAAGCGCGGCAAAAAACCAAAGGCAGGATGCGCCGATGAAAAAAAGCAAGTGGCAATCGGCTACCAGATCCTGTCCATGTCGCCGCCGAATACGGCGGCATATCCACCACGCGCCAGCCCCCACCACAACCGCCAGCACGCCCAGCCCGAGCGCACCATGCACAGGCCATCCGCCAGGCACTGCGCGGTAGTCGAGGTGGATGCCTACCGGAATGACCATCTGAAAAAGGTAGAGCCCCACCGCAACTGCAGCATTTAGCAACCGCCACCAGAGCGGTGCGCTATACAGCGCCAGCTCGGCATGACCCTCGGGATGCGTTTGGGAATAGATTGCAAGCGAGCCAATCGCGGCGGCGATGCAAATGAAGAGTGGAAAGTGCAAAGCATAAAGCGTAAAGTTATTGTTGCCTGTTGCCGGGTGTCGGGCGTCGGACGTCGAATGACGAATCCAATCCACCGCCAGCACGAGGAACGGAAAGCACATCGCCGTGGGCTTGCTCATGCAGGCGAGCAAGAAGCAGGCGTATGTGCCAATGATGGAACGCCGCCAGCAGAGCAGACCGCCGAGGATGAACGCGGTGCAGAGCAGTTCCTTCCGGCTTGCAATCCACGCCACCGCCTCGACGCGTTGCGGGTGGACCGCCCAGAACGCGGCAAGAAGGAATAAAACAATCTCTGTGATCTTTGTGCCCTTTGTGGCTAAAACAACCAGCAGCCAAAGCAGAAGCACCGCGTTCAGCGCGTGGAGCGCGACATTCACGAGGTGGTGCGCGCCAGGGCTTGGACCGAACAGCGAAATGTCGCACATATACGATATGTACGTCACAGGCATCCAGATTCCGCCATGGCGCACGTTCATGAACGCCTCGCGCACGTTCGCCAACGACAAGCCGTCCTTCACGAACGCGCAGCGGTAGGTATAGTCGTGGTCGTCAAGGCGCAGGAACTCGAAGTCGCCCGTCTGGCGGAAAAGCGCCCAGACGAGCAACATCAGCAGAATGGATGCGGCGATTTTTTTCCAAAGATCCACTAGTAGATGTTCTTCGCGTCAATCGACAGGAGGAACTCGGGGTTCGACTTGTACTTCTTCATGCCGGCGAGGACGGCCTGCATGGCGCGCTCTGGACCGGCGTCGGACAGCGCGCGGCGCAGCGCCCAGGTCTTCTCAAGTTCCAGCGGCGCGAGCAGGAGGTCTTCCTTTCGCGTGCCGGACTTGTCGATGTCGATGGCCGGGAAGATACGCTTGTCGGCAAGGCCGCGGTCGAGGCACAGCTCCATGTTGCCAGTGCCCTTGAACTCCTCGAAGATCACCTCGTCCATGCGCGAGCCGGTATCGACAAGGCCCGTGGCGATGATCGTGAGCGAGCCGCCGCCCTCGATGTTGCGCGCCGCGCCGAAGAAGCGCTTCGGACGATGCAGGGCGAGCGCATCCACGCCGCCGGTAAGGATCTTGCCGGAGTGCGGCTGCACCGTGTTGTAGGCGCGGGCGAGGCGCGTGATCGAGTCGAGCAGGATCACCACGTCCTTGCCGTTCTCCACCTGGCGGCGCGACATCTCGATCACCATCTCCGCCACGTTCACGTGGTGCTGCGGCTCCTCGTCGAACGTCGAGGAAAGCACCATCGCCTTCGTGTTGCGCTGCATGTCCGTCACTTCCTCGGGGCGCTCGTCGATGAGCAGCACGATGAGGACGGCGTCGGGGTGGTTCTTCGTGATGGCGTTCGCCATCTTCTGGAGAAGAACCGTCTTGCCGACGCGCGGAGGCGCCACGATGAGGCCGCGCTGGCCGAAGCCGATAGGCGTGAAAAGGTCAACCACGCGCATTGCGTACTCGTTCGGAGATGTCTCCAGGATGATGCGGCGCGTCGGGAACGTGGGCGTGAGGTTCTCGAAGTGGACTATACGCGCGGCCTCGCTGGGCGTCTTGCCGTTTACGGTCACGACGTTGCCGAGGGCGAAGAAACGGTCGCGGTCACGCGGGTCGCGGATCGGGCCCTCGACGGTATCGCCCGTGCGGAGAGCGTGGCGGCGAATCTGCTGCTGCGGGATGAACACGTCTTCCGGGCAGGCGAGGAAGTTCGTCTTCGCGCTGCGCAGGAATCCGTATCCCTCCTTCACGACCTCAAGGCATCCCGAGGCCATCACTGCGCCGCCTCTGTTGAGGTAACTGCGGATCGCGCCGAAGATGATCTCGTGGCGCTTCATCGCACCAAGGTCCTCCGCGTTCGCGTCCGGCCACATCTTCGCGACGATCTCGCCGTTGTCCCATGACTGGATATCTACAAGACTGTACTCCGGCAGGTCGGGATTGCGCGGCACTGCGGGAGTGGGCGGCGGAAGGTTCTGCGGCACTTCGGCTGGCGTGCGACGGTTGCCCTGCGGGAAAGTCTGCTGGAAACGCTGGCCGCCGTTCTTGAAGTTCTGACGGTTCCCGTT
>Ga0310694_10004789_pt1 | contig 13021 bp, 8 predicted proteins | sample 174DNAGHGhighgp2_FD_203884 | JGI IMG/M metagenome (GOLD analysis project Ga0310694, IMG submission 203884) | Sheep rumen microbial communities from Palmerston North, Manawatu-Wanganui, New Zealand - 1742 DNA GHGhigh gp2 (v2) (version 2) | ecosystem: Host-associated > Mammals > Digestive system >...
TAGGCCGTCATTACAGCTATACCGATAAGGCAAAGGCCTTTGGTGCCGATGATTACAGCACCAATCGCATTTCGTTAGGTTACATCTGGCAGTTGCCGATGTTCTGATACATGAAACATTAAACATGAAACATTAAACATTAAAGATTAAACATTAAAGATTAAACATTAAAGATTATGGCAGAACAGAAATATAGAATAGAGTCTGACCTTTTAGGCGAACTCAAAGTACCAGCCGATGCACTTTACGGCGTACAAACACAGCGTGGTATTAACAACTATCATATCTCGCGCAAAAAAATGTCGTGGTATCCCGACTTTATCATTGCTATCGCTTACGTAAAGCTGGCAGCTGTTGAGACCAACCACACCCTGGGCGTGATTAACGACGAGATTGCTGGTGCCATCTCGCAGGCCTGTCGCGAGCTGATTGATGGTAAGTGGCACGAGAACTTCCCCATCGATATGATGCAGGGTGGTGCAGGTACATCGGTAAACATGAATGCCAACGAGGTGATTGCCAACCGTGCCCTTGAGATTATGGGCTACGAGAAGGGCGACTACCAGCACTGCTATCCTAACGACCACTGTAACTGCGGACAGAGTACCAACGATGTGTATCCTACCACTATCCGTTTGGCGCTGATACGTATGAACAAGAGTCTGGTGGCTGCACTTACCGGCTTGATTAGTGCTTTGCGCTATAAGGGCGATGAGTTTGCCGATTGCATAAAGATGGGACGTACCCAGTTGCAGGATGCCGTGCCTATGACCAGCGGACAGGAGTTTAATGCCTACGCCAACAACCTGGAGGAGGAAATCCTGAACCTGGAACGCAACGTAAAGCTGTTGCACGAGATTAATATGGGTGGTACTGCTATTGGTACTGGTTTGAATGCCGTTCCGGGCTTTGCCAAACTGTGTGCCGCTAACCTGTCTAAGCTTACGGGCGAGGCATTCGTAAGTGCTACCGACCTGGTTGAGGCTACACCTGATACGGGTGCTTACGTAAGCTACTCGTCGGCCCTGAAGCGTCTAGCTGTGAAGCTCTCTAAGATTTGTAACGACCTGCGACTGATGGCATCAGGCCCACGTTGCGGACTGAACGAGATTAACCTGCCACCAAAGGCTCCTGGATCATCTATCATGCCAGGTAAGGTTAACCCAGTTATCCCCGAGGTTGTTAACCAGGTTTGCTTCAAGGTTATTGGTAACGATACAGCCGTTAGCTTTGCCGCCGAGGCTGGTCAGCTGCAGCTTAACGTGATGGAGCCTGTGATTACCGAGTGCCTTATTGAGAGCTTGATTTGGCTGAAGAACGCCATCGAGACCCTCACCGAGGAGTGTATCCTGGGTATCACCGTTAACAAGGAGCGCTGCATGGAGATGGTTAAGAACTCTATCGGTATTGTTACCGCACTTAATCCTTACATTGGTTACAAGACATCGACCAAGGTGGCCAAGGAGGCGCTGGAGACTAACCGTAGTGTTTACGACATTGTGCTGGAGAAGGGCCTGATGACACAGGAGAAACTTGACGAGGCTCTTGATCCAAAGAACATGCTGGTATCGCATAAATTCATTAAGTAAGCCAGGATAACGATACGTAAGTAGTTAGCCCCGATGATGTGTAGATTGGTCATCGGGGCTTTTTATGTGTTGGCTTAACTATTGCGGAATTCTATGGGCGTCATGCCGAAGTGATCCTTGACGTACTTGCCGAAGAACGACGGGTTGGGGAATCCTAACTGATTGCAAATCTGCTTGACGCTCAAATCGGTCTGCTTCAGGTAGTAACGTATGTCCTCTATCACATGTTCAGTAATCCACTCGTTGGCAGTCTTGCCCGAATTCTTTTTGCAGATGGTAGTGAGGTATTTGGGTGATATGAACAGATCGTTGGCATATGCCTCTACGGTGCGATGCTTTACATCGGTAGTATGCAGCAAATCCAGAAAACGCTGGAAGTGACTCTGGGTAGTAGACTGTTTATCGTTGAGCGTTGACAGTTTGCTATCCGTTTGTGCCAGCATCCACTTCATTTCGCCACAAAGACCAAGGATGGCCGAGCGCAGCAACGACTGGATGATTTCTGTGTGGAAGGGATTTTCCTTGCCTTTTTCAACGGCCAGCGTGAGCATGTCGTAAAAGTGGGTATAGAAGAGCGTCTCGTCTTCGTCCATCGTTACCACATGCTGGCGATGGATATACATCATATCGTTCCAAACGCTGATTTTCTCGTTCAGAAAACTGCGCAGAATGCGGTTGGTAAGGAATATGCCTCTCAAGTTGAAGTCGGGGCTTATCATCACATCGGTAATCATCACGTTCTGCGGTATAATGCCCACCTGATTTTTACGAAACTCCATTTGCACGCCATTCATCTGGGCCTGCGCCTTACCACTTGTACAGATAACGATGGCATTCATGGCCACATGGGCATTACATGTTTCTGCGAACTGCTGGATGCTGTCCACAATCACTATTTCGTTATCCGAATAGCCTATTTTAAGGTCCTCATTGTTAGCTAATGCTTGAATTGTAATCTCTTCTTGTTGTTTCATGCGGCAAAATTAATCATAATTTCTCAATTTGGGTGTTTTATTTGGTGTTGTTTATGTTCTATTTAGGAATATGTAGTTAATTTAATAATAAAAGCGGTGAAATAGAACATAGATAATGTTTATTTTTGGATTAATTTTGCACCAAAAATAATTAGTTAGTGATGAAAAAGAGTATTTTAATGCTGCTGGGCGTGATGCTGATAAGCAGCTGTACAAGCAAGAAGGAGCAGACAGCAAAGGCTCCTACGAGAGTTGAAACAGAAGTGGTATCTACTGCCATGAATGCCAATGGACAGACGTATGTAGGTATTATCGAAGAGTGTGAGGCTACTGCCGTTAGTTTTACGGGTATGGGCGTGGTAAAGCGCATGCTCGTAAACGAGGGTCAGGCAGTAAGCAAAGGTCAGCTGATTGCCGTGATGGACGACACGCAGGCGCGTAACCTATTAAGTGGTGCCGAGGCACAGATGACTCAGGCCAACGATGCCTTAGAGCGCTATAAAATGCTGCACGATAACGGATCGCTCCCTGAGGTGCAGTGGGTTGAGATACAAAGCAAGGTGGCACAGGCCAAGTCGCAGTTGGAGGTGGCTAAGAAGAATCTGGCCGATTGCCGATTGGTAGCCCCCGTAAGTGGCATCGTAGGCAAGCGCCTGGTTGGTGCAGGCGAAACAGCCATGCCATCGCAGGCGGTAGTGAGTATTCTCGATATATCAACTGTAAAGGTAAAAGTGGCAATCCCCGAGACCGAAATCAGTGGTATTGGCGCTAACACTTCTTCTATCATTAAGGTAGAGGCCGCTAACGGCAGTTTTACTGGTGGACGCATAGAAAAAGGTGTGCAGGCCGATGCACTTACGCATACCTATGATATACGCATACACGTAGCTAATGGTCAGCGAAAATTACTGCCAGGCATGGTGGCCAGCGTGCAGTTTGCCCATTTAGAAAAGCCAAGCAAGGATCTTTCGGTACCTGTAACAGCTGTGCAGAAGAAAGCCGACGGCACGCTGTTTGTGTGGACAGTAGCTAATGATAGCACTGCTCATCGCACCACTGTTACTACAGGCGAAACCACAGGTAATCGCATCGTAGTGGCTACAGGCATCAACGATGGCAATCGCGTCATCACAGAGGGTTATCAGAAACTGAGCGAAGGTACACGTGTGGTGTATTGAATATTGAAAATTGAATATTGAGGATTATGAAGAATACGAATTGGCTCCGATGGCCTTTGGAGCATTACTCGATATCATTGCTCATCGTAGGCATACTGTTTGTGATGGGCATCTACGGCATGTATATCATGCCAAAGGACGAATTTCCCCATGCCACTATCCGTCAGGGTGTGGTAGTGGCTGTGTATCCTGGCGCTACCAGCGAGGAGGTTGAACAGCAAGTGGCTCGTCCACTGGAGCGCTACTTGTTTACTTTTGGCGAGGTGAACCGTGTAAAAACCACCACACAGAGTCAGAACGGCATGTGTATCATGATGGTAAAACTGAACGACGATGTGAACAATAAGGACGAGGTGTGGAGTAAAATAAAACACGGACTGAATGGTTTTAAGGCGCAACTGCCAAGTGGTGTGCTGGCCATTGTGGTTAACGATGACTTTGGTAACACCTCGGCCCTGCTGATTGCCATCGAGAGCGACCAGCGTAGCTATCGCGAACTCAAACAGTACAGCGACGACCTCTCAGATCGCCTGCGCCGCATCCCCTCGGTAGCCAACGTAAAACTGTTTGGCGAGCAGAAGGAGCAGATATCGCTCTATATCGATCGCCAGCGTCTGCAGGCCTATGGCATTGGTCAACAGATGCTCTTCTCACGCTTACAGGCTCAGGGTATCACCACCATGAGTGGCGCCATCAGCGACGACGACCAGGAGATACCTATCCATGTTGAGGCTCAGGAGAACTCCGAAGAGGAGATTGCCAACCAGATTATCTTCTCCGACCCAGTAACAGGCAAGGTGGCCCGTGTGCGCGATGTGGCCCGTGTGGTGCGCGAGTATGAGCCAAATGCCAGTAGGATTGAGCAGGATGGGCATCCCTGTGTATTGCTTTCGATGGAGATGACACCAGGTAACAACGTGGTGCAGTATGGCGAGCAGGTGGATAAGGTGCTGAAGGAGTTTTGTCAGAACGAACTGCCCGAGGATGTAAAGGTTACCCGCATTGCCGATAAACCCAAAGTGGTGGCCATGAGTGTAAGCAATTTCTTACGCGATTTGCTTATTTCGATGGCTATCATCATCCTGGTGATGATGGTGCTGTTCCCCCTACGTTCGGCTATTGTATCGGCCATCACCATCCCGCTTAGTACATTCGTCAGCGTGGCTATCATGTATATGATGGGCATCGAACTGAATATTGTAACCCTGGCGGCACTCATTGTGGTGTTAGGAATGATTGTTGATAACTCTATCGTAGTTATTGATGGCTATCTGGAGTATCTGGGTAAAGGTTTTAAACCTTTCGATGCGGCTATCGAGTCGGCGCGTCAGTATTTCATGCCTATGTTCTTGGCCACCATCTGTATCTGCGCCATCTTCTATCCGTTCCTCATTACCATGAAGGGTATGTTCCATGATTGTTTGGAGGACTTCCCCATTACCATTACCATCAACCTCATGGTGTCGCTGGTACTGGCGGTAACGGTTATCCCGTTCCTCGAAACACGTATCATCAAACCCGGCAAGGTTAGTATGATGGGCAAGGCTGCGATTAAGCGAGAGCAGAGCGATGCTGGCATCAGCTCTGCCGAGCGTGAGCAGGCTCGAACGGAGTTCAACGCCATTACCAAATGGGTGCAGAAAACCTATAATAAGGTGTTGGATTGGACTTTTGCAAACCCATGGTTGACAATTGGTGGTGGTATTGGTGTGATTCTTGTGTCAACTTTGATTGCGCCCACGCTGAAGGTTCGTCTGTTCCCATATGCCGATCGCGACCAGTTTGCGGTAGAGATATTCCTGCCCGAAGGCAAAGGATTGGCCGAGACTGAGGTGATTGCCGATTCGGTGCAGCATGTGTTGGCTAAGGACGAACGCATCACTGGCATCACGGGCTTTATCGGTTGTTCGTCGCCACGATTCATGGATGCCTATGCACCCCAGATGGCTGGCAACAACTATGCCCAGTTTATCGTGAATACCCAGGACGAAAAAGCTACACTCGACCTGTTGGCTCAGTATCAGCCACAATTGAGCGAGGCATTCCCTAACGCCTACGTCAAGTTCAAGCGTCTGGATTATCTTGAAGTGCCAGAGTTGGAGTATCGATTCTATGGCGACAATCTCGACTCGCTGCATGTAGTGGCTGAGCGATTGATGGAACGCATGCGACAGATCCCCGAACTGGAGTGGGTACATACCGATTATCTGCAGCCGTATCCCATCATCAATGTCGAGCTCGACCCTGTAACATCGGCCCAGTTAGGCATCACACGTACCACTGCTCAGTTGGCTCTGAGTGCTACCTCTACCGACCTGTGTGTAGGTCAGATTTGGGAAGATAACTATGAGTTACCCATCGTTGTGAAAGATGATACTGATATGACCTTCTCAGACATTGCGAACTTGGGTGTCGCGTCGCCAGCATCGCTGGTATCGGGTGGTGTGTTGTCAACTAACACCACTGTGCCACTTCGGCAGATTGCCAAGGTGCAGCCCAAGTGGAGCGAGAGTAGGATTATGCATCGTGGTGGCGAGCGTTGTATTACCGTTACAGCCCAGTTTGCACAGGGCGTATATACCGCTCCTGTTGAGAAAGAGATTGCCCGTATCATGAACGAGGAGATAAAACTGCCACAAGGTGTTCGTACTGAGGTGGGCGGCGAGATAGAATACGGCGACGAGGCCATGCCGCAGATTATCGGCGGTATTACCATTGCCATGGTTATCGTGTTCTTCTTCCTGCTGTTCAACTTCAAGAAGTATGGCGTTACTACCGTTTGTATGGCGGCCCTGGCGCTGATGATTCCTGGTGCGCTCATTGGTCTCGGACTGATGAATCGTGCCCTCGGCTTGACTTCAATCTTCGGACTCATCACCCTGATGGGAATGATTATGCGTAACGAAATCCTGATTTTCGAACACGCCATCGACTTGATTAAGAAGTATGTGGCCGAACATGGCGACTGGAAGGTGGATCGCAAGGCCTACAATCTGGCTGTGCGCCAGGCAGCCTACGATGCCGGTAAGCGCCGCATGGTGCCCATCTTCTTGACTACAGCTACAACAGCTGTTGGTGTGGTGCCGATGATTATCGCCCAAAGTTCGTTCTGGATGCCCGTGGGTGTTACCATCTTTGCAGGTGGTATAGGCTCGCTCATCATGGTAGTCACCATGCTGCCCGTTATTTATTGGAAAGTAAGTACTAAGTAATTATGAAAAAGATATTATCACTGATAGCTTTGGGCTGCGCAATGTCAGCCTCGGCTCAGACTTATACCTTAGAGCAGATAAAGGATTCTGCCCTGCAAAACAACTTTGCCATACGCAGTGCCAAATACGGTGTTGAGGCTGCCCAGCAACAACGCAAGGAGGCCTTTACCAAGTATTTCCCCACTGTGAGTGGTACTGGCTTGTGGTTTAATGCCAACAAGGGTATGGCGCAAACCACGCTCAACCCTTCGGCCAGCATATCGCCTGAGTTAGGTGCAGCTTTAGCGCAATCGCTGCCCCAAGAGGCGATGGCTGCCTTGGCCAACCCCATCAGTATCTCGATGATGAAGAATGGTACCATTGGATCGTTAATGGCTGTACAGCCTGTGTTTGCTGGTGGACAGATTATCAACGGCAACAAACTGGCCAAAGTAGGCGAGGAGGTGAGTAAGCTGCAATTACAGTTGTCGCAGAACGAGGTGGAGAAAACTGCCGAACAGTACTTCTGGCAGTTAGCCTCGCTGCAGGAGAAAATGAACACCATCAATGCTGTTGATACGCTGCTGCGCGATATCTATAAAGATGTAGATGTGGCTGTGCGTGCTGGTGTGGCCATGCGCAACGATCTGTTGCAGGTACAGCTGCGCCAGAACGATATCCAGAGTCAGCGCCTTAAACTGCAGAATGGCATCTCTATCGTTCGTCTGTTGTTATCGCAATACTGCGGCCTGCGCGACACGTCGTTTACCATTGACCATTCATCATTGACCATTGACCATTCAGCTACGCAAATGGAGAAGGCCAATAATGTTCAATGTTCAATGGTCAATGTTCAATCTCTTTCCGAGTACCAACTCCTGCAAAAGCAGGTTGAGGCTGCCAAGCTGCAAAAGCAGATGGCTGTTGGTCAGAACCTGCCAACTGTAGCAGTAGGTGCGGGTTATAACTACCATAACCTGTTGGAAAACAACCACTCGTTTGGTATGGTGTTCGCCACCGTTAGTGTACCCATCAGCGATTGGTGGGGCGGCTCGCATACCATCAAGCGCCGTAAGATTGAGCATCAGAAAGCCATTGAGCAGCTGGATGATAATACCCAACTGCTCAAGATACGTATGCAGAATGCGTGGAATGGGGTAGAGGAGAGTTACCAGCAATTGCTGTTGGCTGTGCGTAGTATCGAACAGGCCAGCGAGAATCTGCGCCTGAACCGTAACTACTATCGTGCCGGCACCTCGAAAATGAGCGATCTGCTCGAAGCTCAATTGCTTTATCAGCAATCACTCGACAAGCATACCGATGCCTTTGCTGACTATCAAAACAAACTCTTAGAGTACAAGCAAGCTACTGGGCAATAACACCCAGTAGCTTGCACATTTGCTGGCTTTTTGCAGCATAAATAACTAATAATAATCGCTATAATTTGGCGATTTGGGAATTTAGTGTTATTTTTGCACCCTAAATAACAGTAGATTCACAAAAATGAAGAAAGTATTATTAGCTATCCTATTACTTGGCAGCACGATGGGGCTGCACGCAGCTAAAGTTAACAAAAAGGTATCGATTGTAATTAACAGTCAGAGTCGCGAGTACTGGCTGTATGTACCCGACAACGTGCAGCAGGATGCACCATTGGTGGTTTCGCTGCATGGTGCCAGCGGACATTGTACTGATAAAAGTCCATTCCGTACAGATGTGGCCGATAAAGAGGGCTGTATCGTGGTTTATCCCCAAGGAAACCCCATCTACTTTCCCGTGTTTGGTGGCACCGTAACAGGTTGGGATGCCACAGGCGAGGAGAATGCGGATGTAAAATTCCTGAAGGCGGTGATTGAGGATGTGGCTCAATCGTACAGTATCGACCGTAAACGTATTTATGCTTGTGGTTTTTCTAATGGTGGCATGATGACGTATGCGCTCACCAACTGTTGTAGCGAGTTGTTTGCAGCTTTTGCATCCATCAGTGGCTATCCGCTTAACGAGTTCCATTTCCGTCATACGGCACCGCGCCCAGTACCTTTCTTGCATATTCATGGTAAGAAAGATGATTTTGTGCTTTACTCGTTGATGCCTATCATTGTAGATGAGATGGTGGCTCGTTTGGGTGCCAATCCCGTGCCCGAGAAAACATCGCAAAGTGGCTATTACGATAAGAGCGTTTACGAGGGGGTAGAGGGTAGTTTTCCTTATACCTATTACGAGATTGAAGGTATGGGGCATAACGACTATACGGATAGAACTCCAGAGAAAAACTCGGCCCAGACGATGTGGAACTTCTTTAAGCAGTACACGCTCGATGCACCTTACGATGCCACACACAGATGGCGCCCAAGAATAGAGGCTACAGGTTATCAGCCTACGGCTCATGGTTGGACGGTAAACAGCGGTACCACACTGCTGCAGTTTGGTGGCGAACAGAATAATACTAGCTGGAATAGTAATAATCATAACACCTATCGCTCGCTGCAGTTTGTGGCAGGTAGCTATCAGCTCTGCTTCCAGTCGGAGGGCGATGCTGCACTGACTATTGGTGTACAGATTCAGAAACTCGGCGAGGTGAAGAAAATCGTGCTCGAGACTACCGTACAGGCCGGAAGTACGGCAACGCTGCCTTTCGATATCACCGATGATTGGGGCGAATACAAGCTTACCTTTATACGTCCTAACTCTACTGCCAACATCACCATCAGCAACATCGGCATCTATGTTGGTACAGGCGGGAATGTTACGGGCATCGATAGTAAAACTGCCGATAGTAAATCTACAGATGGTAAATGGTACGACTTGCAGGGCTGTCAGGTGTCGTCGCCCCAACACGGACTGTACATCATGAATGGTATGAAGGTCTTGGTAAAATAAAAGCATCAATTCTTTATATAATAAGGTGTAAGCGTTTTTTGAATTGCGATAAATCAAGAGTTTAAGGTTTCTGATGATAAATAGTTAATAAAATAACGAAAAATTTGGCAAATTGAAAGAGAAAGTGTAATTTTGCCAACGAATAGTAATAAAAACAGTGACGGATATGATAAAAAGTTCATTCTATTGGTGGTGGCGCAGCTCAAGGTTCAAAAGATCGTGAGAGGGTAGCCGTATACCTATAGGGTGTATAGAAAAGATATTGAGAGGCCTATCGTTCTTGCGATGGACCTCTCAAATTTTATATAGTAAATACAATAAAAAAAAGGATATATGAGCAATTTTCAAGTTGACAAAAACGGTTTCTATGGAGAGTTTGGTGGTGCTTACGTGCCTGAGATACTCTACAAGTGCGTGCATGATTTGCAGGAGGCTTATCTCCCAATCATCGAGAGCGAGGAGTTTAAGGCCGAGTATCATGCCTTGTTGAAGGACTACGTGGGTCGCCCCAGTCCGTTGTACTATGCCAAGCGCCTGAGCGAGAAGTATGGCTGCCAGCTGTACCTGAAGCGTGAAGACCTGAACCACACTGGTGCGCACAAGATTAACAACACCATCGGACAGATTCTGCTGGCCAAGAAGATGGGTAAGACGCGTATCATCTGCGAGACTGGAGCCGGACAGCATGGTGTGGCAACAGCTACCGTATGTGCGCTGATGGACATGAAATGCGAGGTGTTTATGGGTGCTACCGATGTGGAGCGCCAGCACACCAACGTTGAAAGAATGAAGATGCTGGGTGCCAAGGTGAACCCTGTTCGTACTGGTAACATGACACTGAGCGATGCTTGTAGCGCAGCCATCCGCGACTGGTGCTGTCATCCCAGCGACACGTTCTATATCGTTGGCTCTACCATGGGACCTCATCCTTATCCCGACTTGGTGGCACGTATGCAGAGTGTGATTTCGGAGGAAATAAAATGGCAGCTTGAAGAAAAGATTGGTCGCGATTATCCCGACTACCTCATTGCCTGCATCGGTGGTGGATCTAACGCAGCAGGCACCATCTATCACTATATGAACGACGATCGTGTGAAAATAGTACTGGCCGAGGCTGGTGGCGCAGGCTACGAAACCAACCACACAGCAGCTACCATGCACAAGGGTACGGTAGGTATCCTGCACGGTGCCAAGATGCTGGTGATGCAGAATAACGACGGACAGATTGAGGAGGCTTTTACTATCTCTGCTGGTCTCGACTATCCTGGCGTAGGTCCTATGCATTGCAACATGTACAAGCAGGGTCGCACACAGGTGCTGAGCGTTAACGACGACGAGGCTATCTATGGTGGTTACGAACTTACCCGTATGGAGGGTATCATTCCCGCTATCGAATCGGCCCACGCTATTGCAGCACTTTCAAAACTGCAGTTCAAGCCCACCGACGTGGTAGTACTCACCGTGAGTGGTCGTGGCGACAAGGATGTAGAAACATATCTTAAAAACAAACAAATGGCAAAGGAATATGGCAACTTTTAAATTCCATACAAGCAGCAAGACAATACTGGCCGATATGTACACGCCAGTGGGAGTATATATGCGACTGCGCGACCTGTATCCGCAGAGTGCGCTGATGGAGTGCGCCGATTATCATGATGCAGCCAACTCGCGAAGCTTTATCGGTATTAATCCCATTGCCAGTGTGGCTATCGCACATGGTGTAGCTACGGTTAGTTACCCTGACGGCAGCACAATGCAGCACGAGGTAAACAAGGACTATCGTTCCGATAAGGCCATCCATGCGCTGATTGATAACATCCAGGTTGAGGGCGACGATGCTGCCGTGTGCGGTCTGTTTGGTTACACCTCGTTCAATGCCGTTCGTTACTTCGAGGATATCGCCGTGAAGGACGAGACACAGGCTAAGAACGATGCCCCCGACGTTTTGTATATACTGTACAAAACGGTGATTGTTTTCGATCATCATAACAATATGCTCACTGTTGTAACGCTGGGCGACGCAGATAACATCGATGCTGTATTGAAGGCCATGAACAAGGCCAGTGTGCAGGCTTACGATTTCCATCCCGTGGGTGATGTTCGTTCTACTTTGACTGACGATGAGCACCGTGAGAACATCCGCAAAGGTATTCAGCACTGTATGCGTGGCGATGTGTTCCAGATTGTACTGAGTCGCCGTTTTATCCAGCGTTACGAGGGCGACGACTTCAAACTCTATCGTGCCCTGCGCAGCATCAATCCATCGCCTTATCTGTTTTACTTCGATTTCGGCGGCTTCCGCATCTTCGGTTCAAGTCCCGAAACCCATTGTCGCATTGCGGGTAAGAAGGCATACATCGACCCGATTGCCGGCACCACAAAGCGTACTGGCGATGCCGAGGCCGATAAGCAAGGCGCCGAGTATCTGCGTAACGACCCCAAGGAGAATGCCGAACACGTGATGCTGGTAGATTTGGCCCGTAACGACTTGAGCCGTAACTGCCATAACGTAAAGGTTGATTTCTATAAGGATCTGCAGTACTACAGTCACGTTATCCATCTCGTGAGTCGTGTTTCGGGGCAGCTCGATGAGGGTGCCGATCCCATCAAGGCCTTTATCGATACCTTCCCTGCTGGCACACTGAGTGGTGCGCCAAAGGTTCGCGCCATGCAGCTGATTTCGGCTTACGAGCCACATAACCGTGGTGCCTACGGTGGTTGTATTGGTGTTATTGGTCTCGACGGCAGTCTTAATCAGGCCATCACCATCCGCACGTTCGTCAGTCGTAACAACGAACTGTGGTTCCAGGCAGGTGGCGGCATCGTGGCCAAGAGCGATGTGGAGTACGAATTACAGGAAGTAAACAATAAACTCGGTGCCCTGCGTAAGGCCATCGAAAAAGCAGAGAAGTTATGAAAATTGTTATCATAGATAATTACGACTCGTTTACCTATAACCTGAGTCATTTAGTGAAAGAGTTGGGTGCCGAGGTTACGGTGCTGCGCAACGACCAGTTCGAACTGTCCGACTTAGAGCCCTACAGCAAGATTATCCTATCGCCAGGACCTGGCATCCCCTCCGAGGCAGGACTGCTGTGCGATGTTATCCGTACCTATGCCGGCAAGAAGCCCATCCTGGGTGTATGTCTGGGTCATCAGGCCATCGGCGAGGTGTTTGGTGCCAAGTTGTTAAACCTCTCGCAGGTATT
>Ga0310694_10004790_pt1 | contig 13020 bp, 10 predicted proteins | sample 174DNAGHGhighgp2_FD_203884 | JGI IMG/M metagenome (GOLD analysis project Ga0310694, IMG submission 203884) | Sheep rumen microbial communities from Palmerston North, Manawatu-Wanganui, New Zealand - 1742 DNA GHGhigh gp2 (v2) (version 2) | ecosystem: Host-associated > Mammals > Digestive system...
GATTGAGCGCGTACTCTTCAATAAGAATGCATCGACGGATGACCGCGTGGCACTGATGCGACAGGTTATTGGCGAGAGTGAGCAGAGCGGGGGCGACTCCACACGTGTGTTGAGGTTGTTCCATCGACTACTTGATATGCCCGAGGCGGACAGCGAACTTGCTATCTTCTGTGCATCCTATATGAATATGAAGAAGATGCCCAACGACAGCATCCGTCTGGTGCTGGAGAAGGCGCTGGCTATGTCGCCCGACCAGGCTTCTGTACGCCTGCAACTGGTTATGTACGCTTGGGAAGCAGAAAACCATGAGCGCGTCATCGAACTGTGCCGTGCTGCTCGACAGTATAATCCCGACGAGATGGCCTTCTATTACTATCAAGGCATTGCCTACTATCAGGAAGGACAGCTTGACGAAGCCCTTAACGCCTTTCAGAATGGTATTGGCGTCATCAACAGCGATAGCAATCCAGCCATTGTCAGCGACTTCTATGCCGTGTTGGGTGATATCATGCACCAAAAAGGTATGGAGAATGAATCCTTTGCTGCCTATGACTCTTGTCTGGTGTGGAAGGATGACAATATTGGCTGTTTGAACAACTATGCCTACCACCTTAGTGTGAAGGGCATCCGTCTGGACGAGGCAGAGCGCATGTCGTTCCGTACCGTCAAGGCTGAGCCGAAGAATGCCACCTACCTGGATACCTATGCGTGGGTTCTCTTCAAGCAGAAGCGCTACGACGAGGCGCAAAAATATATTGACCAGACGTTGGAGAATGACAGTGTCCCATCGGCAGAAGTTCTGGAACATGCTGGCGACATCTACTACCACGTAGGGGAGAAAGAGCGGGCTGTCGAGTTCTGGCAGAAAGCTCTTGATACTGCTTTTGAGGAGAAATCGAAGGAGCAAGATGGGCGCCAGCAGGTATTAACAAGAAAGATAAAACTAAAAAAATACGTCAAAGAATGAAAACACTACGTTTTTGGAAGATAACCGCACTTTTCACAGCTATAGCACTGGTAGTAGCCTGCGGTAGCAGCAAGGACTTGGGACGCAAGGCAGAATCGGTTCAGGCGCAGGACGAAGCAAGAGCCAAGCTAGCTACTGTGCCTGATACGTTGGAAAAGGAAGCCTTTCTTCAGAAGGTTGCCGACAATGCGCAGTCCATCCGCTTCATCACGTCGAAGCTGAAGTTTACCTTGGAAGTAGGCAATCGTCAGATGACGCTTACAGGAAGCTTAAAAATGAAGCGCGACGATGTCATCCGCTTGCAGCTGATGGCTTTTGGCTTTGTGGAGGCAGGACGTCTGGAGTTCACGCAGGACTACGTGCTCATCGTAGACCGCATCAACAAACAGTACCTGAAGGTGCCCTATGCCCAGCTGGAGTTCTTCCGCCACAGTGGTGTTGACTTCTTTATGCTTCAGTCGCTCTTCTGGAACGAACTCTTCCAGCCAGGCAAGGCTCGCCTGACTGAGCGCAACTTGAAACGCTTTACAACTGATGTCGGCGTCAACAACAACATTGTCGTCTCTTACGAGAACTCCGAACTATCCTACCGTTGGCTGACAGACAGAGAATCGGCACGCATCAATATGGCTAACGTCCTTTATGCCAACTATCTCCGCGGCAACTATCAGCTCACCTGGGACTATGATGAGTTTAAGTCGAGCAACCGCAAGATGTTCCCTATGAAGCACAAGGTGTCCTTGGCAACTCCTGAAAAGGAAATTAAACTGGAAATGAATCTCAATCACCTGGGCAATGACGAAGACTGGGAGCCACGCACCGTGCTCTCTGGAAAATATCGTCAAATGCCTATCGACGATATTCTGCGTCGCTTTATGTCACTCTAAACAGCAACGATGAGGCGAATAGCTATTATTCTTTTACTCCTATGGGGGTTTACCCTTGCACCTCAGGCGCAACGTCGCAAGTCTGCGCCCAAGAAAACTGTAGTCACTAAACAAAAGACGAGGAGATCAACAAAAAGCAGCAAGTCTTCTGCCAAGCAGCCTACCACCGTACAGGCTTTGGAAAAGCAGCGCAAACAGATACAGAAGCAGATTAGGGAGCAAGAACGTCGTTTGGCTTCGTCGCAACGAGATGTCAAGAAACGTCTGCAGACCTTGATGATGCTGAACTCCGAAATTGCAGGAAAGCGTCGCACCATTGACACGATTCGTCACGATATCAGCAATCTGGATCAGGAGATTGAAGAGTTGAATATCCAACTCGATGAACTGCAGAAGATGCTTGCCGACTGCAAGCAGCGTTATGTTAAATCCATGCGCTATATGCACCGCAACCGTTCTGCCCAAAGTCAGATGATGTTCATCTTTAGTGCTGACAACTTTGCGCAGATGTTCCGCCGTATGCGCTTTATGCGCGAATATGCCGCTTACCAGCATGTTCAGGGCGATGAGGTGAAGGCACAGCAGGAGGAGGTCAACCAGAAGTTCCAGGAACTCAGTGTCGCAAAGGATCATAAAGCACAGCTGTTGGCTAAAGGTGAGCGTGAGCGTGTGGCTCTGGAGGGTAAGCAGACTGAGCAGCAGAATGTGGTTAACACGCTGAAGAAGGAGCAGAAGACCATCCAGAAAATCATTGCCCAGCAGAAGAAGAAAGATGCTGCTCTTAATGCACAGATTGACCGTTTGATAGCTGAGGAGGTTGCCCGTCAGAAAGCCCGTGCCGAGGCTGAAGCTCGTCGTCGTGCTGAGGCTGCAGCCCGTGAACGTGAACTCGCTGAGGCTAAGGCCCGTGAGGAGAAGGCTCGCGCTGAGGCAATGGCTGCCAAGGATAAGAAAGCCCGCGAGGAGGCTGAGCGACGTGTTCGTGATGCTGAGGAGAGGCGTATTGCTGCCCAGCGTAAGGCTGAGAGTATGCCTATGACAGCACCTTCAGAGGATGTCCGCATCAGTGGCAACTTTGAGAGCAACCGCGGACGTTTGCCTATGCCTATCACTGGTTCCTACCGCATTGTCAGCCATTTCGGACAGTATAACGTTGAGGGTCTCCACAACGTGACACTCGATAATAAGGGTATTAATATCAAAGGCGAACAAGGTGCTCAGGCTCGTAGCATTTTCGATGGCGAAGTCAGTGGAGTCTTCAGTTTCGGTGGTACGATGGTTGTCATGGTGCGCCACGGCAGTTACATTTCTGTATACTGTAACTTGGCCAGTGTCAACGTGCACCGTGGGCAGCGTGTCAGCACTCGCCAGTCATTAGGTCGTGTAGGTACCGACAATATTCTGCAGTTCCAGTTGCGTAAGGAAACCAGTAAACTTAATCCGGAGCACTGGCTGGGACGGTAGTTGGTGCTATTGGCAGTCAGCTATTAGCTGAACATACGTTTCTATGGCATTCGCAATCTCGCTAATACCGATGTACTCATCGGCACTATGGCTACGTGCACTGTCGCCAGGTCCCAGTTTAAACGAAGGGAACGGCATCAGCGCCTGGTCACTAAGCGTTGGAGAGCCAAAAGGCTGCATACCCATCGCCTTGCAACGCTGTATCAGCGGATGCTCTTCGTCGATATGCGAGGAGCGCAGACGGAAGGAACGGGCAGTGAGTTCGCACTTCTTCATGTGTTTCTTTAGGAAGGCGAAGAGGTACTCATTCTCGTAATGTTCATTGGGTCGCACGTCGATGACAAAGCGGCACTCGTCAGGTACCACGTTATGTTGGGTACCACTATTCACCACCGTCACCGTCATCTTGGTAGCCCCCAGCAGTGCACTCTCCTTGGTAAAACGGTAGTCGCGCAACCACACTAAATCGTCCAGCGCCTCATAGATGGCATTGACACCCTCATTACGGGCGGCATGGCCACTCTTGCCATGGGCCACACCATCGATGACCATCAATCCACGTTCAGCAATGGCCGGCTGCATACCTGTAGGTTCGCCGACGATAGCCACGTCAATCTTTGGCAGCTGAGGCAATGCCAAAGAGAAACCGTTGGCACCGCTGACCTCTTCCTCGCACGACGCCAGATACACCAGATTGTACTTCGTGGCTCTCCCACGAAGACAGCGGTACGCCTGCAGCAGACTGACCAATCCGCCACCACAGTCGTTACTGCCTAATCCGTAGAGGCGGTCGCCCTCGATGGTCGGCGTAAACGGGTCGCGCGTCCAGGTGCTGACAGGTTTTACCGTATCAATATGTGCACAAAGCAGGATGGTAGGTTTCTCGTTGTCCAGTTGTTCGCATACCAGCAGATTGTTGCCGATACGCTGACACGGCAGTCCGCATTTGCCGATGAAATCGGCCAAAATGTCTGCTGCCGCCGTCTCGTCGCGACTGATGGACGGCGTACTAATGAGTTGCTTTAACAACTCAACGGCCTCTTGTGTATATGCTTGAATATCCATAATCGACGCAAAGATACGAAATAATTATGAATTATAGCTGTTCTTGCATAAAATTCTCTAGAGAATTTTGTCCTTATTAGCTGTATACGCGATAAATTCTCTAGAGAATTTTTGGTAAATACATCTAAAAGATATTCCTAAAGATGTCACTCACTGTCCCTATGGCATGTCCCTATGGCATCTATTTGTGTAAAATTAAAAAATAATTATGAATTATGGATTATGTATTATGAATTATTTTGTACCTTTGCACCTAATTAATAAATAAGAGAGTTATGCAAGCAAATTGTCACATGTCTGTGCTGGTGCACGAGCAAGCAAAGAAGTATGGCGATCGCGAGATGCTGATCTATCAGGATTTCGGTGGTAAGGAATGGAAATCGCTCAGTTGGAATCAGGTGTCGACAACCGTTAAGCAGGTTAGCAACGCCTTGTTGAACCTGGGTGTTAAGGTGCAGGAGAACATCGGTATCTTCTCACAGAATTCGGCGCAATATGTCGAGTGTGACTTTGGTGCCTGGGGCATCCGCGCTGTTACGATACCCTTTTACGCCACCAGCTCTGAACAGCAAATACAGTTTATGGTCAACGACGCCAAGATACGTTTTCTGTTTGTTGGTGAACAAGACCAGTACGACAAGGCACGCCGCGTCTTCTCGCTGTGCCCCACGCTGGAGCGCATCATCGTCTTTGACCCGTTGGTGCATATCTCTTCTCACGACCCCAATGCCATCTATTTTGCTGATTTCCTGAAACTGGGCGAAAATCTGCCCCGCCAGACGGAGGTCGAGAAATTGCAAGACCAGGCAAATGATGATGATATCGCTAATATCCTGTACACCAGTGGTACTACGGGCGATTCCAAGGGTGTTATCTTGACGTATGGACAGTTTCATGCAGCTATAATTGCCAATGGCAAGTGTGTACCTGTCACCGAGAAAGACCGCATCATGAACTTCCTACCTTATACGCACATCTTCGAGCGTGGCTGGGCTATACTCTGCCTCTATATGGGTGCTACGATGATTGTGAATACCCATCCACAGGAGGTGCAGCAGTCCATGCGCGAGACGCATCCCACCTGTATGTCGGCTGTGCCACGTTTCTGGGAGAAGGTCTATATGGGCGTTATGGATAAGATTGACAATGCCAGCGCCATGCAGCGTCGCCTTTTCAAGCATGCGCTCTCTGTAGGGCGCCGTCACAATATCGAGTACCTCAGCAAGGGTAAGAAACCGCCTATCACGCTGCACCTGGAGTATGAGATGCTGAACCGCACCGTCTTCTCGCTGGTACGCAAAGAGTTAGGTCTGGAGAATGCACACTTCTTCCCTACAGCAGGTGCTGCCGTGTCTGCCTATGTTGAAGAGTTTGTCCATTCCATAGGACTGAATATGATTGTCGGCTATGGTCTGACAGAGTCGCTGGCCACAGTATCGTGTGACCATCTGGGTGAGCCATACACTGTTGGCTCCGTAGGTCAGCTCATTGAAGGTATTGATGTCAAAATCAGCGACGAGGGCGAGATACTGCTCAAGGGTCCGACGATAACCAAGGGCTACTACAACCGTGAAGACCTCACCAGACAGTCGTTCACTGCTGACGGCTACTTCCGTACCGGCGATGCGGGCTACCTGAAAGATGGCGAGTTGTTCTTGAAAGAACGCATCAAGGACCTCTTCAAGACAAGTAACGGCAAATATATTGCTCCGCAGATGATTGAGTCGAAACTGCTCGTCGACAAATATATCGACCAGATATGCATCATTGCTGACCAGCGCAAGTTCGTGTCTGCTCTCATCGTGCCTGTCTACCCGCTGCTCGAAGAGTATGCCCGTGAACATGGTATCGTTTTCGAGAGTCGCGAACAGCTCTGTTCCGATCAGCGCATCATTGAGATGATGCACGAGCGCATTGATACGCTCCAACAGCAGTTGGCTCACTATGAGCAGGTCAAGCGCTTCACGCTGCTGCCTCATCATCTCAGCATGGAAAAGGGTGAACTTACCAACACCTTGAAAATCAAACGCCGCGTGCTCAACGAAAACTATAAGGAACAGATTGACGCTATGTACGCCGAGTAGTTCCCCGTAAGATAATATGATAACACAAGATCAGTTAAAGGATGTACTTGATCGTGCCGAGGCACTCTACAAGTACCTGAAGATAGACGAGAAGAAGATGGAGTACGAAGAGGAAGAACTTCGTACCCAGGCACCTGATTTTTGGGAAGACCAGAAACGTGCCGAGGAACAGATGAAGAAAGTCAAGGGCATCAAGAAATGGATTGACGGCTATCAGGAAGTACGCACTGCTGCTGATGAGTTGCAGTTGGCTTTTGACTTTTATAAAGAAGATATGGTCACTGAGCAGGAGGTGGACGACAACTATGCAAAAGCCATTGACTCCATTGAGAAACTGGAACTGAAAAACATGCTGCGCCAAGAGGAAGACCCCATGGAATGCGTGTTGAAGATCAACTCTGGTGCTGGTGGTACTGAGGCGCAAGACTGGGCACAGATGCTGATGCGTATGTACCAGCGCTGGGCTGAGGCTCACGGCTATAAGGTCAGCATTGCCAACTTGCAGGATGGCGATGAGGCAGGCATCAAAACTGTTACGATGCAGATAGAAGGTGGCGACTATGCCTATGGCTATCTGAAGTCAGAGAATGGTGTCCACCGTCTGGTGCGTGTCAGTCCCTACAATGCCCAGGGCAAGCGTATGACGAGCTTCGCCTCTGTCTTTGTCACACCGTTGGTCGATGACACCATCGAGGTCTACGTAGATCCCGCCAAACTGTCGTGGGACACCTTCCGTAGCTCGGGTGCCGGTGGACAGAACGTTAACAAGGTGGAGTCGGGCGTCCGCCTACGCTACTGGTATACAGACCCCGATACGGGCGAGGAGGAAGAAATCCTCATCGAGAATACGGAGACACGCGACCAACCTAAGAATAAGGAGCGCGCCATGGCTCTGCTGCGCTCACAACTCTACGACCGTGCCATGCAGAAACGCCTGGAGGCACAAGCCAAGATAGAGGCTGGCAAGAAGAAGATAGAGTGGGGCTCTCAGATACGCTCCTATGTCTTCGATGACCGTCGCGTCAAAGACCATCGCACCAACTACCAGACTAGTGATGTCGATGGTGTGATGAATGGTAAAATCGATGATTTCATCAAGGCATACCTTATGGAGTTCTCATCCTCTCATGAAGAATAGTCATAAACATTAATAATTAAAACCATAAAATTATGAGCAAGAAAAACAACGCCAAGAAGGAAGCTTGGCAGAAGAAACAAGAAGAGAAAGGAAAGAAGATTGTCGGATGGATTTTTGGCGGACTCATCCTCCTTGCCGTCATCTATCTTGTGTGGACCTTCTCAATGATGGCGTAAATATGGCGCTGGAGATTGAGCGTAAGTTTCTCGTGCTTGACGACTCGTTCAAGCACGAGGCTTTTTCTCATAGCCACATCTGCCAAGGCTATATCTGCAGTGAGCGTGGTCGTACCGTCCGCATCCGTATTAGAGATTCGCGCGCGTACATTACGATTAAAGGTCCCTCACTCGATGGCGGCCTTTCTCGCTACGAGTTCGAGCAGGAGATTCCTCTTGCTGATGCCGAGAAGCTGATGACGCTCTGCGAACCTGGCATTATTGATAAGATCCGCTGGCTCGTCAAGAGTGGTGAACATACCTTTGAGGTCGATGAATTCTTTGGCGACAATGCCGGCCTCATCATGGCAGAGGTAGAACTATCTTCGGCTGACGAACAGCCTGTGATTCCGCATTTCATTGGGAAAGAGGTTACTGGCGACCGCCGCTATTACAACTCGCAGCTGCGTCTCAATCCCTATCGTCTGTGGAAAGACACTGAGTGACTACATGGCGGTTATTTGCGCATTGAGCCAGGATAGTTTTTCTTCGTATGCTTTTACCATTCGGTCGATAGCTGCATCAAAAGACATTTTCTCGTCGCCATTCACAGATGATGATATAGGCCATAATCCTATATTAATCTCATTGGAAACCTTTGTTTGAGCAGCCATGGTCCGAATATATATACCAATGGCATCAAATCGTGGTTTAAGTGTAGCCCATCTGTCTTTCACAATCGTAACAAAAGCAGGGTCAGAGAATAATCGTCCGTAATAGATAGCACTCTTAGCTGAATAATCTGTTCCTGGGGTATATGTTTCCCAATCGAAATCCCATACAGGTCCTGCTTTCAATATGCCACCTCTGTCTTTATGCATATAACAACTCTTGGGGTGATTGGGTTCTTTATTCTTGGCGAGTTCATGTACAAACCACCAATCAGCAAAAGTATTCAGATCCATGAGTGACGCATATTCTCTGGACGAAAGCCATGTGCCCGAATATAGTCTTGACTCCAAGCCGTTAATATAATCCTGAAAATATGCCAATTGCTCTGGCTGCAATATGTCTTCATCAGGCTCCTTAAACATATAGGGCAGCTTCCTTGTCGCAGATTTAAACTTGTTTACCTCGTCGAAATAGATATCCAGTTCCATCAGATAGCCACCTGTCAATGCGTCACCGGAAACATCAGTTGTTTCCATTTTTGCTATGTTTAGGCGATTGGCATCTATTTTAATTTGTTCACACAAATAATAGTTGCCGATATGCTTGCCATTTAGCACTACTTCAACAAATTTCCCTCGTGGAGTCCATTCCATACAAGTCTGTTTGGCAATTTGGAAGCTTACGTCATTTCTCAGCAATGTGCGATCTATCCAATTTGCCAACAATACCCAACGCTTATGGGCGGGCATGCCCAGAATTTCCGAGTCGTCTTTCAATTTCAATGCATACGGTTTTTTAGGATAAGTCCAAGTCGAATTGCCGCGTCCTCTAATCTGTAGCTTGTTGTTTGAATAGTCCTCACTTCCATCGGTATTGATTATCTTGATGCTACTATTCTTTGTCCAGTCCTCTTTGCTGGTAATAGCCACAGCGCTTGGCGTATCTATATATACTACCGGCAGTCCTGAAATGTTCAGATTAACTGTATATACTTTCTTTTCACCATTCTCAGAGACAACGGTGTAGTTTACGGGATTACTGAAGTCGTTTGCGGTGATACTGCTTGTTTGCTCTTTGTCGCCGACATAAACTTTTTTACCATTAGATTTAAAACAAGCCACAAGGTTCGTCTTGTTGAGAATGAATGGCGTGTTAATGGTGATAGTGTTGCCATCAATCGTTGCCTCAACATTCTCTAAAACCTCAGTACTTCCATTGTCCGATTTCAGAAATCTAAATTCGGTAAGCAGATTGCTGGAATATTTTATTTGCACGGCAGATGATGATATCTGCATCTTTTCGCCATTGGCATTTGTTATGGTCAGTACCAAAGCCATCTGTTCATCATAAGACTTGCTCAATTTCTGATCAGTAATATAGGCACGATATTGGCCGGCCTTCATGCTGCCGGCGTCATCGTAAACCTGTTCTACTTTTGTCAGTTTATAATTCGTCGGCTGTGTCACATAGCTGTTAGAGCTACGAGTTATACCAACACAGTCTAATTCTATCTCACAGCAAGGTGATGTAACATCATAGTTAAAGGTGGCAATAGACGGATTTACTCTGAATTCGAATGTTGCAGTACTTCCATCTCCGATGAGTATTCTATTAGTCAGAATTGCCACACTTGTAGGGACATGATGTACCTTGTTAAAGGTGAACGTCGTTCCGTCTTGCATGGTTAGAGTTACAATGTGTGTTATGTTGTCCTCGGCTATGCTCATGATCAGATGTGAAGGATCGCTATTGTATGGCGTGACAATAGTCTGTATCACTGTGGTTGGGTCAGAGGCTTTGTAAAGCTCAAAGAAATAGAAACCTTTTTCGTCTGTTTTGACTCTTATTGACACACCTTCTTCGCCCGCGTCGCCCTTTTCTCCTTGAGCTTTTATGTATCCGCCGCTATTATCCATCATTCTGGTAAAATGCGCACCTTCATCGTATGATATGCACCAATACCCATCTTGGTCAACGAATAAATACGGTGTCTTGCCATGAGCGCCATTATATAGAGTAATGGAGGTGTCATCCGAAAAGGAAATATGCCATCCATCAGCTCCTTCCCCAGCGGCAGTTACCAGAGAGACGCTCTTAATCACCTTGCCGTCGGCATATGCTTTTTGTAGGGCGTCCGTAGCAGACTGTAAATCAGTGATCTTGGTTTCTAACTTGTCAAGACGGTTGTTAATGTCATCGAGACTATTGCAACAGACGAGAAAAAGACAACACAGGAAAAACATTGACGAGAGATTTTTGTTATTCCTTCCGTGATACTTGTTTTGTACGTTTTCTGTTCTTGACATAAGCCCCTTGTATAAATAATATGCTGTTTGATGTATCTGCCTGCAAAGATACATGATTATCAGCAATTCTGCAAATATTCGGTGTACACTTTACGTGTTATGCAGAAAAATTTTCTCTAGTTTTCGTTATGTTATTCGTGTCTTTGACTTCATCGAAAGTTCTTTGACCCGAAGGCGCAGCGTGTAGCTCCGCAATATCCCGTTCGGAAAATTGCAAATAAATTTGGTTTTTCACTCGGTTTGCACTAACTTTGCATGCGTGAAAAAGAAAATGCTATTGGCTGTAGGCTGTTGGCTGTTGTCGCTGAGCTTGATGGCACAGGACAAGAAACGGCAGGAGGTGGACATGGACAGTCCGACCTTCGTACCTACCGTGAAGGTTGGGAAGGTGCTGGAAGACGGCGACAGCATACAGTATATGGAAATGAACAACGTCTACGTCTTCCCTCCCGTGACGTTCAGCAGCAAGAAACAGCAGGGTGCCTACATGCGACTGGTGAAGAATGTGAAGACGGTGCTGCCCATCGCCAAGGAGGCGCGGATGATCATGATGGAGACGGCGGCATTTCTGGAGACACTGCCTACCAAGCAGGCCCGCGAGGAACACATGAAGAGGGTGGAGAAGAGCGTCATGCAGGAGTATAAGCCTCGCATGAAGAAGCTGACATACTCGCAGGGCAAGCTGCTCATCAAACTGATATATCGCGAGAGCAACTCGTCGGGCTATGAATTGGTACAGGCCTTCCTGGGGCCTGTGAAGGCGGGGTTCTACCAGGCCTTCGCGTGGGCCTTCGGAGCGTCGCTGAAAAAGACGTACGACCCGGAGGGTGTGGACCGCCTGACGGAACGTGTGGTACTGATGGTGGAGGCGGGACAACTGTAGGTTTAGAAACCACGAATTAAACGGATTAATAATATATGACCACAGATTGCACAGATTAAACAGATTATAACCGCAGTGTTGGATTTATTCTGATTTCATTGATTGAAGTGCGCAGCTAAAAATTAGTGAAATTCGTGAAATTCGTGGTTGAGAGAATCCCTGTAGTGCGCAGCCAAAAAATCTGTGAAATCTGTGGTTGATAAAATAAACATTGTAATAGATGAAGAAAATATTGTTGGGAATGGTGATGGGCATGCTGATAGTAGCGTGCGGCACGACGAAGAAGAGTCAGGGTGAGGAACAGAAGGCGGTGAGCGTCGCATTCTGTGCCGACTCGGCGTATGCTTTCTGTGCTGCACAGTGCCAGTATGGACCACGCACGATGAACAGTGTGGCGCACGAGGAGTGCGGTCAGTGGATAGCTGAGAAGTTCCGCCAGTATGGCTGTGACGTGGAGTTGCAGCGGGCAGACCTGAAAGGCTATGACGGTACTATCCTGAAGAGTACGAACATCATTGCCAAAAGCCAGAAGCTAACAGCCAAAAGCCAACTGCCACGAATCCTGATATGTGCGCACTGGGACAGCAGACCATGGGCAGACAACGACCCCGATTCTGCCAACTGGCACAAACCCGTGATGGCAGCGAACGATGGTGCCTCAGGGGTTGCCGTGATGCTGGAGATAGCACGTCTCTTGCAGCAGAACGACTCCGCCAGCGTGGCTGTTGACTTCGTATGCTTCGATGCCGAAGACTGGGGTACACCGCAGTGGGAGAACGACAGCGATGGCGACTCATGGGCGCTTGGCGCGCAGTACTGGGCTGCAAACTGTCCCAAGCAGATAGCCAACAGCTATCAATACGGCATTCTGCTGGACATGGTGGGCGGACAGAGTGCCCGCTTCTATCAGGAGTATTTCTCGATGAAGTATGCCCGCAACATCGTGGAGAAGGTGTGGCAGGCCGCCAGTGCGGCAGGCTACGGCAGCTACTTCCCCGCAAAGGATGGCGGAGGCGTGACGGACGATCACCTGCCCGTCAACGAGAAGGCCGGCATACCGTGTATCGACATCATTAACCACTATCCGGACTGCGAGCAGAGCAACTTCGGCCCCACCTGGCACACCATTAACGACGACATGCAGCATATTGACAAGAATACGCTGCAGGCCGTCGGACAGACGTTGATACAATTACTGTTCAGCTGATGTGCGGTGCTGTTGCACCTGTCGCATGACGCGCAGGAAGTTGCCACCCCAGAGTTTCTGGATGTCAGCTTCCGAGAATCCCCTCTTGAGTAATTCACGGGTGTAGTTCAGCAACTCTGCCGAACTCGCCAAGCCACGGATGCCGCCATCGCCGTCGAAGTCGGTACCCAGTCCTACATGGTCGATGCCCAT
>Ga0310694_10004791_pt1 | contig 13019 bp, 18 predicted proteins | sample 174DNAGHGhighgp2_FD_203884 | JGI IMG/M metagenome (GOLD analysis project Ga0310694, IMG submission 203884) | Sheep rumen microbial communities from Palmerston North, Manawatu-Wanganui, New Zealand - 1742 DNA GHGhigh gp2 (v2) (version 2) | ecosystem: Host-associated > Mammals > Digestive system...
CCAGCTTGCCCCACGCCGTGACGCGATGCCACTCCGTCTGCTCCTGCATTTGTCCGTCCTGTCCGCGCCATTTCTCGGTGGTGGCCACGGAGAAGTTGCACACGGCGTTGCCGTTGGTGGTGTAGCGGATTTCCGGGTCGCCGCCCAGATTGCCGATGATGATGACTTTGTTGATCATAGTTTTGGTCTCCTTTACATGTAGGTTCCTGTAAACGCTGGGTTTCCCAGCTTTGCCATTCGTGTTGCCGCCTCCTCGGCGGTGGTCTTTTGGGCCGCATCCTGGGCAGCGGTCAGGTGGTATTTGGGAAACAGTAGCTCCATCCTTCGCGCCGCGTCCTGCGGCGAAATTTTGTTCGCCGCTTGCAGGGTCAGTATTTCCAGCCGGGCCTTGTTCCTCTCGATCTCCTCCGGCGACAGGCAAACCGCGCTTTCCTGCGGGAGCCGGTGGGCCGCGTCCACGGTGGGCGGCGGGTTGTGTCGGTACTCGCCCACGCCCTCCATGATGTCGGCCACCTTGGGGAAAAACTTGCACCGTTTCTTGGCCCGGCGGATGGCCCAGCAAAACTCGTCCTCGCTCACGTCCTCGTCGGCCAGGAGGTCGGCCCATTGCTCGGCGAGTATCTCCAGGCTCGCGCCGTTATGCCCCGCCTCCGGGTAGAGCACGAGGAGGGGTTTCATTTCGCGGAGTATCGTTTGGTTGCTCAATCTTGCCATAGCCTTGTCCTTTCAGGTATCGCGCCGCCTCCAGCATGTACGCCTGGTTGGGCGACAGTCGTTGCGGGTACTGCGGTTGCTGCGGTTGCTGTTGCGGCGAAGCGCGGTTGGCGTAGTTGCCGTTCAGCACCTTCTCGAAGTTCCTCGGGCCGACGAACCAGTTCAGGCTGAAGAGGAAGCCTTTGCCTCCCGTTCGTCCCATCAGGAAGTTGCTCTTCGCCACGTCCTCGAAAACGCTTCGCCACCATTCGAGGTTCTGCCGCGCCTTGTCCTCCCGCCAACGGGTGGCGAGTTGCTTTCGGCTGTTCTCCGACCACACCTTCACCTTGGGGCATTGCGGTAAAATCTCGTGGTACATGTCGATGATGGCTTGATGCGGGCAGAGGCAAACGGTCTCAGGCGCGGGAGGGTTCGCTTGCGAACGCTCCGCGCAAGAGAGTGCGTCAGCACTCTCAATATCCTGCGTATGCGTAAGAGCAGGAGCAGGAGCAGGAGCAGGAGCAGGAGCAGGAGCAGGAGCCGGGGGAACGCTGGCGTTCGCCTGGCGTTCGCCGTTGCGTCGCCGTGGCGTTCGCCGGGCGTTCGCCGGGCGTTGTTGTAGCGCCGCCGTGTAGTCGTCCTTGTTTATTGAGCTAATGCCCTGTTTTTTCAGGCGTTCAGCTTCCTCCGGGTTCACTTGGCACAGCCGGGAAAAGCGGGCCTTGTCGCCGCGCTCGTCCGCTCGTGACGCCCAGCTATTGTGATCCTTCCAGTCGTGGATTTCGTATGTTTCGCCGTCAAAATCCAGCCAACGGAGCTCTATTGTTGCTGCAACAAACGCGCCTTGTTCGCCGCGCCAGTTCGCCGCAATCTCTATATCCTCTTCGTCCATCCCCATCAAAATGCCGTCCGGCTTGTTCCTCGCCGTCCAAAGCCAGAGGATTTGCAGGGAGCGCACAGCCTCGAATCCCGCCTTGCGTTCCAGCTTGACGGTCTTTGGATGCGACCAAAAGTCGATGGATAGGCGGATGTCTGTGTTCATGGTTTCTCCCTGCGGCAAATGGGCGGCAACGATTCCCTGATTCGCTCCATCTGATTCTTGGCGGCCAGGTGATCTTCCATCCGCTCGATGTTCTGGATGATGGCGTCGTGCATCATTTTCTGTTCAACCTCTTTCACGGCGCGGCGGGCCGCCGGGTTCAGCGTTTCCCAAACGGCCTTGGGCATGACGCTACGATACCGCCAGATGTCGTCGGGGTCGGGGCCGTGGCGAATGTCAATCCGCGCCAATTCAACAAACCCGTCGTCGTCAAACCGTTCCCCGAATCTGTCCAGTTCTGTTTCAATCATGGTCGTTGCCTCAAAAGGGGCGGCCTGCGGCCAGGTCGCTCCGGTGCGCGATGCGCGGACAGCACAGGGGCATGGTGTGCCGTTCGGCGTCCAGCCTGGTTCCTTCGTCGCCATCCGGGGGACTGACCCGGACACCTCCGCCGCTGGCCGTGAACACGTCCAGCCGCACGGAGCAGTCCGGGCGCTTCTTCCCAATCCCCGCGCCACGTCTGAGTGACGCCCGGCCCTCGCTGCGCAAGCCGCCCCAAGCCATTACTTGCCCTTCTTCGCCGCCGCTTCTTCCAATTCGGCGATGCGGTTCTGCTGGTGCTCCATGACGGCCATGTAAAACTGGCTGTCCTTGCCGCCCAGCTCGTCTTGCAGGCGCTTGTAGCCTTTGTTGTTGGCCCACCATTTGACTTCGGAAACGGCCTTCAGGCTGTCGATCTCGGCCACATACTCCATCATCTTCCGCCGGTATTCGGCGGTCTGGTCGTCCTCTTTCGCCTGCTCCTGGGCCGCTTCCCGCTCGGCTTCGGCGGGCGCGGCTTCCGCCTGCTGACATTCCGTCAGCGGTTGCCCGGTTGCGGGTTCGGTCGTCGCCTCGGCCACGGGCTCGGCTGCCGCCGGTTGGGCGGGGGCGGGTTCCGGCGCGGACTGCAACATGGCGTTGATCTCCTCCACACTGGCCGGGCCGCTATTGTTGCTCTCCACGACAACGGCCTCGACCACGTCCGGCGCGGCGTTCCCGTTCGCCCGGCCGCGTTTCGGCGCGGGAATCTCGCCGCTGTCGTAAATTTCGTCCTCCGACTTCATCCCCATGAGGATGTCCGGCGCGAAGAGCCGCCCGAAGAACGTGGCCGCCCGATAGCGGAGCATCAATTCCGGGATCGTCTTCCACTTCGAGCCGTTCTTGTCGTACCAGCCGTCGGCCTTGGCCATTTTGATGCTCACCCTCGGGCCGTCCAGCCGGTCGCCGCTCGACTTCTCAATGGCCCATGCCATGCAGTTCATGTCGTCGCCTTCGCCCTGGATGTCGTAGTGCAGGGGCGAGAAGCGCCCGCACGCATTGATGGCCGCGATGATGAACTGGGCCGAAAAGGCCGGGCGGCCATGGACCACATAGAGCCCCTGCATGACCATGAAGGGACTGAAGCCGGTGCGCTGGGCCATTTCCAAGGCAATCATGGTGTTGGCGATGTTGCCCTGAAATTGGCTGGGCACCAGGTTGGAAGACGCCAGCATTTTGCACACCCGCTGCGCCCCCTCGAAAGCGCCCATGTCGGAAAAGATGCTGGTGTTGGCGGCGGGCGCCGGGGCCTGGTAAGTGGTGGGAAGATTCTGTTCCATGATGTTTCCTCCTGTTTGTGTTGTTTCAAGCGGCCCAAGCGGGCAAATTGATGGGTTCAACGGCGTCCGGGTAGCCGGGCCACTCCCCGGCGGCCACGCACTCGGCATGGCGGCCCAACAGTTTCAGGTAAAGCTGTCTCCCGGTCGCCAACAGGTCGGGCGAGCAGGAGAAGACACGCACTCCGTGGGGCGGGTTCTTCTCCACGGCGATGAACAGGAAATTCTGAACGTGGCCGTGGGAACCCTGCGCCAGTCCGTCCAGGTAAAACGCCGCCTGGCCGTGGTAGCCGTAGTTCGCGATGGCGCGGGCAAACGCCCGGTCGCCGGCGTCGTCGGTGGTCTTCAGGTCAATCGCCCACTGTTCGCCCCAAGCGTCGATCACGCCCTTGCAGGGCAGGGAAGTTGCGAAGTCTTCCCACTCGATGGCGTGTTCCCGGCGCGGGCACATTGCCAGCGCCCGCGACGCCGCGTTTGACGCCGCGATGGCCTGCGCCATGCCCTGGGCCTGCTCCATCTGCTCGGCGGTGATGACGGTTTTCCCCTTGCTTTCCTCGACGAACGCGGCCCACGCCGCCTTGCCTTCCTTGGTGCGCCGGTCGATACCCTCCGGGGCCACGACGTAGCGGGCCTCGAACTTGTCCGGCTCCAGCACCAGGCAATGGAGGGCGCGTCCCAGCGTCATTGCCGGGGTCTCCTCCGGCGGGTTCAGCCACGCCTCGATGAAATGGGCGGGGCTTTTGTCGTAAAATTTCAGGCGGCTCCACGAAATCGGGTGCGTCTGGAGTTCCTTGATTTGCTCTTGCGTCAACATGAATGGTCTCCTATAGTTTTGTCGTCCACTTGCGGACCTTTGGTTATTGCCCCCGTCCCGGATGCCGCCGGGCGGGGGCGCTTCGGTTTCAGGTTCAGCCAAGGATGCCGACAGACAGGGAGTTGTCGTCAAACCAGCGCTTGATGTTTTCGATGGCCTTGCTCTTCCAGGCTCCGCCGTCCGCCTCCACCAACATGCACGTGGGCTTGCCGCCTTCAGACTGGCGGATGCGCAGCACAAACAATCCCTCCGGCTGCTCGGCGTCGGGGAACGTCCGGTAGGGCCGCAAAGTCACGGGGTTCGGCAAGTCCACGATCTCCCGGCGGGCGATGCCGCTTCGCGCCGTCACGCGCTGGGTCACGCCGTCGTCGGCGTACTCGGTCGCGTTGTCCTCCACGATGTTTCCCACCACGCGGAGGATGGCGGCCGTGTTCTCGTCCTGCACGAAGGCGCTCTGGAGATAGACGATAAAATCCTCCAGGGTCAGGTTGGCGGAGAACTTGTGGGCGATCTCGTATGCCTCGGCGGTCAGGAAGCAGTCGCGCTGCTTCTCGACGCCGTACAGCACGCCGCGCACATGCACGGTCTTGTAGTCCTCCACATGCACGAACACGTCTTCGCCGTGTTCCATGTCCTCCTTGGCGAAGCGTTCCGCGTACTCCAGCACGGCGGCCAGGGTGCGGGCCTTCAGGGGCGCGGGCTCGCTTTCCCGGACGGGGTTCAACGGTTTCGATGTCAACAGGCGTCCGCCCTTCTCGGCGGTGCATATCGACAGGTCGCAAATCTTTTCGACGAACGATTTCAACATTGGTTTTCCTCCTTACTTGTTGTTGACGGCCAGCTTCAGCGGCTTCGCTTCCGGAATGGGCTCCGGGAAGGGGATGCGCTGCTGGTTGGGGTTGTACTCGCTCGCCACTGCCTCGCCGTGCTCCACGCCGACAAACAGCGTGCTCTCGAACGGCATGACGGGGGCGAGTTTGCTTTCGCAGGAAATCTCCACGGCGCACATGGTTCTTTCCTTGCTGGGCTTCACCTTCAGCTTCAGCGTGACGGCCCGCACCGCGTCCGGCTTGGTGTTCGGGTCCATGACGTTGAAGATGACGTTCTGCAATTCCGTCTGGAACAGTTCGGCGGCCGCGCCGTGCCCCAGATTCTCCAAAGACACTCTTTCCTCTGTCCTCATTTTGATTCCTCCTTCTGGTGCCAGCATGTCGGCCTCATGCCCTTGCGCATGACGAGCCAACTGCTTGTTCCGTCGATGTGGGCAAGTAGCATCCACCGCTTCTTGCCCGCCTGCTTACGCGCCTGCGCCGTCATCAGCGCTGGCGCGATGCTCTTTCGCGTCTTGACCTCGACCGACCAGACGCAACCTTGCGAATCCTGAACCACAAGATCATCGGTCGCGATGCCTGCCGCCGTGTCCGCGAGGATGGCGTAGTCGTGATCCGCCAGCAGCCTTTTCGCCGCCGTCTCGCCGCGCCGTCCCTTGCGTCTCTCCCTCATTCCCATGTCACGCCCCCCGGCCTCTGCCGCCTCCGCCCGCTATCAGCCACAGCAGGCAGAACAGGATGAACGCCAGCCATTCCATCACGCCCGCTCCTCAAACAGCTTGGCGAATTTGTAGAACTCCCCGATGGCCCAGCTTCGCATGGCCTCCCGCGCCCGCTCCGTGTTGTTGCACACGAGCGGCTCGCCGCTTTTCTTCGGCAGCACAACGTGCGGGCACGGCCCGTCCTGAAACGCCCGGCATTGCCCTGGCGGGCAGTGCCACTCCAGCCCGGAAAGTTTGCCGTCGTCCTCCAGCCAAAGCCGCAGTCCGTTCGGGCCGTTGTAGATGTGCTTGCTCATATCAGCCCCCTTGCCCGCATTTCGTCCCGAAGCGGAATCATCAGCGCCGACATTTGCGGGTCGGCGTGTTTGTCGCACCGCTGGCTGAAGATGTGCGCCCACTCCTCCGGCGAGGCGTAGGCGAGTATTCGCGTCGCCGTGCAGCCGGGAAGCACGGCGCGGGCCTGCTCGGCGGTCGCGCCCTCTTGCAGCATGTAACGGTATGCGTCCTCTGCCTGATACAACGCACGATCCCACGCATACCAACGTTGGCCGCGTCCTAGTCCTGGGGGCTCGATAACCTCGATGCCGTCACGGTCGTAGCGCACATGGCGCTGCGATTCCTGGCAGAAGGTGATGTCGTGCCGGTAGCGGACCAGCTGGTGGCTGATTGTCCGGCTGGTGACGAAGAGAACTGGAATCCAGTCGTTGGCCGGCTCGACACGGGCGGCGGGGCTATCATCCAAAAGCTCCTCCATCCCTTCGGCAAATGCGGGGAATTGTCCCGCCAGGCTCTTCAATTCCTCCCGCGCTCTGGAATGGTCTCGCTCTTTTTCTTCGAAGACCTCTTCCCGAAGCCGCCGCACGTGGAAAGGTTTTGCCCAGCTTTGGACTTCCTTTATCCGGGCAAACTCCAGCGGCGGGAAGTGCCCGCGCCGAATGAGGCTCCGCACAAAGCCTTCAGCGTCGCCCTTGCTCTCGCTCCGGCGGCACACCCGCGCCGCCGTCTCGATGCGCTGGTACAGGTCGAGCCCCGACCAGTCCAAAATTTCGGATGACTGCTCAATAACCTTCATGTTTCCTCCTGTTCGACAGCGCCCGCCATTCGGCGTTGCCGCCGTACCCAAATCGTTTCGCTTCCCTGATTTCGGCCTCGGTGCGCTTGTGCGCCTCCCGCCTGCTCTCCACAAGCTGCTTCCTGTCGATCTTCCCTGCCCGGCATTGCCGCAACCGCCACTGCGCCGCCGTTCTGCCGATGCCTGCCAGCCGGGAGATTTCCTCCGCGTCCGGCAAGCCCTGCTCCCTCGCCCAATCTGTTGAGTTCATGTTTCCTCAAGCCTCAGTCCCGCGTCCCAACAGGCGATGTTTCCGTAGAGCCATGCTTCATCAGCCGTCGGCGGCCCATACAGGTATTCGATGATCGCCTGTCCGCCCTTTTCCCGTTCCAGTTCGCGCTTCAGGTTTTGCTGGAGCGGCTCAAAAAATTCCTGCGGTTTCATGGCTTCTCGTCGGCGCGATTCTTTTTGGAGGCCGCGCCCCGCAGGATGACTTTGCAGGAGTACCCCCATGCCCTGGAACTGCTTGCCCCGGTGTGACACTGGCATGGGAACGGTCGGCGCGGCGAACCATGATGCGCCAATCGCGCCGCCCGCTGCTTCCTCGGTAAGCCAACTCGTATCCTCCCTTCCTTCAACGTCTCCTGTTCGGCCGCGCCGCCGCCTGTTGACGACGCAACCAGTCCCGCTCGTCCCGGCGCTCGCTCCAGTCGGCGAGCCGCGCCCATACCGCCAGCGCCGCCATGCTGCCCCAGAAGGCGGCCACGAACACGGCGCAAGCCGCATAGAACGGTTCCCCCGCCAGTCGCCACGCGGCCCACAGCGACGCGGCAGCAATCGCCGCGCCCGCCAGAAACAAGCCGCTCTCCACGCTCCACAAGCAATCCTTCATGCCGCAATCCTCCTCGTTCCCTTGCGCGGCCTGCCCACGGGCCGCTTGATGATGATCTTGGTGGACAGGAACCAGTCGTGCAGACTGTCCGCGTCCAGAAGTATGGATTTGCCCGGCTTGTAGGCGGAAATTTTGCCCGCGTTCACGGCCCGGTACAGCGTTTGCGTGCTGATGCCGTAGCGCTCCGCCGCTTCCTGTATGGTGATGGTGTTCATGCCGCCTCCTCCTCTTCCGGTTCGTCCGCGCCCTTCAGGAACAGGTTGACGAAATAGACCTGGCCCTTCCCGGTCAGTTTGGGGGTTTTGGTGATGGACAGGTGGCCGTCCGCATGGGCGAACACCCCTTCCTTGATCTCGAACAGGCCGCGCTCCATCGCCTTCTGGGTGGGCATGTTGTAGTCCGCGCCCGCCCGGCGAATGAGCCAGCCGTTCTCGCGCAGCCACGCGAACAGCCGGTTCTGGCCGATGTCCACGCCGTTTTGTTTCAGCACCTTGGCGAGCTCGCCCACAAGGATGCAGCTTTTGGAAGAGGCCACCGCGTCGGCGAACAGGGCCTTGGGCCGCATGGTCTTGTTCTCCAGCATGAGCGCCTGGTTCTTCTCCACCTCGTCGGCGTAGGCGCGGAGCGCGGTCGGCAGGTCTTTTGGGATGGCCGGATTCGCCGCGCCGGTCTCCAGTTCCCGCCAGCGGGCGATGACCTTGGCCCGCAGGTTGGCGTTGTAGCCTGTGACGAGCGTCATGGTGGCGTCGAAGTCCAGCAGGTATTCGGGCCGCTTCTCGCCCTTGGCGTCGGTGTAGTCAACCAGTCCAAAATTGGATTGGTTGACGGCTCCCTGTTCTATCAGGCTTTTGATGTCCCGGAGGACGTGGCCGTGGCTCTTGCCGGTCAGTTCCGCGATCTCGCGGGACGCCATGGTTCTGCCGGTCATGGTGGTGATGGTGGCCAGGTCATTCATGCTTGCTTCTCCTTTTTGAGAAATCGGTTCCACTCTTGGATTCTTTGCGCGGGCGTGCCGAAAACCCAGACTTCACGCGCTATGCCTGTTGCCCGCTGCAAGGCCCTTGCCGTGCCCGATGCGGCGTTTCGCTCTCCGGCCAAGAGGTAGTCCAGATAGCGAAGCGAAATCCCCACCCGGCGTGCTGTTTGTGACTTGATGTTCTTCATGGCTCCAGTTTTAGAACAACCAGTTCTTGAAGTCAAGAAAAATTTCAGAACAAGTTCCGAAAAAAAATTTCAGACAACCGGTTTCAAGAAATTTCTTGAAAACTCGGAACATTTAGTTCTTAATGTAAGCAAGAGAAGGAGCGGAAACGATGGAAGCAAAAGCGGAATTTGATAAGAACAACGACTACTTGGTTGCCGCGCTGGCTTACATGGTCAAGCGGTTGAACCTGAACAGCCACGCTTTATCCAAGAAGCCGGAAGTTTCGATTTCCCAGAGGATGATCGACTACATTCTCTCCGGCCAAAGGAACGCGGGCAGGAAAAGCGCCGCACAGCTTGCGGCCGCCGTGGGCATTGATTACATGGCCGCCCTTCACATGGGCCGTCTCATGGTTGAAGACGGCGTGCCCGGCGAGGAAGCCTTGGAGAGGGCGCGGCGGACGACCTTCGGCGTCGGCAACGTCACCATCGGCCCGCGAATCGGCCCCGGCCAAGCCACAATCATTCCCGCCCGTCGCGGCGCCAACGTGGAGCCTGCGGAGATGCCGAAGCGGGGCGGCATGGTGCCGCTCATCTCGTCCGTGAGGGCGGGACTGTGGACGGCTGCGGAAGGGCTGGAGCCGGGCGAGGCGGAAGAGTGGGTGGACGCGCCCGCCGGGGTCGGCGCTCGCGCCTTCGCGCTCCGGGTGGTGGCGATTCGATGGAGCCGCGCTTTCAGGAAGGGGAGATCATCATCGTTGACCCGGACATCGAGGCGGCGAGCGGCGATTACGTGGTGGCCTCGCTGGAGCGGGAGGACGCCACGCTCAAGCGCTACCTGCGCGAGGGCGGGCGGGATTTCCTGGTGCCCCTGAACCGGCGCTACGATCCCATAGAAATGACCGGACGCGACTGGCGCATCGTGGGCCGCGTCATGGAGAAGCGGCAGAAGTTTTGAGGGAGGAAACCAGGCGGACCTTCACCTTCACACGCCCAGTCCGCCTATGCGGTCGATGGCGTCCAGTTTGTGGCGGTCGAGCAGGTGGGTGTATTTCATGGTCATGGTGATCTGCGCGTGCCCCATGATGTCGGCCACGGTGCGGATGTCCACGCCGCCCATGATCAGATATGATGCGGCGATGTGTCGCAGGCTGTACAAGGTTATGCCCTCGATGCCCGCCTGTTTGCAGGCGGTGGCGAATGCATGGCGGAAATAGTTGCTGGCGACCGGCGGCGGCTCGTAGCCCGGCGGAAAGAACACGAGCGCGTCGCCCTCGTCCCGTTCGCCGCGCAGATTTTCCAGGGCGGCCATTGCCGCTCCGGTCAACGGCACCCGGCGCGGCGCTCCCGTTTTGGTGCGGGTCAGAAGCAAAACCCGCTCGCCGATGCGCACCTGCTCCCAGCGGAGCGTTGCCGCCTCGCTGGGCCGCATGGCGGTGTGGAGCAGGAGCAAAACAAAGCTGTACAGTTTCGGCGATGCCGACACGCAGCACCAGTCCAGCAATTTTTCAATCTGCGCCTGCGACAACAGCGGCTCGCGATTGCGCGGCGGCGCTGGCATGGGCACGTCGTCGGCTGGGCAGGGGGCTTCAAGCTCCCATTCCAGACGGGCATATTTATAGAGGCGGCGGACAAACACGAAATCCTGCCGGATGCTCGCCGACCCGACCTCGCCCAGGCGTCGATCCCGGTATACCGCCATGTCGCGACGGGCGATGCCCTTCAGCGTGCGCCCGCCGAACACGGGCAAGAGGCGGCTCGCGCACTCGTTGTACATACGTTTGGTGGCGGGCTTGAGGCTGGGGCTTTCCTCCAGGTGGCGGAGAAACAGCGTCACGGCCTCGTCAAAGCGCCGGTCGCCGTCCGGCAATTCGCCCGGCAACGGTTGACCGGTACGCAACAGGTGTTCGGTTTCCTCCGCCCAGGCGTGCGCCGCCGATTTGGTGTCGAACGTGGCGGATTCCCGCCGCCCGCGCACACATATCTCCACCCGATAGACCGTCCCCTTTTTCCGTTTGCGCTGCGTAATGGTCGCCATGATCTCCCCCCTCTGTGGGCGTAAATTTGGGCGTAAAAAAGGCGAAAATGAGGCTAAACGCAGTATAAAAAAGACGCTTGTCTTGAACAACAAAAAGATAAAAGCGCGGCATCCCGCGCCCCAAAAACGGCCTGTTATCTACTGGATATAAACGAAAAACCCCGGCATTGCCGGGGCTTGAAAAATGGAGCTGGCGATGGGAATCGAACCCGCAACCGCCTGATTACAAATGATTGCAGATATAAATTATATCAGTATATTGTAAATGTATGGCGTAAAAATGGGCGTAATCGTCTGGATGTCTGATTGCGGTCAGATGCTCTTTCCGGTAATCATATCCACGCGCTGCCGTTTGCCTCGCGCCAATGCGCAACAAACCACGTTGTCTCGCAAATTCCCCGGATTTTGCGCAGCAAAAAAGGCTACACAATTTGATAGGGGGTAGGTGGTCGTCCGGTTTTCCCGGACAACCACTCACGCCGCCATTTTCAGCACCTTGGCCTGTTCCTCCACAATCCTTTGCCGCATCCGCTCCGCGCCGTCCTTGTTGCCCGCCGCCTCCATAAGCTGTTGCCGCTTGCGCATCGCCTTGATCCGCTTCTCGCTCTCGCGGCTTTGCAGGTACAGCTTGTGGTCGGGCTCCTGGTACAGCCTCTTCCGCTCGGCCAGGCTCTCGGCGTTTTTGAACCGCATGTGCGCAATCTCGGCCCTGTCCATCGCCTCATAGTATCTGCTGGTGATGGCCCGGTCGTTCCACTCGCCGTACACCTGCCGCAGGAAGGGCACCTTCCGGCTCTCCACCTCGCCTTCCATTGCGCTGAAGGGGAGCGATACCACGTTGCCCACGAAGCGCCCCATGCCGCCGGTGCCGGTGTCCCACAACATGGAAAACGTCTCCGGCGAAATGTCGGAAATGGCCGCGAGCTTGCCCGGCGAATAGCTGTCGCCGCCGAAAAGCCCGCTCCAGGATTCCGCCATTTTCTTGAAGATCGGCGATGTGCCTTTCCATGCCCGGTAGGAATCAGGCTTGCTCGGCCCGTAGGGCGACTGCTCCGGCATGAGCGGCGTGCCCGCCCAGCTTTTGTTTTCCGCCGTGTACACAACCGGGTCAAGCAGGGTCGGCGAAAGCGCCTGCAAGAGCGTCGCGCTCTGGATGGGGTTGAAGCTGTTGGCGAAGCTGCTCACCACCCGCATTGCGCCCGCCGCGTGATCGTACTTCCGGCCCTGGGAACCCATGTAGATGCTGTTGGCGAGCTCCGCGCCGAAGTCGTACAGCGCCCCGTAGCCGTAGGCTTTCGGGATTTTGATGTAGCGCTTGCCGTCGCTGCCGGGAAGCATGATGATGATGTTCCGCTCCCGCGTGCTCTCCGGGATGCCGAAGATGTTCGGCTCGCCGGAATCGTCGTCGCCGCCACCCGCAAGCGCCAGCATTTGCAGCACGAAGCCCGCGCCCGCTATCCCGCCCGCTATCGCCTGGACCTTGCGGCTGGTCGCCATTGCCTGCACCATGCGCACCGTGCCCTGCACGCTCGCGTTGAAGAACATGTACAGGGCGTTGATCTGCGGGCTCATCTTGCCGCGCTGGGTGAAGTCCACGGTCAGGGAGCTTGCCACCATCGCCGCCTTCTGTCGGGAAACGCCGCGCTCCACCAGGGCCTTGTAGGTCGCCAGCCTCATGCAGTTTTCGATGGCCGCGTTGCCGTTCTCCACCAGGGCGGTCATGGCCCGCCAAGCCTTGTAGCCGTGGTGTCCCTTCTGGTGCAGCTTCAGTTCGTTTTGAATCTCCTTCGCCAGATCGCCGATGTTCTCATAACTCTGCATCCATCCGACCTTGCCGCCGTTCGCCTCATAGTCCGCGTACCAGCGGGCCATTGCGCCGTTCCTGTTCCCGCGCTCGGCCGCGAAGATGCCGCGCATGGCGGGGAAAACGTCTTTCGCCACGGCCCGCTTCAGGCCGTCCATGTCGATGCCCTTCTGGTTGAGATGGATGAAGGCAGTCTGGAAGTCGCGGCTGAAGTTGGTGACGACAAACTCCGGGCTGAAGCTGGTGTTCACGGCGGCCAGCCAGCGGGTAGCCTGGTGCAGCATCTTCACCATGCCGCCAAGCTGGGCGTCCGCGCCCTTCACGGAATCGAGGAACCGCGCCAGCGTCCGGCCTTC
>Ga0310694_10004793_pt1 | contig 13018 bp, 10 predicted proteins | sample 174DNAGHGhighgp2_FD_203884 | JGI IMG/M metagenome (GOLD analysis project Ga0310694, IMG submission 203884) | Sheep rumen microbial communities from Palmerston North, Manawatu-Wanganui, New Zealand - 1742 DNA GHGhigh gp2 (v2) (version 2) | ecosystem: Host-associated > Mammals > Digestive system...
AATCATTTAAAATGTCTAACCTTTCTCGAACTTTATGATGTTTTCCCATAAAAAAATCTCCTTTCTGATTATTATCATTTTAGGAGGTTTTGTATTAAATGTTAAGATGGTTATCTTTGGTGCTTACAAATATGAACATATAGATGTTAAAAACAAAATGGATGGATTGGATGAATATTTAGATGCTTACATTATGAAAAATTTTGATATTATGTAGTTTTGACTAAGTAATAATGTCTTAATATTACTGTAAAATGCCTTGTTAATAGAATGATTAATCTTTCAAAAATACTAAATTTTTTATATAATTATATTTGTTAAATAAGTATTTTCGAAATTGAATGGAGATTTTTTTATGCCGCTTAGACCAGCCCAAAAAGGATATAGATATCAAGATATTATATCTGCTACAATAGTATCAAAACTTTTATTTAAAAATGATGCAACACTTATTAGAGTTGATGAAAAGGATAAAAAAGGGGATATAGTTGATGATTTAAAAATTTTTATTGAAAATAAAATAAAAATTAATTATCAAGTTAAATATTCGAAAAATAGAGAATTAAGTTTAGATGACTTTAAAAAAGATAAAGAATTAGACCTAAAAAAAATAATTGATTATAGTTTGAGTGACGAAACTAATAATGAATTTTGTATGATTTTAAGATGGTCATATCCTACCGATTGCTTAGAAAATATGTTTTATGAATGTGAATACAAATATGCATTTGGTATATCTAAAACATATAAAATACATGAGAATTGTTTTGATACTCTTTTAGAGAAAATAGGCATTGATAATAAAGAAAGTTATAAAAATGTTTTAAAAAATATAGTGTTTATGATAGATGCACCTGGTTTTTCTGGAAAAATACAGGAACCAGGTGTATTAGAAAAAATATTGTTATCTTCATGTGAGAGATTAGGCGTTGGTTTTTTTCCAAATGATAATATATCGGTAGAAGATTTTTCAATAAAATTGATAGACTATATTGATTTTCATAGGAGCGATGAGAAGTTTACATTTATAATTAGTGATGCAATAAAAGATTTAAAAATTAAATGCAATTACGGAAGAATAACTGAACGTTTTGAAGTGGATTACAATATATTTACTCCTGAATTAACAAAGGTTGAATCGATGTGCAAAATCTTTTCGGCAAATGAAAAGACTATTGTTATTGGTGAACCTGGTTCGGGTAAATCATATTTAATGGTACAAATAGAAGAATATTTAAGAATTAAAAATATTAAATTTTTACATCATTATATGTTTTCTGGTACGATTGACGAATATAGTGATGTTAGATTAGATAAAAGATATGTTATTGGTAATTTTATCAATGCCTTATTAAATATATATCCTGAAATGAAAGAAAAATATGGCTCTTTTGATGTTGATATTGATAAACTTAATTATGTATTATCTTCTGTTAAAGAACCATTATATGTTTTTGTAGATGGTATTGATCATGCATATCGAGAATACCTAAACAAGTATTCTGATTATGATATAATTGAGGAATTGAATAAAATAAAAACAACAAAATATGTTCATATAGTTTATATTTCACAACCATTAAAAGAATTAATGGATTGTGAAGGTAAAACAATAGAAATATCTAGATGGGAAAAAAATGAAACATTTAATTTAATTGAGAAGATTAATAGTGAGGCTTCTCTTGAATTGAAAGATGCCATTTTTAAGAAAAGTTGTGGTAATCCGCTATATACAACTTATCTATCAACTTATTCTAAAAATAACGATATTAAAATATGCCCTAATTATACAGGAAGAATCCAGGATTATTATGAGTATTTAGAGAAAAGTATTGAGCCATTTTATTTGGTTAGATACGTCGCAACGATTCCTTTTTATTTTGATGAAAATGATTTTTGTGATATTACTAATGCAGGTGAAGAAGGACTAGCATTTTTGCGTAGTATTATTCCATTATTGTCATTTGATAGAATTAATAAAGGCTATAAAGTTTACCATGAGAGTTTTAAAAGATACATTTTAGATAGATGTATAGAAAAGAAAATCAATATTAACAAGGTAAAAGAAGAGATTGTATCATGGCTGGATTCTAAAGATTTTTATGCAAATGCTAAAGCATATTTTAATCTTGTTCCTTTGCAATATGAATTAAAAATGTATGATGAGATTATTGCAAAATGCAATTTTGATTATTTAGTAAAATCTGCTGCTTATGGTTATACAATTGAGGAATGTAAGAAAAACTTAGATTATTTAAAAAAGACTAGTTGTACTTCTCAAAACTTTGAAGCATACACTAGATATATGTTGCTAATTTCATGCATAAATCAGTACGGTGACTCAAGTTTTCCATTTTATGATAATAAGGAGTTCTTCAATGCTTTTTTTGCATTGTATGGAAATGATTCGTATGAACGTTTTATGAATAATGATTTCATAAAAGAAACTAATAAAACTTCAATAGTTCTTTCAGGTTTGATTAATAACTTTAATTTAGATATAGAAAAATTAAATACTGTTGGAAAAGATGATCGTTTTTATGTCAATGAACCATTAATGATTAATGTTTTAAATCCTAAAATTAAAAATATAAAACTATGTAAAATTAACCAATATGGAATTATAGATTTATTTGACGCATGTTATTATGGAAAATGTTTTGAAAAGATTGATTTTACAGATTCAGTTTTGGCTAAAATGTTTTATAATTTTATTTTCAATGAAAATAAGTTTAACGTAAAAGTTGATGACTATTATCTTCCTCATGGAGAAAATGTTTATAAGTTTAATTATTTTGAAAACTTTTTGAACATTAATGAATTCCTTAATAGCCATATTGATGATATGAAGTTCAGGAGAGAATTATCACTCCTTTCAAATAGCTTTTATAAGTTTCTTATTGAATTGTTATATCTTATAAAAAAAGAATATAATAACTTTTTAGCTAAAAAAAATATAAATAGCTTTGAAAGTAATTGCATTTCTATATTGCAAAAATTTAATGATAAAGTTACACCATTTTCTGGGAATCCAAGGGCTTTTGATTTTACCGATAGAGCATTTAAAAAGTTGTTTATTAACTTGTTGTTGTTGCCAATTAGATATTTTGAAAACAAATCTGAAGATTATTTTGAATTGGTTCTTAATGTTAAAAGAAAATTAAGTACTACGGTAAGAGGCTCAAATATGGGCTGCATTTCAGATGAGGATTTACTAAATTCTATCTATAGTTTTAAAGATAGTAAAGCTTTTGTTTGTATAGTTAATAAAATGGCAAATGAAATTGAAAAAGAGAATAAGGATCAATTATATTGTTATTCTTTTAGCAATTATATATCTATATCCTACTTGGTTTCTATTATAGATAAAAAAAGAGCAGAAGAATTATTTTTGAAAGGTATTTCATATTGTTTTTGCTATGGTGAACGAAAAGATATTTTCTTTAGTGAAATAATCGATGCCTATCAGTATGGCTTTGAATTGGATTCATCGTTTGATTCTTATAGTGCGGATGTTGCCAATGCTGCATATTCCCTTTTATATCACACGGATAGAAGTGGAACAGCTGATTATTTTAATGAGTGGATTAGAGTATATTTGAAACATAACAAGGAAATTATAATGAATTATTTGTTTACTCAAGATTGTTCATGCTCTAATTGGATTGTAAAAAAAGCAATAGCCGATCTTATTGAGTTAGATCATAAGAGTTTTGATTTAGAACAAATCTTAGTTTTAGTGGAAGCATGTAAATTTAGCGCTTCGGATTTTAATTATGAAGTGTTAATAGATATCATTTTAGAATCGGATGAAAAAGAGCAAAAAATTACTTTAGAAAAAATGAGTAATTATCTAGCTTCAATTTCAAATGCAATTCCTAATTATATAATTGAAAAGATTAATAAATGCTTGAAAGATAAAAACATTAAACATACATTATCTTTAAATCCAATATTTAATGAAGAAAACTCATCAGTAATAAGAAAAGCAAAAGAATTAAAAAATATAACAATTGAAGAATTCTATAATGTAGACAAATTTGAAGACTATACTGTTGAGAGTATAAGAGGGTTGTTTGAAACGGTCGATTTTGATATGAAATTTTTAAATCGTCTTATACAGTATTTTGATAAATACTCGCATAGAATAGATTATCTTGATGCAATATTTGAATCTAATACTTATGATGAAAACAAAAAAATGTATCTAGATGTTATATATTTTTATTTTAAAAGTGATGGATGGTATAAAAGATTTATTTGTTATGAATATATGAATGAAGCATTTGAAATAAACCCCATTGAAGCAAAAAAGTTTTTATTTTACATAATTGAAAAGACGAAAGATATATTTCATGGCTATTCTGGATTATCCAATAATTTATTATCGATTAATGATGAGAAGCAGGAATGTGCCAAAGATATTATTGATTTTGGTTTGATTAGAATACCTGATCGTGTGGAAAAAATTACACATGATGATTTTAAAATCAAATATAGCAATGATATAATTGTTGATTTAGTTATATTGAAGTTTTTAAACGATTTTCATTGGGATACCCATATGTCTGTGCTATCTTATATAGAAGATAAAATAAAAAACAATCAAATCGAATTTTTGAAAAAAGGTTGGGGAAGCCTTAATTTAACACCTAAAATGGAAATATTATCAATTTTTAATAAGCTTATCATAAAAACTGATTTATTTATTGATGATTCACCAATTATTAATGCGTACATATCATCAAATAAAAATACTAACTATGGTGGAATTATTAGTATTAATAGCCAGGATGATTTATATCTTTGTAAATATATGTATAATTATGATTTGTTAAATTGTCTATGTGTAAAATTTGACATTGATTTTAGTTTGTTTGGCGAGGAACTATATAAGTTGAAATGCTCAGATTATTTTAAGGATGCAATGGATTCTTTAGTATCTATTTCAGAAAAAAGAATTATTGAAAACTATCTACAGTATGAAATGTATCTTAAATCTATTGATAATGTTTTTGGTAAATTAATTGCTGAACAAAAGATAAGTATTGATGATATTCATAGTTTCAGCGAAAATGTTATTAATCCGTTAGCAAATCAATATATCTATACTAGAGCGATAAATGAGAATGAAGGATTCGTAAAGGTTGCATCGTTTGTTGCTAAAAACAAACAAAACGATAGAGAATATCCTTGCATTTTAAAGACTATTTCATATTCATCTTTAGATAATGATAGAATAATAAATAATTTTGACTTACTTAATTCAAGAGTGGAGTACCAAAAGAATTTGATTATTACTTTTGATGATAAGACATTGGCTGAGCATTCTATAAATCAAGTAAATGATAAGGGAATGATTAAATATTATAAATCTGATGTTATTGTTGGTTATTTTGTTTCTAACAAATCGAAAATTAATGGTTTATCTGAAAATTATCAATTGTATTTTGAAGAGGAACAAGGTGCATTATATATATCAATGGAATTAGCTGAAAAGTTAGAAATTGAGACTAAAAATCAAGTGGATTCACAATCGGAAATTATGATACTTTAATAATTGAAAATATCTACTAATGAATTATTTTATAAGCAGGATAAGATTTTAACCAGCTCCGCGATTTATAAAAAAATGAGCATTTCTTGGCATGTTTGGAGCCCAAACACAAAATCAAAAAAATATGGAGCTAACCTATTAAGGCTAACTCCTTTTTTAACAATGCATTAACGCAATTTATATGTTATTTGTATTTACATTTTGTATTAAATAAATGTATAAAATGGGAAACGCTCTGGGGGTGCTTTCTATTTATTATATTTTTCAAGCGCATTTTTATAATGAGTTATTAAACTTTTCTTTAAAGAACTATTATTTAATACAATTGCATATTTGTGTTGCGTTTTGTTGCGTTTTTGATTCTGAAATATAATGGTATTACTGTTTGATTGAGTTTTTTCAAAAAATTATTTATAATTATATTGTAACAACCTGATTGAAAGCAACGGTGAGTAAAGGAGGTTGTTATGATGGAATCTGGTTTTAGAAAGAAAGATTCAAATCTTGCTTATTTCATTTGGAAAATTATTGATGATTCTGGATTAACTCACCAAGCTGTTGCTGATAGCTTAGAAAAATCTTTACGAATTGTTAATATGTATTGTTCTGGTGAAAGAAAGCCTAGTCAAGTAACATTATTAAAACTTATAAAGTTGCTAAATGTTGCTCCTAAAGATATCCCATTTTAGGGATGTCTTTTTTGTTTTTGGAACCACCTGGTTCATTTTTGAAGAATTAAATATCTCCTATAATTAAAAGCGAAAGGAGGTAATCAAAATGTCGAAATATAATACAAAAGATGTTTGGGACATATGTTTTGGAAAAGTCGAAGAGGCCTACGATTATTCAGGTAGATTAATGAAAAAAACAGCTTGTGGCAATCCTAATAGTAAATATCACCCAACTATTGATCATATTAGACCATTATCAAAAGGTGGTTCTGACGTATTGGAAAATATTGTAGTTTGCCATCGTGATACCAACGAAGAAAAGGCTGATAACTTTCCACATTGGAACGCAAACGATATAAGATTCAAAGCAATTAGAATAAAAGGTTCTAGAGTATCTTATGAAATTGTTGAAGATTAAAAACTAAATACTAGGTAAAATCATATTTATGTAAATTGATTAATATGATAAAATTACTATTGGTATAGTAGCAAGTTTGAATATCGATAAAGCAATTTATCATGTTGATATATTTAAACATCACCTATGATTTAGTGTTGCTGAGGGAAGCTGTTTATAACCAGTGGATAAACAATGAGTGAAATCATTACCAAAATGTAGCTATCTTTAATGATTGACTAGGATGGAGTGGTGAAGCCTATGCCTACCCCGTACTTTATAAATCGTCTTTAAAGTACAAGTAAGGTCACTGGTTTTATCTAGTGACCTTATTCTATTTAATTTGCCCAACGGAGGTATATTAAAATGAAAAAGAATAAAGTAATTAGAAAAAATTATGATGCTTTGAAAGAAAAGTACGGATATGATGATTATTTACATACGGCTTATTATGGCGTTTTTGTCAAGAAGGGAATCTTAAAAATAGATTCAAAAAGATTGATTAATAAATTACCTAATATATTTGATGCCTGTGACTTTAGAAGAAACACAGTATATTTTACACCTTTAAAAAAACATAAATATGACTACTGTATGAATTATTTTATTGATGCAATAGAAGAGTCAAGAAAGATTTGGTATGATCAAAAAAACAGTTTTCATCAAATGTTAGATGACTATGCAAAAAAAGAATTATCTAAGGAAGCACCTAATTGGGATTTTGAGATGAATTGTGGTTATCTCGAACCTGATGAATGGGATATGTCTAATAGAATGGAAAAAATCTTACATCAAGAAAAAATAAAAAATAGAATTAATGAAAAAGCCTATTATTTGATGACTACATTATATCTTGAAACAATACAGCAAATAGCATCTCATTTAGAACATGCAATGATTTTCACAATGCAAAAAATGGGGTATGAAGGAGATAAATGTGGTAGATTAGACATATTCAGATTTATGGATGGTAGAATAGGTAAAAGTGAAAATAAGATTAGAACTTTGAACCATTTCGAGGATTACGATAAATTCTATTCTATTTGGAATTTTACAAAGCATAATTCACCTTCTACATATGAAAAAATAAAAAAGCACTGGAAAGAATTACTTTTTAGTAAAGAGAATGACGAATGGTTTAAATTGGACTTCCCTAGTGAACATTTGGCCATTGAATATTTAAATATAGATGATAAATTTATAACATCTTTATTTGATCCATTGTTAGAATTTTATTATGAGTTTTGCGAATTATGTTATGATGAACCAAAATATCATTGTACATGGGACTATGATGATTATTTCATAGGTATTGTTGAGTCTCATATAAAAGATGAACAGGAAATGTTAAATAATCCATTGGGGCTTCCTTGGTGGCTATAAAACTATAAGGAGAGGCAACTATGAAGAATTTTATAACTTCATTTAAAAACATAAATCACAAATTATTTATTTCACTTTTAGTAATGGGATTTGTTCCTACCATTTATACTACATTAAGAGTATTCTGGTTAGGAAATCTTCCAGGTGATTGGTCTTATTCAATTGCAGGACAATTATCATGGATTAATTTAATATATGAAATAATTAATGAAGCAATTATTTTACCTTTATTCTATTTTGTTGGTAAAGTTCTATCTGATAAGAAAGAACTAACAAATAGAATGAAGACTGGCTTATTAGTTACATTAGCTATTTATATTGTATTGTCAATATTTATAATGACATGTACAAATCCATTATTAAAAGCTATGGCTACTGATTCATCTATTATAGATGCTTCAGCTACATATATTAGAATAGAAGCAATAGCTAATGTATTTGGTATATTAAGTCAATTCGCTTTAGTAGGTTTAGTAACACTTGGAAAAGATAAATTAGTTTATATTTTAACTGGTGTTAAATTAGTATTATGTGTGTTCTTAGATTTATTCTTAGTTTCAACATTATCATGTTCTGCAAACTTGGGTGTTAATGGTATTGGTGTAACAAATATAATTGTTAATTTTATTATATTCGGTACTACATTATTCTTATTAGCTAAGAATGGAGTAAATGTATTTAATAAAGAGAAGATGTCATTTACATGGGCAAAAGAATTTGCTAGAGTTGGTGGAATATCAGGTTTAGAATCATTTGTTAGAAATCTAGCTTATATGGTAATGATTGCTAGAATGGTTAATGTAGTAAATGAACAAGGTACATATTGGGTAGCCAATAATTTCATTTGGGGATGGATGTTACTTCCTATTACTCAACTTGGTGAATTAATTAAACAAGAAACATCTACAAATAAAAATGCAGTTAAAAATAATACACTTGGTTATTTTACAATTACTACAATAACAATATTAGCTTGGTGTATATTAATACCATTATATAAACCATTTATGACTCATGTATTGAATTTCAGTGATGTTAATAAATTATTTGAGCTTGTAATGGTATTATTTGGATTCTATATCCTATATGCAATCCAAAATGTATTTGATGCTACATTCTATGGTTTAGGTAAAACACATTATATGCTATTTGAATCAATAGTTACTAATTCAATATATTATGGTATAGCATTTATATTGTATGTTACTGGAGTATGGCATCCGACATTAATTGGAATTGCATTATTATTTGGTATAGGTAATGCATTTGATACAGTTGTATCTTTAGGTGCATATTGGTTCTTATTAAAGAGACAAGGTATTAATATCCTTGATGTAGAGGTATCTAGCAATGGAGTTCAAGAATAATTATTATAGGGCTATCTTTAGCCTTATTTTTTATACATTAATTCATTCAAATTAAGGGCATTAAGATTCCTCGATGTTTTTAATATAACCAACTTAAAATCTACTTATCTAATGTTTGCATAAATATAATTCGAAATTTTATAACAAAATAAATAAAAAAACGGATTTGAAAATCCGTTGCAAAAGTTTAACTTTTTAAAAGTTCTTCCCAATTTGTTGGAAAGCCAAAGTGCAAATATGGTCTAATAAAATAAGTTGATGCTTTTATTTTGTTAGAAATTCTAGCGATTGTCGTATTCCATACGGGCTTGTCTATGCAAAGTAGTTTTAGATTATATAGTTGGATGAATAGTTTGTCTACATCTAAAGTTGAGTAGTTTATAACATTTTTAACAGTTTTACAAAAACTAGGTTTAGATGAAAATTTCTTGTTGCTTAATACATCATTGTGACAGCATACATTTCTAACATTTTTTGCACATTTCATATTTGAAATAAAAGTTGTAATGGCTGTAGCTCCAAATTCGTCGGCTACCATTTGTTTAATGGTATCATTGAAATTACAAAATTCATGTAGTAATTCACCAAATGTTAATTTTTGGATAATAGCAGAAATAGGAATTTTAACCCTAGAAGATGCAAAATATTTTTTTAAGAATACATCATTTGGAGAACTAAGATAATTCTTTTTAATTTCCTTGATTTTCTTTTTAAACTCTTTTTGTGATGCAATATCGATAAAAAGAGTTGAATTATTATAGGCGTAATTATCAGCGTACTCCCTATAAATCACATCAGTGACGATAGACTTAAATGATATTTCTATACTTGATGTTATATTAAAAATATTCATTCTTAAAAATGAATCAAATTGAATTCTTTTTATTGTTTTTTCAAAATTAACTGATGGCCACCATGCTTTATCAGATGGAAAATAACGCTTGATTCTATTTATGTCATTTGTTTTTATAAAATTTAAAACTGTTTTTGTGTTTTTGAATTTTATATGTACATTATTTAAATAATTAACATTAGATATATAATTACTATTCATCGTTCCACCAGCCTAAAAAAAATCCCTGGGAATACCCCAGGATCGGCCAACTCAAGTTGCCTCGGTTGGATCTTCACTAATATTATAGCATTAATTTTTAAATAGTCAAGTCGACTATTATAATTATTTTTGAATGAGTTATGATAGTTAATTTTAAAATAAATGTAGTTAGATTAACATTAATAATTGTTATAATAACTTTCCTCTTCAGCAAGTAGATCATGTATTATTAAAGAGCGTCCAAAATTTTGGTATTCTACATCATCAAGTAAAAAACAAGCAAAGAAACAAGCTGCATGGGCATTGTTAAAAGAAATACTAGAAATTGAATAGTAAGAATTATTAAAATGAATACCTATGGACTATTAATCTGTAGGTATTTTTCATTTTTGCTTGTTCCATTGGTAAAACTACCTGCGGTTTCTAAAAAGGCGTTAATGCCAAAATAAAGAGCGGATGCGTTTATTTGACATAGCCTTTTGGCTCGCAGGAATTACCAAGCCCGGCAATACCTAATAGCCGGGATATAACACAGTTGACAGGTATGACAGTAATAGTGATTTCGGCAGTGGAACGAGGGGTTATACTAATTAGCCCCTCGGACACCCGGAAAATGACAAACTGCGTGGTACTACTATTAGCCACGCAGTCACCTACTAAACCATAACAAGTGATGGTGGAAATGGGGCGTATAGTAATACCCCCATTTTCACACCACTTTTTGAGAATAAAAGCAATGTTAAATACTTTAAACTGCCTGTTGTGGGTTTAGTAATACCCACTCTAACGGGCAGTAACTATAATTTTATAAGCAAGAAATTGGTTTCTATAGCAGTATAATTTTGATATAATAAATTCGACTTTAGCATTTGAATTATGATTGGAGGTTATAACGATGGCATTTCAAAATAAATATTCAACCCCAACATCATTGGCATTATTACAAACATTTCTAGCAATGATGGATCATGTTCAAATGACATATGATTATTTTAATGAATTAACAGGTTTATCTAAATCTATATATAAAGAAGTATTGCATTTATTAAAGGAAATGATTCGTGATTTAAATATGCAAGTTTATATGATGAGACTTGATGATGAAATAATAACGGAAAAGACAAGGTATAAAGTATATAGTTATATATTTATTCATATTGATGATTATTGTTTTGAAATACCTGATGATTTAGCCGAAGAAAGATTGATTACATATTCTGCAGTTATATTGTATCTAAAATTAAAATTTGGACAGTATGTTAGTTACCCAATTATGACACGAATCTTGCCAAACCTTACAAGAAGAAAATTTAATTATTTAATAAAATCATTACAAAGTGTGATTGGAGAAGGATTAACTAAGAATCGTTTACAATCATATGAATTGATTAGAGATTAAAATACCTATGAATTTATGATAACGCATGAATTTGTAGGTATTTTTTTAATTTTTTTCAAAAAAACTGAAATCCGGGGTTTTTGCTACATAGACGTAACCAACCCATTTTTTAAAATGTAGTTGCAAAGGAGGAAAAGCCATGTTAAAAAGACCGCCGTAAGATAATAAAAAAAGAAGACATTAAGCCTTCTTAGTTGGATCATCGTATCCCATAATTTCATGATAATGCATCTTAAGAATAAGAGTGATTTTCTTCATCTGTTCATGAGATGGTAAAGCAATACCTTTTCTATATTTTCTAATAGTAGCTTCATCTACTCCAAGTAGATCACCAAGCTCTTTATTAGTTAATTTATTTTCAATAATATATGAATCAATATGTTCTGCGAATGATTTAATCATTTCTTGATCTTCGTTTTGTTTTCTAGACATTTTTATCACCACAATAATTATATTGTATTTATATGATTTTATCAATTGAAATCGAAATAAAATGTCGAAATAGTTGTTGACAATCGACATAATATGTCGTAAAATTATAGTGTAATCGACATAATATGTCGCTTTGGAGGACAAAATGAAAGAATTAATAAAAGAAGTATCAACTAAATTATTTGATTATCTAGGATTAGAACCAATTGAAATTAAATATGAAGATATCCCAGATGATTCAAGATTTTATAATCATGATTTATATATTGAAATTAATAATAAATATATTGATGATGAATACGAATCATTAAAATGTATTATTCATGAAATAAGACATTATTACCAGCTTTGTGTTGTTGCATATCAAATTGAATTAGAACCACAATATGAAGAATGGAAGAAAGAATTTAAATTAGATCAAACAAAATTAAAACCTGAAGAATCCATGTGTTTATACATTGAAGTAGATGCTTATGCATTTACTAAATATATTTTAAATAAATGGTTTAACATTGATTATCATCATTATGATAAATCATATGATGAACTATTAGATAAATTCATTAAATGTTACTACATGAGACTTTAGGAGAAAGGAGTATTATGGAAATCAACGCAATGAGAACATTAAATGAAGCCGCAAAGATGTTTAAGAATGAAGACCCAAAGACATGCATCACATATTCTACATTAAGAAGATTATGCATTGAAAAGAAAGTAAAATTTGTAAAATGCGGAAATAGATATTACATCAATAT
>Ga0310694_10004794_pt1 | contig 13018 bp, 13 predicted proteins | sample 174DNAGHGhighgp2_FD_203884 | JGI IMG/M metagenome (GOLD analysis project Ga0310694, IMG submission 203884) | Sheep rumen microbial communities from Palmerston North, Manawatu-Wanganui, New Zealand - 1742 DNA GHGhigh gp2 (v2) (version 2) | ecosystem: Host-associated > Mammals > Digestive system...
AAGGTATTTCGTCAGTTCCTTGCTGGAGGGTGGCGAGGAGATTCCTGAAGGACACTATGCTGACGACAATATGAAGTCGACCGTCGTCCCCTTCCGCAATGGCATTATGCTGTCCATTGCGGTAGGTATAGCAGAGAGCAACGGCTTGAAATATGTCATGATGGCTAACCACGGCGGCGACCACACCATCTACCCCGACTGCCGACCTGAGTTTGTCGACGCCTTCGACCAGGCAGCCTGTGCTGGCACCTACGTCAACGTACACCTACGCTCGCCCTACACCAACATCACCAAGGCCGATATTGCCCGTCGTGGCAAGGCTCTGGGCATTGACTACTCGAAGACGTGGTCATGCTACAAAGGTGGCGAACAACACTGTGGCAAGTGTGGAACCTGCGTAGAACGTCGCGAAGCCTTTGCATTGGCAGGCATCGACGACAAGACCCTATACGAGGAATGATGCTTTAAGCAAGAATCATTTTTAGTTCATCAATATCTGAACGATACGCTCGGCAGTGCGGCCATCCCAACGGTCAGGCAAAGAGGATGTCTTCCACTGACCAGTAACCATACGCTGCAGTTCCTCACGCAGACGGTTGGTATCCTCGCCAACCAGAACATTGGTACCTTGCTTAACGGTTTCGATATGCTCGGTATAAGAGTTGAGGGTGATGCACGGCACCTGGTTGAACGTAGCCTCCTCAGCAACATTGCCAGAGTCAGTGATGATACCCATAGCATGACTGGTAAGATAACCGAAGTCGAGGTAGCTTAATGAATTGAGAATGGAGAATTGAGAATGGAGAATTTTCACCGTTTCAAGGGCACGGCCACGCAATGGAGCGATGACGGGAATGTCGCCAGCAACCTCACTGATGGCAGAGAGCATGCGCTTTAGGTTGTCTTCATTAGCTAGGAGAGCCTTGCGGTTGAGCGTGAAGACGAGATAACGTCCATCCTCAATGCCATCGAGACAGGCTGGACGCGTCCAACGACCATGATTGTAGCGCAGGGTGTCCATCAAGATGTTACCCACCATATATATCTTATGATTCTCGGCGCCCTCACGTGTAGCAATGCTACTAGAGCCTACGCCAGCGGTAAACAGCAGGTCGCTAAGTCCGTCGATAACCAGACGATTAATCTCCTTAGGCATATTGATATCAAAGGAACGTGTGCCGGCCACCAGATGTGCCAGACAGAGGCCACGCTTCTTGGTGACGATAGCAGCAGCCATTGTCGATGCAAGGTCGTCGACCACGATAACAGTATCTGTGGCATGCTGTTCGAGATAACGCTCGAACTCAGCCATCACCCTACCTGTCAGCTCGTTGAGGTTCTCGCAGTCGACTCCTAAGAAGACGTCAGGACGCGGAATCTGCAAGTCATCGAAGAGCGACGCCTCCAATGTGGGGTCGTCGGCTGTACCAGCATAGACCAGTTGGTATTGACAGTTGTCAGTACGCTCTATCGCACGGATGAGCGGAGCTACCTTGATAAAGTTGGGGCGAGCGCCCGTAAAGATACAGATATTCTTCATTGTTTTCCTATTTTCTTTTCATATGCTGGCGACTCCTCTTTCAGTCGGAAGTCGTAGATCATCTTGTATTCGTCTATCAGCACAAAATGCTTCGTGCCTTGTATGTCGTCGTCTTTCTTCTCCCAGATGATGTCTGTAAAGTTCTCCGTATCATCCGGAACTACTGTTCGTAACAGACAGTTGGTGAAGCTGTATTTCGAGTCCTCGTCAACCTCGCCCTCAATGACATCCTCCGCATAACCCGTGGCAAGTGTGTTCGTGCAGGACAGCGAGAAGGGCTGTTCTGAGGGGCCGAAGCGCAAGGCGAAACCACGATTGGCAGACAGCGGATAGAACTGTGCTAGGGTGACGTGGTCGAGGTCTGTCTGACAACCTATGAGCGTTAGACAGTCTTTCAGCGCATTCGACAAAACGCAGTTGCTGACGGTGACATCAGAGTCGTGCGCCCAAAGGCCAGAACCCTTACAATTATGAATGGTACAGCCATAGAGTTCGACGGTCGTGGTGTCTGCCAACAGTCCGTCATAGGCATTACGTATCTCGCAGTCCGTCAGCTGGCAACCATCAGCATGAGGTTTGATGGAGATGCCCTGCCACTGACCACTGATGCGGTCGTAGGGCAGATAGTCGAACATATGATCGAGACGGTCACCACGGAACAGACTATTCTCAGCAACCAGGGCACCTTCTACAGTGATGCCAGCACCATCATGGAAGTACAACTCCGTATTCTTGATCGTTAACGTAGCAGCAGCAGCGACACTGATGCCACCATAGACGACAATAGGCGTCGACGACTCGATAGTCTTACTTTCCATAATTTCTACATCATGCCACTGCTCGGCATTCCAGCTGTAGGTGCGCAGATTGACCTTCTGCTCTACCCCACTCTCCAAGGTAAACAGCAGGTTATCCTCTATCAACTGTGGGTCGGAAGAAGCATTCTCGGGTGCCGTAATCTCAACAAACACGCGGATGCTGTCACCCTCACGAATCTCCAGATTATTAGCCACAGGATTAAGGAAAGTGCCGTCGACATTGGCACGAAAACCCGACTGTCCGCTACGTTCCAAGCGTACGGAGCGCAGGCGCAGGCCATCGCCCGACTTGTTATGTACCCAAAAGCTGTAGGTCGACGACGGTATAGTGGCAAAGAGCGTGTCCATGCGCACAGTATCTGTCGTAAACGTCAGCCGATGGTTACGATCTGTCGTAAACGAATCATTATCAGAGCAGGCTGTCAACAAGACCAGCGCTGTTATGAGGAAAAAGAAAAGCCGCTTTATCATATACTGATAAAACGTCTTTTCTCCTAATTTATTGTCTTGTCGCTTACTTTCCAAAATAACGCTTCAGTAGACCAGCGAAACCAGCACCATGACGAGCCTCGTCCTTAGCCATCTCATGAACAGTGTCGTGGATAGCATCGAAGCCAGCAGCCTTGGCATTCTTAGCGATGCGGAACTTATCTTCGCAAGCACCAGCCTCAGCAGCAGCACGCTTCTCCAGGTTAGTCTTGGTGTCCCATACGCACTCGCCCAGCAGCTCAGCAAAGCGTGAAGCATGGTCTGCCTCCTCGAAGGCATAGCGCTTGAAAGCCTCAGCAATCTCGGGATAGCCCTCGCGGTCAGCCTGACGGGCCATAGCCAGATACATACCTACCTCGCCACACTCACCATTGAAGTGGTTGCGCAGGTCGTCAATCATCTCCTGTGAAACACCCTCGGGTTTGCCATCGCCGATACGGTGAACAGTGGCATAGGTTGTCTCACCCTCGTCCTTCAGTTCAGAGAACTTAGAGGCAGGAGCCTTACAGATAGGACACTTCTCAGGAGCAGCATCGCCTTCGTAGATATAACCACAAACGGCGCAAATAAATTTCTTCTTCATAAATGTTTGTGTATTTGTTTCGTTAGTAAATAATGGAATTATCTTTCTGCAAAGATACACAGAAAAAATAAATCCCCCAAATGTTTTGGAGGATTTTATTTGTAAATTGTTATTTTTCCATCTTACAGGGCTTGTCATTGGTGCGATATTTCGATAGCAAAGGAATTTCCTGGCACAGAGCATCTGCCAGTAGTTTAGCCACCTGATGGGCACCATAGATGTTGTAGTGGGTATTGTCTTGACGACCATCGGGCAGTGCAGGATGTTCACCAGGCTTATACCACATGTGCAACTTCTTAGAACCCTCAACACCTAGACTTTGTTCTAGATCGCTGGTTATCTTGTTGGCATCGATGAAGAGCGCATGCATGCGTTGTGCCACATCACGAGGAGCAACAGCATAGAGTCCATGAGTGTCAACCAGTGAGTCACCTTCCACCACCTTGGCACCATCCTTAAACGTAGAGTTACGTAGCGCCTCATCGTCATCGTTCTTGGCGGCCTTCGTAGCGAAGTTACGACGTGCCACACAATTCAACACTACAGGGATGCCACCATGTTCACGCGTCTCGCGAATATACTTGGCATAGTTATAATCAAATGTAGAACCTGGTTCCGTATGACGAGCAGGCTGCGGCTTCTCGTCGTTATGACCAAACTGGATTATAACATAGTCACCTGGCTGTAGCTTTTCGAGCACCTTCTGCCAACGTCCCTCATCAATAAAGCTCTTTGAAGAACGGCCATTAACTGCATGATTATCAACACGAATGAACGACTCATCAAAGTAGCACTGAAGAGCCATACCCCACCCGCGTTCAGGCGAACCCTTTGAAAGATCTTTCTTAGCAGCGGTAGAATCACCAATAATAAATATAGTAGTAATTTTCTGATTGGTGGCCGAGGTGCACAATAGCACCAAGGCCATCAACACAGTAAGTAGTTTGATTTGTTTCATCGTATAGCGTTGATGAGTTCCTCAGTTGTCACGAGCTGCTGTTCACCAGTCTCCATGTTCTTCAGCGTCACCTTCTGGGCAGCCATCTCGCTCTCGCCAGCAAGCACAACAAAAGGAATCTGCTTCGCATTGGCATACGACATCTGCTTCTTCATCTTCGTACTGTCAGGGAATATCTCGGCACGGATGCCAGCCTGACGCACCTGAGCGATAATCGGCAGACAATATGCTGTCTCTTTCTCGCCAAAATTGATAAAGAGCACCTGTGTGGTATTGAGTGAATCCTTGGGATAGAGGTCAAGGGCATTAAGCACATCGTAGATGCGGTCTACGCCAAACGAGACACCAACGCCAGAGAGCCCTGGCATGCCGAAGATACCTGTGAGGTTGTCGTAACGACCACCACCAGAGATAGAACCCATAGGTGTGTCGAGTGCCTTTACCTCAAAGATGGCACCAGTATAGTAGCTCAAACCGCGAGCCAGCGTCAGGTCAAGCTGGATTTCGTTGTTCAACGATGTAAGGAAACCGAGGATATACTTTGTTTCCTCAACGCCTTTCAAGCCCGTCTCGCTTTCCTTCAATACCTCAGCGATGGTTTCAAGTTTCTGCTCGTTAGTGCCCTCCAGCATAATGATGGGCTGCAGTTTCTGAATCTGTTCCTCGCTAAGACCATCTTCACGAAGTTCCTGATTGACATTGTCAATACCGATTTTGTCGAGCTTATCGATAGCCACAGTGATGTCGACAATCTTGTCTGCAGCACCAATAACCTCAGCAATACCCGTCAGGATCTTGCGGTTATTGATTTTAATCTGAACGCGAACACCAAAGCGAGTGAATACAGTGTCAACAATCTGCATCAGTTCCACCTCGTTGAGCAGCGAGTCAGAACCAACGACATCACCATCAAACTGATAGAACTCACGATAACGACCTTTCTGAGGACGGTCGGCACGCCAGACGGGCTGCACCTGATAGCGTTTGAAGGGCAACTGCAACTCCTCACGATGCATCACCACATAACGGGCGAAGGGTACAGTGAGGTCATAGCGCAGACCTTTCTCACAGATTTTTGAAGCCAGACGCAGCGTATTGCGCTCCGTGAGTTCACTGTCCTCAATCTTATTCAGATAGTCGCCAGAGTTCAGAATTTTGAAGAGCAGTTTGTCACCTTCCTCTCCATACTTACCCATCAGCGTCTGAAGGGTTTCCTGGGCTGGCGTCTCAATCTGCTGGAAGCCGTAGAGTTCGTAGACACTACGGATAGTATTAAAGATATAGTTGCGCTTGGCCATCTCTACAGGGCCGAAGTCGCGCGTTCCTTTGGGAATACTGGGTTTATTTGCCATTTATTTTCTTACGATAGTTTGCTCTCTATCAGGGCCGATAGAAATAATTGTAATTGGTGTTTCGAGTTCCTTCTCCAAGAACTTGATATAGTCAGAGAACTGCTTGGGGAACTGGTCCTCAGAGGTGAACTTCGTCATGTCGGTCTTCCAACCGGGCAGCTCTACATACACAGGTTCGATACCCTCCTCAATGTTGTAGGGGAAATCGCGTGTCTCCACACCATTCACCTTATAAGAGGTACATGCCTTAATGGTGTCGAAACCATCGAGCACGTCGCTCTTCATCATAATCAACTGAGTAACACCATTCACCATGATACTATAGCGCAGGGCTACGAGGTCAATCCATCCGCAACGACGCTCACGACCCGTCACAGCACCATATTCATGGCCCAGGTCACGAATCAGTTTGCCCGTCTCATCAAAAAGCTCTGTGGGGAAAGGACCAGCACCAACACGTGTGCAGTAAGCCTTCATGATACCAAAGACCTCGCCAATCTTGTTAGGACCAATACCAAGACCAGTGCAAGCACCAGCACAGATGGTGTTTGAAGAAGTCACGAAGGGATAGCTACCGAAGTCCACATCCAACATCGTGCCCTGAGCACCTTCGCACAGCACGCTCTTGCCAGAACGCAGAATCTGGTTAATCTCATGCTCTGAATCTACGATGGGGAACTGACGCAGGTACTCGATACCCTCCAGCCATTTCTTCTCGACCTCTGTAATATCGTATTCAAAATTCAGTGATTTCAGGATAGCCTCATGACGAGCCTTTGCAGCGGCATACTTCTCAGGGAAGTTTTCCAAGATATCGCCCACGCGCAGACCAGTACGACTTACCTTATCGGTATACGTCGGACCAATACCCTTACCAGTAGTGCCAACCTTGTTCTTACCCTTCTGAGCCTCGTAGGCAGCATCGAGCACGCGGTGGGTAGGCATAATCAGGTGAGCCTTCTTGGAAATGTGAAGACGCTCGCGCAAAGGATGGCCAGAAGCTTCCAGCGCCTTAGCCTCCTCCATGAAGAGATCAGGAGCCAGCACCACACCATTACCGATAATGTTTACCTTACCACCCTGGAAAATACCTGAAGGGATAGAACGAAGCACATACTTCTCGCCATTGAACTCCAATGTATGACCTGCGTTAGGACCACCTTGGAAACGAGCGACTACGTCGTAATGCGGTGTCAGCACATCAACAACCTTACCCTTACCTTCATCGCCCCACTGCAAACCGAGCAGGACATCTACTTTACCTTGATTCATTGTTATTGTTATTTAGATTTTTGAACTTTCTTCGTTTCATTACCCTTTACTGAATGGCGTCTCAGTCTCGTCTGACACGAGCTGCAGATACCATAGACATAGAGCGTAAAGCCATCTTTATGGAAACGTCGTGTAGGCATCTTATTGATGGCGTCAATCACTCCCTGAGACTTTACCTCTGTCACCTTTCCGCACATGGTGCATATCTGATGGCAGTGGCTATTATTGTCGAAACAAGCCTCATACTTTGTTGTTGACTGGAAGCGATGACACACCACGAGACGCAGCTTAAGCAGCAAACGCAGGGTGTTGTAAAGCGTGGCTCGGCTGACAGGAAAGTTGTATTCATTAGTCAGCTTATCGCCCAGTTCCTCCAGCGAGAAATGACCGTCCATGCTATACACCGCGTCAAGGATGGTAAAGCGCTCTGGGGTCTTTCTATGCTTGTTCAGTTCCAGATAGGCGGTCAGGATGTTCTTGACCGTTGCCTTGATATTCTCTCTCATTTTATGTGGTCAAAGTGGTTAAAAACCGCACAAAATTACTACTTTTTTGGGAGAAACAGGCAACAATTATTTAAAAAATTTCTAAATTGATAGATTTCACTGCACTTTTTGCCAGTCGCTCATACATCAAACCCAGTTCTGCAAAGCGATAAACACTCTGCATAGCAGCCTTACGCACAGAGGGATAAGGCCCTTGGAGAGCCACCAACAACTGGTCGAGATACTCATTGATGCCTCGTTCGTTGGGTTCCTGATGGTTCATGAACAAGCGGGTTAGCACATGAAAGCCACAAAGCTGATCGTATTCCTTGTCAGATGCCATCCACTGATACGCCTTCTCTGGCGCAAAGGGCAGATGCTGCCACAGGTTGAAAGCCACCTGCTCGGCAATCTCCTGTGAGGGAATCTGTTCCATCCAGATGTCTACCACTTCGGGAAGTATCTGATTAGCAGGCATCAGCATGGTAGCCAGTATCTTACACTCGCGGACATTTTCTTTCCACAGGGCGATAGCCAAATCGTAGTCAGGGCCAAATTCCTTGGCCATCTCCTGAAGACGGGGCAGCGTAGCACCCCAATTGAGGTGATAGTTCAACCCTTTGTCGCGCATAGACTGGGCAATAGAGCCATCCATCATCTGGCGGAACGACTGCTTGATTTCCTTAACCTTAGAGGGTACCATATTCTTGTCCATAGCGTAACATTTGGTGAACATAACTTTCAGAATAATCCAAATGGATATCACAGATATTCCCCTCCTCATCCCTAACGGGCAACATTACAGGGTTAATAAAACCCTTATAAGGTGCGAGGTTCAGCTTCTTATAACGCTCCAAGACCTCTTCATGCAGCTGTGCGTCAACCTTCACGGCATAGCGTTCCACCAACAGACGGGCAGCCTCATAGTCACCCTCACTCTTGATGCGCTGAATCTCTGCCAACAGGCGGGCAAAGAGGGTACGTAAAGCCTGATAGTCTGTGATGCGCACAAAAGTTTTACCATCATGCTTCTCCATCTTGATAACGCCATCGTTTTGTTCATAACACCAGTGAGCAATTAGCGAGCGATTGCGCATATGTGCCTCCTCAATCTGATGGCCAGGCTCGATGCGTATCAGCTGTGTCATCAAGCCGTTCATGATATAGCTGTAGTACTGAGCCTTATAAGCCTCATCGTCAGGCAACAGTCCTAACTCAACCAACTTATGGTCAGCAATATAATAAAGCCCAAATAGGTCGGCACGCGCCTCCTCGATAGTATTTCCGTAGGCCTTCAGTGCGTCAGGGTCAGTAGCTGGCAACAGTTGTCCACTGCCATGTCCCAGACACTCGTGCAGGTCTGTATGCAGATCGTCACATTTGTCACCATACTTCTCTATCAATGCCAGCGTCTCCTGGTCAATGACGAACTCTTCCTTGAAGCCACTGCCATGGGCGGCCTTATTGTAGGCTTCAGTGATATTCGAGATGGTGATGCTCTTCGAACCATACTCGGCACGTATCCAGTCGGCATTGGGCAGATTGATGCCAATAGCCGTTGAGGGATACTCATCACCACCCAGCATAGCAGCACAGATGGCGTTGGCAGTGACGCCCTTCACATGGGGTTTGCGGAAACGGGAATCGACAGGCGAGTGGTCCTCAAACCACTGGGCATTCTGACTGATAGCCTGCGTACGCTTAGTGGCCTCCTCGTCTTTATACTCCACGATGCCTTCCCACGAACCTTTCAATCCTAAGGGGTCGCCATATACCTCTATGAATCCATTGACAAAATCAATATGTCCCTCATGCTCAGAGACCCATTCAATGCAGTAATCATTAAAGTATTTCAAATCGCCCGTCTCGTAATAGCGTATCAGCAACTCCAAGACACGCTGCTGGTGCTGGTTCTCTGCCACACCCTGAGCCTTGCGCAACCAATAGACAATGTGACGGATGGGATTGGCATAACGACCATGGGCAGACCATACGTCTTCTTCCACGACGCCCTCACGCTTGACAAGTGTCGAGTTCAAACCATAGGACGCTGGTGCAGGATTGTCGGCATCCTGTGCTTTCTGCTGGGCATAGAACTCCTCAGCCTCCTGTTGCGTCACGCCCTCATAGAAGTTACAAGCAGAGGTTTGGATGAGATCCTCACCATCCGTCTTATTGACACGCTTGGGCAACACCTCTGGGTCAAAGATGACAGGAAACAGCTCCTCACACATCTCCCCTACTGTCTCGCCAGAGCGCAAGGGCAGCCTAGTGGGGTCTACCTGCTGCAAGACACCACGCAGATAGTCAGCAGTAAAGCCCGGCTGGAATTTCTCAGAACCATAATGGTGGTAGATGCCGTTGGAGAACCATATCCGCTTGAGATAGACCTCTAAAGCACGGAAGTCATCAGTGTCGTGATTGACAGTGAGGTCAGTATAGACCGCCTCCAGCATTTTACGGATGCGGAGGTTATATTTACCGAACTGGTCGAAAGTGATGTCACGTCCATAAAGCGTGGCTTTCGACAGATAATAGATGTATTGTTTCTGCAACAAAGACAATTGCTCAAACCCGTTTAAACGGTATCTGAGCAATTGAATGTCCGCAAAACGCTCTTTGGTCGCATAGCCAAAGTGTGGCGTGCATTCGTCCGAATAGTTCATCGCGTGTTCAATGCGTCTTTTTATCCTGTTTTACTTTTTCTGCAGGGTGTTGAGCCAGATGCTGCAGACGATATTCACGAGGCGTCATGTGCATCAGCTTGTAGAACGAGGCATAGAACGACTGGCGATTGGCAAAACCTACCATATCACTGACCTCCTCCATGCGCAGATTCTGATATCTGCGATCCACGAGAATGGTCATCGCTTCCTCTATTCGGAACTTGTTGACGAAAGAAGTATAGTTCATGTGGAAACGGACATTCACCACAGCTGAGATATATCGGGTATTAGTACCTAAATCCTCGGCTAATTTCTTGGCTGAATAATCCTTGTCCTTATACTTCTTCTCCATCACGATGATGTTCAGGATCTTCTCCTTCATCTCATCCATCAACTTAGGGCTGACGAGACTGCGATAGACAGCCTCTTTAGCTTTTTTCTCTGTAATATTATACTTTGCCATACCCTGTGAAGAATTTATTTATACATTTCACTTGCAAATATACGAAAAAAAATAATACAATTGTTATTATTATCCAAAAAAAATGATTATTTTTGTCGAAATTTTATGATTTAGAGTCAAATATGACCATTTCTAACGCTAATTTTCTTAACAAATGATCTTTTATTTCACTGGAACAGGTAACACCCGCTGGGTTGCCAAGACGATAGCAGAAGCCATCGGAGAGGAACTGTTATACATACCTCAACTCATCAAAGAGCAACGCTATCAGTTTGAACTGCAGGAGAAGGAACGGATAGGGTTCTGTTTCCCGACACATGGTTGGCAGCCACCCAGAATTGTACGAGCGTTTATCAGCCGACTGGTACTGAAAGGCTATCAATCCCACTTCTGCTGGGCTCTGACTACCTGTGGTGACAACATGGGCGAAGCCATGACAATCTTCAACAAAGAATTAGCCAAGAACGTTGCGCTCCATGCGGATGACGGCAGTCCTCTGCAGGCAGAGAGCGTTTTCTCAGTGATTATGCCAGAGTCATATGTCTGTCTGCCATTCATGAAGACCGACCCCATAGACAAGGAACGTAGGAAGATCGAGCATGCCCGACAGCAGCTACAGCATATCACCAGCATCATCAAAGACAGTAAGCGCGGCATTGAGGAACTGGAGAAGGGCGGCACTCCCCGACTCTACTCATACGTCATTGGCGCTTACTTCAACCAGAAGATGGTTACTGACAAGAAGTTCACCGTCGATGAAGACGTATGCTCCCGCTGCGGCAAGTGCAGCAAGGTGTGTCCTGTAGACAATATCGCAGGTACGCCTCCCACGTGGTTGCACAACGGACAGTGTACCTGCTGTCTGGCTTGTTATCACTACTGTCCCGTACATGCCATCAACTATGGCAGCATCACGAGAAAGCGCGACCAGTATTACTTCAATAGACGCGGGGACCAAAAATAGTTGTTCCCACACGCACCATCGTAGACCCTTCCTGCACGGCAATCGGATAGTCGTGGCTCATACCCCATGAGCGTTCGCAGAAGTAGGGGGCATCAGCAAAATAGTGCTCTTTGATTTCGTCAAAGAGCCTATGCGCCAACTGGAACTCGCTGCGTATCTGACTCTCGTCATCCACATACGACGCCATCATCATCAAGCCACAGATGCGCACATGACTAAGCTCGCGCCATTCACCATCTGCCAACAGCTGTCGCAAAGCATCAGGTGTCAGGCCGTATTTCGTTTCTTCTTCAGCGATGTGCAATTCTAAAAGAACATCAATAACACGCTCACACTTAGCAGCTTGCTTATCAATCTCCTTAAGTAGCTTTAATGAATCAACAGCCTCAATCATCGTAACGTAAGGTGCAATATACTTCACCTTATTCGTCTGCAGATGACCAATGAAATGCCACTGGATATCCTTTGGCAGCGTCTCGTGTTTCTGGCGCAACTCCTGCTCGTGGCTCTCTCCAAAGATACGTTGTCCCTCTTCGTAGGCAGCCTCGATATACTCGTTGGGATGATACTTGGAAATAGCCACAAGGCGTACACCCTGTGGCAAATTACCCAGTACCTGCTTCAGATTTTCTTTAACGTCGTACATCATTCCTCGTATTCGGGCTTGTCATCGTGTTTGTCCTTGCCGTACTCGAAGACATCCATCAGCGTTGTCTCAGCAACAGAGGCAATGACATAGTCAATCATCGTGCCACCCATCACCTCGTCAATATTCCTTACGGCAGCATTCAGCGTACCTGCCTGCACCAGATAGTTGACATTAGAACGCTTTTCTTTCTCTGTCTTCTCGTCGATGGTGATAAACTGCAGCTTACACTTATACCAACGGTCAGCCATCTCCTCGTCAGAGAAGAAGATCTCACCATAAGGGGCTATCTTGATATCCTTGACGGTGAACTCACCACTGATATAGCTCGACATCTCCTCCATGATACGCTTCTCGGCTTCCGTAAAGCTGAGGGCGTCAACCACGTAGTTCTCTGTCACCTTCTTCTGCAAGCCGTCGTCCATCACTTTCTCGTAGGCGATCTTGCACTCAAACCAAATTGCTGTTCTTGATCTCATATTGTTTGTTTATTCTTTTATTTATTGTTTTTCAATTGTTTCTTCTTATCGTTGGTGATACGCTCAATAATCTCGCTGGCAATGAGCTGTGCGCGCTCAGGAGTAAGACTAGCCTCCTGCCCCATCTTCTGCTGAACCTTCATCAGTTCCTCGATGGTTGACTGACTCTGCGCAGCAAATTGCTTCTCCGTAGCGTTCATATAATCCTTATTATATATCTTTGAGAGGATACGGTCAGCCTCTTTCTCGTAGTTCTTACGGAATATCGCCTCGGCCTTGGCTCGATAGACACGCTGCGCCTCC